>Ga0172371_10003944_pt1 | contig 22788 bp, 22 predicted proteins | sample Lak12m_FD_114543 | JGI IMG/M metagenome (GOLD analysis project Ga0172371, IMG submission 114543) | Freshwater microbial communities from Kabuno Bay, South-Kivu, Congo - kab_022012_12m | ecosystem: Environmental > Aquatic > Freshwater > Lake | place: Democratic Republic of the Congo: South-Kivu...
CGCCCGGCGCACGCGGTCGGGCTGCGCCTGGCGCGCAAGCCCCGCCCGCCGCAGCCGGGCGACCTCGTCTCCCTGCACGTGGACCACATCCACGAGAGCTGGCGACCCTACCTCAGCTTCGCCACATGACCGCGCTGCTATACTCACGCCCGTGAGGATCGAAGCCGACAGAGCACCGCGGCTGCAATTCGGCGACGCGCCACCGTTCGCCATCGACAGCTGCGAGGTCGAGCGTGACGTCGAGCACTCCACGCTCACCCACATCGTCGTGGGCGACGCGGAGCTGACGCTGCCCGTGGGCGCCCGCGTGACGCTCTACGCGGGACCTAACGTGGTCTTCGTCGGCAAGGCCGTCGACGAGCGCCGCGTGCTCGACCTGCTCTCCACCGAGACCGACGCCGAGCTCACCGGCGACGAGACCATCTGAGCCCGCGACAGCCCGGCCCATGAAGGGACTCGTCCTCAGCGGCGGCGCCGGCACGCGCCTGCGCCCCATCACCCACACGTCGGCGAAGCAGCTCGTGCCGGTGGCCAATAAGCCGGTGCTGTTCTACGGCCTCGAGGCCATGCGCGCAGCCGGCATCGACGAGGTGGGCATCGTCGTCGGCGAGACGCGCGCCGAGATCGAGGCCGCCGTCGGCGACGGCAGCCGCTTCGGCCTGCAGGTCACGTACCTGCCGCAGGAGGCGCCTCTGGGCCTCGCGCACGCGGTGCTCATCAGCGAGGCCTTCCTGGGCGACAGCCCCTTCGTCATGTACCTCGGCGACAACCTGCTGAAGGAGGGCATCGCGCCGTTCGTGCGCGACTTCGAGGCCGGCAGGCCCGACGCCCTCATCCTGTTGCAGCAGGTCGCCGACCCCAAGTCGTACGGCATCGCCGAGCTCGAGGACGGCCGCGTGGTGCAGCTCGTCGAGAAGCCGGCTGAGCCGCGCAGTGACCTCGCCCTGGTCGGCGTGTACCTCTTCACGCCGGCCGTGTTCGAGAGCGTGAAGGCCATCAAGCCGTCCCGGCGCGGCGAGCTCGAGATCACCGACGCCATCCAGCACATGATCGACCGCGGCCTGCGCGTCGAGCCGCACGTGGTGCGCGGCTGGTGGAAGGACACCGGCAAGCTCGAGGACATGCTCGAGGCCAACCGCCTCATCCTCGGCACGATCGCGCGCGACGTCCAGGGGACGGCCGACGACAGCGTCATCGAGGGCGAGGTACAGATCGGCGCCGGCAGCATGCTCACGCGCTGCACCGTGCGCGGCCCGGTGGTCATCGGCGCCGGCTGCCGCCTCACCGACGCGTTCATCGGGCCTTACACGTCCATCAGCGACCGCGTGGTCATCGAATCCAGCGAGGTCGAGCACTCCATCATCCTCGAGAACAGCCGCATCTCGCACCTGCGCACGCGCATGTGCGACAGCCTCATCGGGCGTGACTGCGTCATCGCGCACAGCGACGCGCGCCCCGTCGCCTACCGTTTCATGGTCGGCGACTCCTGCCAGATCGGCATCCTGTGAGAAGACCCCGGAGGGACGCGGCATGATCGACGGCGTCATGGTGAAGAAGCTCAAGGTGATCCCGGACGAGCGCGGCCGGCTCATGGAGTGCCTGCGCTGCGACGACGACCTCTTCATCCGCTTCGGGCAGTTCTACATGACGACCACCTACCCCGGTGTGGTCAAGGGCTGGCACCTGCACGACGAGCAGTGGGACAACATCGTCTGCGTCAAAGGCATGATCAAGCTGGTGCTGTTCGATGGGCGCGGCGTGGACGGAGAAGCCGCCGCGCCCGGCATGGCCGCCTCGCCGACCGCCGGTCAGATCGACCAGTTCTTTCTCGGCGAGCACAGCCCGGTGCTGGTGCGCGTGCCGCCGGGCCTCTGGCACGGCTGGAAGTGCGTCAGCACCGAGGAGGCGTACATCGTCAACGCGCCCACCGAGGTCTACAAGTACGACGCTCCGGACCAGCGCGAGCTGCCGCACGACACGCCCGCCATCGCCTACGACTGGGGCGTGCAGCTGCGGTGAACGGGTCGGCGCGCTGGTTCATCACCGGCGCCGGCGGCCAGCTGGCGACGGCCCTCGCCGCCGTCCTCGACGGCGAGGTCTTCCTGAGCCGTGAAGAGGTCCTGGACATCCGCGACGAGGCCGCCGTGCACGCCGCCGTGCACGCGTTCGCGCCGGACTACGTGATCCACACCGCGGCGTACACCGACGTGGACGGGGCCGAGGCTCATCCGCAGGTGGCCGAGGCCGTCAACGTGCACGGCACGCGCAACGTGGTCCGCGCCGTGCGCGGTACGCACACGACGCTCGTCTATCTGAGCTCGGACTACGTCTTCGACGGCACGAAGGGCGCGCCATACGTCGAGAGCGACCCCACCGGGCCACTCGGTGTGTACGCCCGCACCAAGCTCGAGGGCGAGCTGGCGGTCCTCGAGTGGGCGCGTGGCATCGTCCTCCGCACCGCCTGGCTGTTCAGCGAGACCGGCCACAACTTCGTGAAGACGATCCTGCGCGTGGGCCGCGAGAACGCGGCGAAGGGCGAGCCGCTGCGGGTCGTGGACGACCAGGTCGGCTCGCCCACCTACGCCGCCCACCTCGCGGCCGCCATCGCCGACGCGCTCAGCGGCGGCCTGGGAGCCGGCATCTACCACATGGCCGGGGGCGGCTACTGCTCCTGGAACGAGCTCGCCCGCGAGGTGGTGCAGCTCGCCGGCGTCGATATCGACGTGCTGCCCATCACGACGGCCGAGGCGGGCCGGCCGGCGCCACGGCCCGCCTTCTCCGCGCTCGTCAGCGAGCGCCCCATCCCGCAGCTCCCGCACTGGGCCGACGGCGTGGCCGAGTGCGTCGACCGGCTCATCCCGCTGGGCTGACCGGCGCTCGGCCCCGCCCCGCGTCGCGACAAGGAGGAACGCCCGTGAGACTCGTGGTCACCGGAGGCGCCGGCTTCATCGGCTCCAACTTCGTGCGTCACATGCTGCGCACGCACGACGACGTCGAGATCGTGAACCTCGACAAGCTCACGTACGCGGGCAACCTCGAGAACCTGCGCGACCTCGAGGGCGACCCGCGGTACACGTTCGTCCACGGCGACATCTGCGACGCCGCCCTGGTCGGCGAGACGCTGCGCGGCGCCGACGCCGTGGTCAACTTCGCCGCCGAGACCCACGTGGACCGTTCCATCAGCGGCCCCCAGGACTTCATCAGCACCGACGTGCTCGGCACGCACACCCTGCTCGAGGCGGTGCGCACCCTGGAGGTCCCGCGCTACCTGCAGATCAGCACCGACGAGGTGTACGGCAGCACGGAGACCGGGGCCTTCACCGAAGAGTCCGACCTCGACCCCTCGAGCCCCTACTCGGCCAGCAAGGCGGGAGCGGACCTGCTGGTGCTCGCCTACCACCGCACGTTCGGCACGCCGGTCGTCATCACGCGCAGCTCCAACAACTACGGCGCCTACCAGTACCCCGAGAACATCGTGCCGCTGTTCATCACCAACGCCATCGACGGCCTGGCCCTGCCGGTGTACGGCGACGGGCTGAACGTGCGCGACTGGCTGTACGTGGAGGACAACTGCGCCGGCGTCGACCTCGTGCTGCGCGAGGGCGTGCCCGGGCAGGTGTACAACATCGGCGGCGGCAACGAGGTGCAGAACCTCGCGCTCACACACCGCATCCTGGAGCTGCTCGGGAAGGGCGAGGAGCTCATCCGCTACGTGACCGACCGCCCGGGCCACGACCGGCGGTACGCTGTCGACTGCGCGAAGCTCAAGGCCCTGGGCTGGAGCCCGGCGGTGACGTTCGAGAACGGGCTGGCGCGCACGGTGCAGTGGTACGCCGACCACACGGAGTGGTGGCGCCCCATCAAGTCCGGGGCGTGGCACGAGTACTACGCGCGGCAGTACGCGGGGCTGGACGAGAGCGGCTGAGCGACGCCGCCGAGCGCACGGCCGGGGCCGGCCAGGTACGCCGCCGGCCCCGCCGGGCTCAGGGCACGTTCCAGACCGGGGTGCCGACATGCACCCGGTCGAAGAGCCACAGGATGTGCGCGTTCGAGAGGCGCGTGCACCCGTGCGAGTAGTTGCGCGGCCAGCGGCTCAGCAACCACGGTTCGTTGGTGCCGTGGATCGCGTACAGGCCGAGGTAGCGCATGCGTCGCGGACCGTAGGCACCGGACATGACGGGGTCCTTGGCGTAGATCTTGAAGTGACCGCGCGGCGTGGGCAGGGACGGCCGCCCCAGCACGCAGTCGAAGACGCGCACCACCCGCCCGTGCTCGTAGTAGTACAGCCGATACTCGGAGAGGTCGACGAGGATGAGGTGTGGGTAGGACGCGGGCACCCCGTACTTGTCGCTGCGGTCGTACACCCGCACGCTGCGCACGCCGCTCACCGACAGCGGCGACGCCGCCGAGGCGCTGAGGACGACGCGTAGCCGGTGGCGACCCAGGGACCGCGGCCGCCACACCCACCGCACCCGCGCGCCGTCGTCCAGCGTCAGGGTCACCAGCGTCTTCCACGCACCGGCCCCGGCGTCCCACTGCTGGACGGAGACCGGCGCGGCCGCCGCACCGGGCTCGACGCCGACCTTGACGGTGACGGCGTCGCCGGCCCGCACGCGGGCGCCCGCGTCGGTGGAGATCGAGACCTTGGCCCGCACCGTCACCGTGGCCTCGGCGGAAGATGCGGGGTGCGTCGCGTCGCCGGCGTACTCCACCCTGTACACCGTGCTCGCCGCCGGCGTTTCGGTGCAGCTCGCGTCGCCGGCGGCATCCGTGACCAGCGTGCGTACCGGCGTGAACGTCGCGTCGCCGACGGAGGCGCGGATGAGCTGCACCGCCGCCCCGGGCACGCCGAGGCGCACCTGCAGCCGGACGCTCTCGCCGTACTTCACGGCGGCCGGCGAGGCCAGCAGGCTGAGGCCGCCGTCGAGAGGCTGTGCCGAAGCCACCGGCGCGGCGGTGAGCGCGAGGGTCACCGCGGCGAGTGCGAGCAGTACGAGCGCGAAGGACCTGATGGACGACGGCACGGCACCCCTCCTGAGCGTCTGGACGCTCGGCAGTCTACGGCACGGCGGCCGCCGACGGCCAGCGGCAGGCGCGGCGACGAGGGAGCCGGGCTGCGGGCGGGCGTCCTCAGCCGTACTCGACGCGGCGACCGCACCGGTACGCGGGCGCGGCGGCGAGGTGGGCGGCCGCCTCACGCGCGTCAGCGGATGTTGTGGACCGTCGTGCCCCTCGGCACACGGGCGTACAGCCACAGCGCCTGGCTGTTGTACATGCGTGCGCACCCGTGCGAGAACGGCCGGGGGAAACGCTTGAGCAGCCCGGGCTCGTTGGTGCCGTGGATGGCAAGACCCCCCTGGCGGCGGTAGAACATGGCGCAGGCGCCGAGCGCGCCGCCCGCGGGCTTGCGCTTGCCGTAGATGCGGAAGGTGCCAGGGGGCGTGCGGTACCCGGGCCGCCCGAGCGCCACGTCGAAGGCCCGCACCAGCGCACCGTGCTCGTAGTAGTAGAGCCTGTACTCGTGCACCACGATCACGATGTAGTGCGCGAACCTGTACGGCACGTCGTGCCTGTTGGGGCGGTTGACGATCACGCTGCACCACGGCGTGACGGCGCCGGCGTACCCGTCGCCCTCGTCGAGTGACGCGCGCAGCCTGACGGGCCCGTAGGTCGTCGGCCGCCAGGCGATGCGCACCTGAGAGGCGGCGTCCAGGGTGGCCGTGGCCTCGGTGGTCCACACCCCCGAGCGCAGAGACTCGACGGCCACGGACGCACCCGGAAGCGAGGGCTCCACCGAGACCTTCACCGAGACCTCGTCTCCCAACCAGAGGCTCTGCGGAGCGCGCAGCGTCAGGTGCGGGACGACCACGTGCGGCGGCGTGGGGGAAGGGGTGGGCTCGGGCGTCGCGGCAGCGGCGCAGGGCGCGAAGACGGCCGCCGCCACGGCCGCCGTGAGAGCCAGCACGGCCGCGATCGTGACGAGCGTGCAGCGGGCGTCCATTGCCGGAGTGTAGACGACGGCCCCGGCAGCGTGAAGCGTTCGACCGGCGGGCGCCAGCACCGACGGCCCGCAGCCTCCCTGCGCTGAACGTTGACGAAGGCCGCCTCCGGGGCGCACATATGAGATGCGAACCGCGAGCGGCCGGCTACGGCGCACACGTCTCCCAGGTGGCAGGAGCGCCGACTGGGGCCACGCCCCGTCCGGCATGGCGGCGTCCAGCTTGGAGGCTTTCGGCATGCCGGGTTCACAAGGAGGGGGACATGCGACGCGCAGTGACCTGCGGTCGGAGGCCTTTCGTGCAGTGCCGGGCCGGCGTCGTCGTCGCGGCACTGCTGGTGCTTCTGACCTGGACCCTGGTCCAGTGCGCCGGCGCCGGCGCGCCCAGGTCGCACGCGGCCGGATGGAGCAAGCAGGACGTCGGAACCAGCCAGACGATGAGGGGCATCAGTTTCGGCGATGCCACCCACGGCTGGGCGGTCGGCGACGGGGGCGCGATCGTCGCCACCGCCGACGGCGGCGCCACCTGGAGCCAGCAGAGTTCTGGCACCCTCGTGGACCTCAAGGCGGTGGACTTCGTCAGCGCCACGCACGGCTGGGCGGTGGGCTACGGCACACGACCCTTCCCACCCCCGCCTGGCTCGACCCCGATCGACATGCGCAGCGTCATCCTAGCCACCACCGACGGTGGCGTCACGTGGACGACGCAGTGGGGTGCGCAGAGCTCACCCGCTGCGTTGTGCCTCGACGGCGTGGAGTTCGTCGACGCCCTGCACGGCTGGGCCGTGGGCCTTCTCGGCCGGGTCTATGGGACCAGCGACGGCGGCGGCGCCTGGATCCGCCACGCGACGGATACGCCGAACTCGCTCGTGGACGTCAGCTTCATCGACTCCGAGCGCGGCTGGGTGGTGGGCAGCGCCGGCGAGCTCTTCGCGACCTCCGACGGAGGCGACACCTGGGTCCGGCAGGACTCCGGCGCCAGGTACGCGATCGTCGCAGCCTGCTTCGTCGACGCCAGGCGCGGCTGGGCCGCGGGCGGAGAGGCGCGCACCGTGCTCGCCACCACCAGCGGCGGCTGGGCCGACCCGCTCAGTATCCGCCCCAGCCCGTTCCTGTACGACGGCGTAGTGCTGGGCCGCGGCCTCCCGAAGCAGACCCTGTCCACCGTCCTCGACCTGACGGGGAGCTTCGACGCGACCCGTCAGGGGACGGCGACCGTCCTGGAACCCGGGGCATCATCACCGACAGCGATCGCCCTCACCTGGAGCACCGACGCCGACGGCAACACCGCCGCCTCGGGCACGATCCCGAGCGGCCGTGACGGCGCCTACGAGCTGACGTTCACGGCGCGGGATCCCGCGGGTTCCGCAACGACCAGCACAGTGACCTACCACGTTGCCGGCTACGCGCCGCCGGTGGCCGGCCTTCCCAGGAGCGGCGCGATCGACCTCAGCGGAGCGCGGCGGCCGAAACCCGTCACCCTGAAGCTGCGCCTGCGCACCAGCGGCGGCAAGCCGATCCTCGTGGCGCGCCCGAGGCTCTACGTCTTCGACCTCTCCAGCGGCCTGCTCGTCTACCGCGCCCCGAAGCGGTTCCGACCGCTGGGCAAGGGCACGTACTCGTTCGTCTGGTCTCCGGCGCAGATGCACCCGGACCGGGCGTGGGGCGACGGGTGGCGCACACTGCAGCTTGTCGTGCAACTCTACGACAAGAAGCTGGTGGCCTCAGCCCACGCGATCGCCGGACCGTGGGCCGACGCGCGAGGCGCCCGCGGTCTCGGCCCCGGCGCACCTCACGCGGCGGGGACGCCCAAGCGCCCGACGACGACGACCAGCCACGTCAAGGTGCGGTGGTGAGGCGGAGGTGGACCCGCGACGGCGCCGGCGGAGGGGGCCCGAGGTGGGGTGAGCCGGTCGTGAGGCGGCGCAGTGGTGAGGCGGACGTGAGGCAGCGGCGCGGCGGGCGGCCGGGCTGCCGCACCTCAGCCGCTGGTCAGCCGCCCGTCGTGGGCGACGGTGTCGGCGTGGGCGTCGGCTGCGGAGGGAGCTCCGACGGCGTCAGCAACCGGCGCCCCCAGGCGAAGTACTTCTTGTAGTAGCTGGAGGCGTCGAGCGAGTTCATGGTCACGCCGTCGCTCGAGCCGGTTGAGTGGATGAACCAGCCGTTCCCCAGGTAGAGGCCGGCGTGGTAGATGGTCTCGACCTTGGACTTGGGACCCTTGGGCCCGAAGAAGATGGGGTCGCCGGGCTGCAGGTCCTTGCGCTTGATGCGCGGCTTGGCGCGCTGGGCCATGTCGTGCGCGCCACGCTCGTTGACCGTGATGGGGTAGTCGAAGTGCATCTTCATCACATAGAACACGAACCCCGAGCAGTCGAAGCCGCCCGACGCCTGGGTCCCGTAGGGCGACTTCTTGGTGGGGTACTCGCCGGCCCACACGTAGGGGTAGCCGACGAACCTGAGGGCGAACGCGACGATCTGCTTCTGCCGGTCGCTGAGGCGGGGGAACGTGACCTTCTTGTAGTCGGCGAGGCCGTACAGCTGCCAGTCGCCGCCCAGGGCGTAGGCGCGCTGGAACATGTAGGCGATCTCCGCGCGGTCGATGGGCTCCGTGGGCAGGGTCTCGTGAGCATCCTCATCTGAGGGATGGTTGTAGCGCAGCTCGAGCTGGCGCGCGGCGATGACGAAGGGCAGGTAGACGGGGGCGTCCGGCTTCCAGCCGGCGTTGGGCTCCCAGTCGGCGACGCGCAGCGTCTTGAGCAGCGACCAGTCGGCGGACGGGTACTTCTCCTGCAGCCAGCGGACCATGGCCGCCTCCGCCTGGTAGGTGGGGACCGGTTCCTGAGGGCGGAACTGCCTGTCCTCGTCGAGCTTCATGTAGCCGTGCTTGAGCGCCACCTGGACGACGTCCCAGTAGCGGTCGGTCTCCTGCATGTCCTTGACGTCCACGGGTTTGGGGTGCTCGCCGTAGTTCCCGGAGGCGAGCACGAGGGAGCGCGCGAGGAGCTCGCGTGTGATCGGCTCTTCGGGCTTGAACACGTCGCCGTAGTCGTCCAGCAGCTTGTGGCCGTCGGGGCCGCGCTCGGTGACGGCGGCGATCGCCGCGTGCGCCCAGTGCTTGCTGGTGACGTCGGTGTACTTCTGGGCGAGAGCGGCGGGGACGAGAGCGGCGGGGGCAGCGGCCACGAGGAGCGTGAGCAGACCCGCGGCCGCGACGATGGCGAGGAGGGGTCTGTGAGGGAGTCTGGTCATGCGCTCCGCTTCGGTTGTCGGCGGCCCGGACGCGAGGGCGCGCTGCCGGGGGCCACAGCGGCGGCCCGAAAGAGGCTTTCGCCGCGGGCCGCCCCGTTCCTCATCTGAGCGTTGAAGGGTACCACGAGATGGACGGCACGGCGTCCCGGGCGGCCGCACAGATGTTCCCGGGACTGCAGACGCGAGCGGGCGCCGGCGGGGCAGGAGAACGGCGGCGCCGGGGGCACACGGCGGCGGGGCAGGAGAACGGCACCGGCGCGCGAAGCTGCAAGGCACCCTGAGCGGCGCGTTTGCCCCCCTCCGGGGCGGCGCGTATCCTGATCGAGGTGCCTTCGACGCCCCGTCACTCCATGGACTCTCCCAGCGCCACATCCCCCCGGACCGCCAGCCGCCTCGGGCGCCGCCACGGCGCCTGCGCGGCGCTGGTCGCGCTCGCCGTCCTTCTTCTGGCGCTCGCCGGCGCCGGCGGCGCCGCGGCGGCGAGCACCGACGTGGCCTTCCGCATCGAGGGCCACGGGTGGGGCCACGGCATCGGCATGTCCCAGTGGGGCGCCTACGGGTACGCGAAGCACGGCTCGGAGTACAGGGCCATCCTCAAGCACTACTACACGGGCATCGACTTCGCCCAGGTGGCGAACGACTCCGTGCGCGTACGCCTGGCCAGCGGGCTCGGTTCGGTGAAGGTCAGCTGCGCTCAGCCCTTCACGGCCGCGGGCGGTGGCGGCTCGCTCGCCATCGCCGGCGGTCAGGTCGCCGTGGTCACCTCGGCGGGGAGCGCGTTCAAGGTCACCGGCGGCGGCCAGAGCAAGTCCTTCACCTCGCCGGTCACGTTCACGCCCAGCAAGGGGGCGCTGAACCTCATGACGCCCACCGACCTCGGCGACACCGGCACGTACCGCGGCATCCTGCGCGTGGTGCGCGAAGCCGGCGCGCTCATGATGGTGAACATCGTGCCGCTCGAGAGCTACCTGCGCGGCGTCGTGCCACACGAGGTGCCGCCGTCCTGGCCCATCGAGGCGCTCAAGGCGCAGGCCTGCGCGGCACGCGCCTTCGTGCTCGGATCGCGCAAGCCCAACGAGGCCTGGGACGTCTACTGCGACGTGCGCAGCCAAGCCTACGTCGGCGTCGGCATCGAGGACCCGGCCACCGACCGGGCGGTGCGCGAGACGGCGGGCGTCGTGCCCGTCTACGGTGGCAAGCCCATCCTCGCCGTGTACTTCTCCTGCTCGGGCGGCCACACAGAGAGCATCCAGTACGGGTGGCCGGGTTCCTCGGCGATCCCCTATCTCAAGGGTGTGGACGACCCGTACGACACGTACGCGACGCTGCACGACTGGGGGCCGCTGCGCCGCACGGCCGCCGAGGTCGCGAAGCCGCTCGGCGTGGGCGGCACCCTGCGCGCCGTCTACACCGTCAAGCGCGGCACCTCGCCACGCATCGTCAAGGCCGCGCTCGTCAGCAGCTCGGGGGTCAAGTTCATGGACGGCAACGAGCTGCGCATGAAGCTCGGCCTCAAGAGCACCTGGGCCGAGTTCACCAGCATGTCCATCTCGCCGGCCGCACGCGACCACGTCGCCGTGGCTCCCGACACGAGCCTGACGCTGAAGGGGCGCCTCTACCCGGCGCTCGACGCCGGCTCCACGCTGCGCCTGTACTTCAACGCCGGCGACGCGTGGCGCAGCCGCGAGGTCACCACCACCGTGACGACGGAGAAGCTCGGCAGCGGCTACACGGCGAAGTACTCCGCGTACAGTGAGGGCATCAGCCCCTCGCAGACCACGCAGTACTACTTCAAGTCCGGCAAGAACGTCTCGCCGACCACCACGATCTCCGTGCAGTGACGGCGGGCCGTCCCGCGCCCGCCGGCCCCTCGATGCCGCGCGCCCGGCGCGCGGGACGGCGCCGGCATCCCGAGCGTGCCGCTCGAGTGTTCGCCGAGGGGAGAGACGATTAGTATTCGACTGCAGAGCCGTGAGGGCGCGGTCGCGCGCAGGCGTCGTCGCGGGTCGCATCGGCCCGGCCAGCAACGGCCGGGCACGGGCCAACGCTAGGTCACCGCATGGAACTCTACTTCCTGCGACACGGAAAGACGGTGCCCCGCTCCGAGTGGAGCGAGGCCGGCAGCATGCGGCCCCTGAGCGATGCCGGGGCGAGCGCCGTGGCGCACGAGGCCTGGGTGCTGGCCCGCCTGGGCGTCGCACCCGACCTCATCCTCACCAGCCCCGTCGAGCGCGCGCTCCAGACGGCCGGGATCATGGCCGCGGGTCTCGGTCTCGCGGACCGCCTGAGGACGGAGGCGAGCCTCGCCCCGGGCTTCGGCATGAAGCATCTCCGCCGGCTTCTCCGCGGTCACGCCGACGCCGCGAGCATCATGCTGGTGGGCCACGGCCCCGAGTTCGGCACCATCATCCGCAAGCTCACAGGGGGGCACGTGGTCCTCGGCCGAGGCGGTCTCGCCCACGTGCACTTCGCGGCCAGGAAGTCGACCAGCGCGGAGCTCGTATGTCTGCTGCAGGCCGGAGAGCTCATCCGGCTCGGGCTGAACGGGTCGTCCACTGCGGACGGGCCGTCGCCCGCACACCTTTCCTGAAGCCAGCGTGTGGCGGCCCGGGTCCGGTAGGGGGTGGACCCGGGCCGCCGGAGCGCCTTCCTCCGCGCCGGCCGGCAGGATGGCCGGCGCCGGGAAGGGCTCTGCGGGCCGTCCAGGGCAGGGAGTGCCGGACGGCCGTCCATGGGGCACTCAGATTCCCCGCTCCTCCATGCGCAGCAGCGCGGCGGGCGTGTCCGGCGCCTGGTGGCGGCGTATCTCCCCCTCCACCATGTACAGCACGTCTTCGCCGATGTTGGTGGCGTGGTCGGCCAGGCGTTCCAGGTACCGCGCCACACTGAACAGCAGGACGAGCGTGTCGAGGTGGCCGATGTCGGCGCGGATGCTCTCCTTGAGCTCCTCGATGAGCCGCCGGTACAGATGGTCGACCTCGGCGTCGGCACCCAGCACGAGGCGTGCGGTACCCGCGTCCTGCTGAACCAGCGCGTCGAGCGACTTCTCGAGGATCGTGCCGGTACGGTCCGCCATCACGGCCAGGCATGACGGGACCGTGACCGGATACTCGTGCGACAGCTCCAGGGCACGTTCGGCGATGTTGGAGGCCAGGTCGCCGATGCGCTCCAGCTCGCTGTTGATCTTGATGACGGCGACCAGGAAGCGCAGGTCGCTCGCCACGGGCTGGTACAGGGCGAGGATCTTGAGGCACTCCTCCTCGACCTCGACCTCGAGCTCGTCGATGCGGAAGTCCCCGACGATCACGCGCTGAGCCTTCTGCGGGTCGCGCTCCTGGATCGCCTGGAACGCGATCTGCAGGTTCTCTTCCACGATGGCCCCGAGGCCCAGGATCTTGCGCTTGAGCCCGTCGAGCTCGCGCTGCAGGTGGGTCGTCGTCCCCACCACGATCACCCGAACCGGCCCGTGATGTACTCCTCGGTCTGCTTCTCCCTCGGGTTCGAGAAGATCTGCGTCGTCGGGCCGAACTCCACGATGCGGCCCTGGAAGAAGAAGGCGGTGAAGTCGCTCACGCGCGCCGCCTGCTGCATGTTGTGGGTGACGAGCACGATGGTGTAGCGGTCCTTGAGCTCCAGGATCAGCTCCTCGATCTTGGCCGTCGCCACGGGGTCGATCGCCGAGCAGGGTTCGTCCATGAGGACGACGTCGGGCTCGGCCGCGATGGCGCGGGCGATGCACAGGCGCTGCTGCTGGCCGCCGGAGAGCGCGTTGCCGGGCTCGTTCAGCTTGTGCTTGACCTCGTCCCAGATGGCGGAGCGCTTGAGCGCGTCCTCGACGCGCATGGAGAGCTCCGACTTGCCCAGCCGGTAGTGCTGACGCAGGCCGTAGGCCACGTTCTCGAACACGGTCATCGGGAACGGGCTGGGCTTCTGGAAGATCATGCCGATGCGGCGGCGCAGGTCGAGCAGGTCGACGGAGCCGAGGATGTTCACCCCGTCCATCATGATCGCGCCCGTCGCGCGCTGGTCGCGGTACAGGTTGTAGATGCGGTTGTACGTGCGGATGTGCGTCGACTTGCCGCACCCCGACGGCCCGATCACCGCGGTCACGCGGTTCTTCTTGATGTCGATGTCGTTGGAGAAGAGCGCCTGCTCCTTGCCGTAGAAGAAGTCGAGGCCCCGCACCGCGATCTCGGTGGGCAGCGCGTCGAAGTCCTCGCTCGCCTCGCGCCGCGCCTCCGCGACCTCGAGCCGCGGCGGCACCACGGTGGGCGCGCTCTGCATCCGTGTCATCTCGTCCACGTTCACGTTCATGTCGTCGTCCCCTACCATTCCTTGCCTCGCTGGAACAGGAGCCTCACCACGATGTTCATGCCGAGCACGGCGACGATGATGAGCAGCGCGCCGCCCCAGGCCAGGGTCTGCCAGTGCGGATACGGCGACCCGGAGAAGTCGTAGATGGTCTTGGTCAGGTTGGCGACCGGGCCGCCGAAGTAGCCGCCCGGTCCGAAGAGGCCCGTCATCCAGTACGGGCTGCTGAGCGCCGTGAACAGCAGCGGCGCGGTCTCACCGGCCACGCGCACGACGGCGAGCGTGGCGCCGGTGATGAGCCCGCCGCGCGCCGCGCGACAGATCACGCCGAGCGTGACCTTCCAGCGCGGCGCCCCCATGGCGAGGCCCGATTCGCGCAGCTCGTTGGGCACCAGATTGAGGATGTCCTCGGTGGTGCGCGCCATCACGGGCAGCATGATGAACGCCAGGGCCACCGAGCCGGCGAAACCGGAGTAGTGCTGCTGGGGCTGCACGAGGATGGCGAAGGCGAACACGCCGACGATGATCGACGGTACGCCCATGACCACGTTGGCGATGGAGCGGATGGCGGTGGCCACGTGACCGTCGCGCCCGAACTCCGCCAGATAGACGCCGCCGAGGAAGCCTATGGGGATCGCGATCAGGGCGGCGACGCCGGTGATGACGATGGTGCCCACGATGGCGTTCGCGAAGCCGCCGGCGTTCGAGGTCACGTCCATCGGCGTCGACTGCGTGAAGAAGGCGATGTTCCACGCTGCCGCGCCCTCGCGAACGACCTCGATGATGACGAACGCCATGACGGCGATGCCGATCCAGGCCCCGATCCACGAGAGCACCTTGACGGTGAGGTCGGCGGTCTTGCGGCCGACCATGGAGCGCCGCTTCAGCGGCAGCCCGGCGCGGACCTCCGCCGGCGACTCGGCAGCGTTGGGAAACGTGCTCATGCCCGGCCTCCGGTCGCCCTGCGCACACGGCGCAGCCAGAGCTGCGCCAGCACCTGGAAGAGCACTGTGATGGCGAACAGGATCAGGCCGAGCTCGATGAGGGCGCTGACCTGGACCTTGTCGGTCGCCTCGCTGAACTGCTGGGCGATGAGCGAGGCGATCGAGGTGCCGGGGTCGAAGATGGACCGCGGCATGTCGGTGTACAGGCTGCCGATGAGATACGCGACGGCCATGGTCTCGCCGAGGGCGCGGCCGAAGCCGATGAAGATCGCGCCGACGATGCCGCTGTTGGCGTAGCGCAGGCTGATCTTGCGCATGACCTCCCACGTGGTGGAGCCCATACCGTACCCTGCCTCCTTGGTCACGCGCGGGACCATCATGAGCACGTCGCGCGAGACGGCGGTGATGAACGGCAGCACCATGAAGGCCAGCACCACGCCGGCCGTGAAGATCGAGAGCCCCCCGCCCTGGAACTGCGGTCCGGGCTCGATGCCGGGGATCTTGCCGAGCGGCGTGTTGAGCACCCAGGGGGTGAACCTGTCCTGGATGAACGGCACGATGACGAAGAGGCCGACCATGCCGAAGATGATGCTGGGGATGGCGGCGAGCATCTCGATGCCCGTCCCCACCACCCGCGCGACCGCCGGGTGTACCAGCTCGACGAGGAGCAGGGCGATGACCATGGCGAGCGGCACGGCGATGACCATCGCCACGATGGTGCTGAGCGCCGTGCCCGCGAGCGCCGCCAGGGCGCCGTACTCGCCGGTGGAGGGCGACCAGGCCACGTGCGTCAGCATCCCGAAGCCGAGCGCCTGGATGGCCGGCCAGGACTTGTAGACGAGGATCGCGGCGAGCCCGAACATCATGACCGCGACCGCGATGCCTGACGCGGTGGCGAGCGTTCGGAAGACGGGGTCGCCGATCCGGAGCCGCCGTCCGCGCGGCGCCGACTCGGCGCCGCGCGGACCGGAAGCTCCGGACGACAGTGGTGCTTCGACTGTGCTCACGGTTCCTGCCTCCCGGGAGTCAGCTCAGTGGGTGGTGTGGAGCGCGGACATCACGGCCACACGGCGGCGCCGCCGGACGTGATGGTCGGCCACACCTGGTCCTGGACGAGCGTGTACACGCTCTCGGGGATCGGCACGTAGTCGAGCTGCGCGGCCGGCGAGGCGCCCGAGGTGTAGCCCCACTTGAGGAGCTCGAGCGTGGCCTTGGCACGCGCCGCGTCGGCCTGGTCCTTCTGCATGAGGATGAACGAGGCGCCGGTGATGGGCCACGAGTCGGCGCCCGGCTGGTTGACGAGCACCATGTACATGCTCGGCAGACTGCCCTCCCAGTCGGCGCTGGAGGCGGCGGCGGCGAAGCTGTCGATGCTCGGCTTGACCCACCCGCCGTCCTTGTTCTGCAGCTGCGTCGTGGTCATGCCGGTCTGCTTGGCGTAGGCGTACTCGACGTAGCCGATGGAACCGCTGACCTGCTGGACGGTGGTGGCGACGCCCTCATTGCCCTTGCCGCCCGCGCCGACCGGCCACGGGACCTCCTTGTCGGCGCCGGCGGTCCACACGCTGCCGGCCGCGTCGGTGAGGTAGTGCGTGAAGATCCAGGTGCTGCCCGAGCCGTCGGAGCGGTGCACCACGTTGACCTTCGTCGCCGGCAGGCTCACGCCGGGGTTGAGGTCCTGGATGGACTGGTCGTCCCACTGCGTCGTCGTGCCCATGAAGATGCTCGCGAGGACGTCGGGGGTGAGCTTGAGCTCGCCGTCGGCCACACCGTCGAGGTTCACGACGATGACGATGCCGCCCACGACCATGGGGAACTGCACGAGGCCGCTGGCGCTGAGCTCGCTCTCCTCGAGCGGAGCGTCGGACGCGCCGAAGTCGACGGTCTTGGCCTGCACGGCGGCGATGCCGCCGCCCGAGCCGATCGACTGGTAGTTGAGCTTGACGTCGGCCACGTTGGCGTAGTCCGAGCCCCACTTCATGTAGAGCGGCGCGGGGAAGCTGGCGCCGGCGCCGAGGATCACGCCGGCCTGCATGGGCTGGGGCGTGAAGCCTTCGATGGCGGCGGCCGACGACCCGCTGCCGGGAACCGCAGCGCCGGCGCTGTCGCCGCCGCTGCCGCCGCAGGCGGCCAGGCCGGCGGCGGCCAGGACGAGCACGGCGACCGCGGCCGCGAGCAGCGTGAGCCGCCGCGTGCGTCTGCTGATCTTCATAGGTGTACCTCCGAAGTGCGTCTCATGACGAGTGGCCATTCCCTGGCAAGCGACGGCGCTGTGGCGTCGCCGGAAGGGCAAGGTACCCGGGGAATGTGAGCAGACCGTTAGCACTTCATCAGGGCACGACGAGACGCCGAAACCCACACTGCCGGCCGCCGGCCGCTGCGGTGAGTCCGCTCGTCCGCGATCGGCTCCGACAGGGCGACGGGCGAGGCTCCTCGAAGGAGCCTTGTTCTTCAACTGCGCCCACGGGATGCGAGACTGCACCGAGTACGCGTACTCGACGTAGCCGATGCGGCCCTTGGTCTGCTTGACGAGCGCCGCCACACCTTCGTTGCCCTTGCCCGCGACACCCACGGGCCAGCGCACGCTCTTGTCGGCGCCCACCTTGCTCGCCCACTCGCCCCAGACCGCAGAGAGGTACCTGGTGAAGATCCATGACGTGCCCGAAGCGTCGGAGCGGTGCGCGACGAGGATGCGCGACGACGGCAGGTCCACGCCCGGATTGACGGCCTTGATGGCCTTGTCGTTCCAGGACGTGATCTTCCCGAGGTAGATGGCGGCGAGCACCGTGCCCGTGAGCTTGAGCTTGCCGTTGCCGACGCCCGAGAGGTTCACGATCGGCACCACGCCGCCGGGCCGTCACCCGCCGGCCGCTGCCGCAGCGCGCCCGCGGGAGCTGCTCAGGATCCTGAAGGCCCGAGGTGGCGGCCGTCGTCTTCCCCGGGATCCACGAGCACCAGGTCGAGCGCGCCGCAGCGCGGGCACGCCACGATGCCGGAGAGCGATCTGTAGGTGGCGGGAGGGACGGCGAACTCGAGCGCGCACACGTCGCAGAGCAGCCGCACGGCGCCGCGCGGGCCCGCCGATGTGCCCGGCCCGGAGCCGGCCGGCGGGGAGACGGCGGTCACGGAGCCGGTGGGCTCAGCCGCCGCTGGTCCGCGGCGATGCCGCGCCGGCGTCGGCCTGTGCGCCGTCGGCCTCGGCACCTCCGCGTTCCGGCGTGCTGCGCGCTTCGACCGCGCGCATCTCGGCGCGGCGCTCGTCCTCGGACAGCGCCGAGACACGAGCGCTGCGGAGCTGCCGTCGTATGAGTGTGCGGTGAGTCATCATGGCGCTCACAGCATCCCCGTCCCCGGTTAGGCGTCGGTGAGGAACGCGTCACACGATGATGAGGAGCGCTCACGGAACGCTAACGGAGCCCGGGCATGATGGCGTGCCGGGCAGAGGCCGTCACAGGGGAAAGGGGACCGATGAGCATCTTCCACCACCACCGGCACGAGGGTGACGACACACCGGCGTCGTACGAGGTCCTGGGCGACGACGGCCGCGTCCGACGCTACGCCCGAGAGACCTTCGACATGATCGTCGAGACGAAGGATCCCGAGGAGGTCGAGCGGGAGGTCGAGCGTGGCTGGGTCATCCTCGACGAGCGTCAGGTGACCAGCGGCGCCCGAGGCCCTTCGGGCGACGACCTCATCGTCGGCATCGAGGGACTCCGTGTCGGCGGCGTGCTCGGCTACGCGCCGGGAGAAACGCTGACGCAGTACACCATCGGCATCCTGCGCGAGGACGCCGCCCCTCTGGAGGAGTGAAGGCGCGGACGCGGACTCGACGACGGCTGCGCCGCAGGGACAACCGCCACCGAGCGAGCCCGCTCAGCCTCTCGGCAGGTGGAGGCGGAAGGTGCTGCCCCTGCCGACGACGCTCTCGACCGACACGCTGCCGCCGTGGGCCTGCGCGATGTGCTTGACGATGGCCAGGCCCAGTCCGGTGCCGCCGAGGTCGCGGCTGCGCGCCTTGTCGACCCGGTAGAAGCGCTCGAACAGCCGCGGCAGGTGCTCGCGTGGGACGCCGGGACCGTGGTCGACGACGAAGATGACGACCTCCGCGGCGCTCTCCATGAGGCCGACCTCGACGTCGCTCCCCTCGGAGCTGTACTTCACGGCGTTGTCGACGAGGTTGACCACGGCCTGCTCCAGCAGCGGCACGTTGACCGACGTGAGCAGGCAAGAGGCGCAGGCCACCGTGATCGTGATGCCCTTGGCCTGCGCCTTCGGCTCGCACACCTCGACGGCGACACGGACGACTTCACAGACGTCCGCGTCTTCCAGCGTCAGACGAGACTCCCCCTCGCGCTGCTCGAGCGTCGAGAGCGAGAGCAGGTCGGCGATGATCGAGTTCAGCCTGTCGGCCTGACCCACGATGATGCCGACGAAGCGGCGCGCCGTCTCGGGGTCGTCGAGCGCGCCGTCCTGCAACGTCTCTGCGAAGCCCTTGATGGACGTGACCGGCGTCTTGAGCTCGTGCGAGACGTTGGCGACGAAGTCTCGCCGCACGGCCTCGAGGCGTTTGAGGCGGGTGACGTCGTTGAGCACGACGACGGCGCCGGCGGAGGCGTCGCCGTCGCCGGCGCGCAGCAACGTGCCGTTGGCCTGCAGCGAGCGCTCGTCGGCGCCGACGCGCATGACGATGTCGGCCTCGACCGTCTGGTGGCCGGACAGGGTCTGCGCCACCACGTGCTGGAGGTCCGGGTTCCGCAGGACCTCCTGCACCAGGTGCCCCTCGGCCTCCTGCGGCGAAACGCCGGCAAGCCTGGCGGCGGCCGCATTGAGGGCGATGATGCGTTCGTGCGCGTCCACGGCCAGCACGCCCTCGACCATGCTTGCAAGCACGGCCTCCCGCTCGTTGCGCTCACGGGTCAGCGTGCCGATCTTCTCGTCGAGCTCTTCCGCCATGGAGTTGAGGCTCTCAGCCACGGCCGCGAACTCCAGCGTGCGCGGCACGTAGAGCTTGTACGCGAAGTCGCCGCCGGCCAGGCGCTGTGCCCCCTCTTTGATCTCGCGCATCTGGCCGCTGATGCGCCGCGACACGTAGAGACCGATGAGCGCCGCGAGGACGGCCACCGCCACGGTCGCCAGGGCGATGCGCCAGTAGAGGTCGGCAAGCGCCTGATTCACGAGTGTCAGGGGGATGGCGGCGCGCACGACCGCCGTGATCCGGCCGTCCTGCGCAAGAGGCACGGCCACGTACATCATCTCCTCGTCGAGCGTGGTGCTGTGCCTGACGGAGACACCGACCCCGCCCGCGACCGCCTCCCGATACTCGGGGCGGTCGCTGTGGTTCACCATCTCCGCCGGAGTGGAGTCGGAGTCGGCCAGCACGGTGCCGGCGGCCCCGCCGGCCCCGCCGGTCGCGATGAGTGTCAGGCGCGTGCCCGAAGCGGCTCCCAGACGCTGCACCAGCGTCTCGAGAGCTTCGGGAGACAGGCTCGTCAGATCGCCCGCCACCTGCTCGCGCACGAGCTGGGCGCGCGCCTGCAACTCGGCCTCGGTGTGGGTGATGTAGAAGCTGCGCGCCGACCTGACGGCGAACACGCCGATGGCCACCGCGCACAGCGCGACGACGAGCAGGTACGTGGCGAAGAGGCGCCAGAAGAGGCGCGGCCGGCGGGACCTCACTGGTCCTGGAGCCGGTACCCCACGCCGCGTACGGTCTCGATGTACGCGCCGGCCTCGCCGAGCTTGCGGCGCAGCGACACCATGTGCACATCCACCGAACGGTCTGTGACGAAGCGCTCGTTCACGAAGACGTCATCCCCCTGGGCGGCATCCACGATCTGCTGTCTAGTGAACACCCAACCGGGTCGCCTTGCCAGAAACAGCACGATACGGAACTCGCTCGCCGTGAGGTCGACGGGCTTGTCGGCGACCGTCACCTGGTGACGGCCGGGGTGGATCGCCAGGTCCTTGATGCGGATCACGGCCCCGCCGTCTTCGCCCGCGTCACCGCGGCGGAGCACTGCGCGGATGCGCGCCGTGAGCACCTTGGGGCTGAACGGCTTGGTCACGTAGTCGGCCGCGCCGAGCTCGAGACCGGTCACCACGTCCGCCTCGTCACCCTTCGCGGTGAGCATGACGATCGGGATCCCGCTGGTCTTCGGGTCGGCCTTGAGGCGACGGCACACCTCGAGACCGTCGACGCCCGGCAGCATGAGGTCGAGGACGATGAGATCGGGCAGCTTGCTGCGCGTGGCGAGCAAGGCGTCCTCGCCGGAGGCGACGGTCGTGACCGTGTACCCCTCCTTGTCGAGGTTGTACTTGACCAGCTCAAGGATGTCGCGCTCGTCGTCGACGACGAGCACGTTCTCTCTGGACACCGTCACCATCCGTGGTCCGCCGAGGGTCCGGCGAGCGAGTGTAGCGTCCCGATGTTAGAACTGAGTTAGCAGGACGGCCACCGGCGGCACACGGACGGGAGGGGACATGGGTGGGAAGCACGCGCAGATCGTTGTGGTGGGCGGCGGACCCGTGGGGGCCTGCGCCGCCCAGGCCCTGGCGGCGGCCGGCGCCGCCGTCACGCTGCTCGAGCGTGAGAGCGAGATCGCCCCGGCCGTCTGCGGCGCCCACGCCAACTGCGGCCTCGTGAACCCCAGCCACTGCGTGCCACTGGCCTCGCCGGGAGCGCTGGGCCGCGGGCTCAAGTGGCTGATCGACTCCGACAGCCCCTTCTACATCGCACCGCGGCCGAGCCCGTCTCTGGCGCGCTGGCTGTGGATGTTCAGGGCGGCGTCGACGCCCGAGCGGGTGGACGCCGCCATGCCGGTCATGCGGGCGCTGCACGTCGCCAGCGCCGCCATGCACGACGAGCTGGCGCAGGACGGCGGCGACGCGTGGCTGTACCACCAGAACGGCATCATCCAGGTGTACGAGGAGCAGGTGTACCTGGACGAAGCGCTGGAAGAGCTCGAGCTGCTGAAGAAGGTGGGCGTGCGCGCCGAGACGATCTCCGCAGCAGCTGCGAAAGCGGAGTTCCCGGGACTGGCCGCGCCGCTCGCGGGCGCCGTCTCGTTCCCGGAGGACGCCCACCTCGACCCGGCGCTGTTCACGCGCGCGATGGCGCAGCGCGCCGCGCGGGACGGCGCCCAGGTGCGCACCGGTGCCGAGGTGTACGCGCTGGAGCCGGACCCGGGCGGCGTGCGCGTCGTCACCACGGCCGGCGACCTGCTCGCCGACCAGGTGGTGCTGGCCGCCGGCGCATGGACCCCGTTCCTGAGCGCCGCCCTCGGCCTGCCGCTACCCATCGAGCCCGCCAAAGGCTACAGCGTCGACGTCGAACGGCCCGAGGACTTCCCGGAGATGGCCCTGTACCTCGGCGACGCCTGGACGGTGCTCACCCCGCTCGGCGACCGCTTGCGCCTCGGGAGCTCGCTCGAGCTCGCCGGCTGGGACATGCGCATCCGCCGCAACCGCGTGCAGCGGCTGCGGGTCGCCGGCGAGCGCGTCATGGGCATCCCCGCCGACGGGCCGGTGCGTCAGGTGTGGCGCGGGCCGCGGCCGGTGACGCCCGACGGCCTGCCGGTCGTCGGGCGCGTGCCGCAGCGCGAACGCGTCATCGTCGCCTCCGGCCACTGCATGCTGGGGCTGTCGCTCGGGCCGGTCACGGGCAAGCTCGTGGCCGAGCTCGCCGGCGGCCGCCGGCCCTCGCTCGACCTGGGGCCGCTCTCGCCGACGCGCTTCCGCTGAACCACGGCGCGGGGCCGGCAGGAGGTCTGCCGCCGGCCCCGCGCATTCCGCTGAGGGGGACCTGGGATCAAGCAGCCGCCCTTCTGCTTGAAGGTCGAGAAGCTCGTGACGACCCTGGTGGAGCTGTTGGTCCCTTTGGTCGTGTAGTCCGGGCTCGACGGGCTGATGAGCCCGGTCACGCTGCCCGCGATGAGGTCGACGTGATCGACCTTCGGCGCGTCGCCGTTGGCGTTCATCTCGGGCGACCTGAAGGCCACCGCAACGGTCACCGTCTTGCCCTTGGAGACGCTCAGCGTCTGCCCCATGGTCGCGCCTTTCTTGCCGCCCACGACCTTGAGGTCGAGAGCCTCGATGAGGTCGCCGTCCACCACGAACGAGTTCCCGGAACGGGGGGCCCGCACCACGCCCTGCGTCGTCTGCTCGGTGGTGTACATCCAGGTCTTGTTGTACTGGCCGGGCCAGAAATCGAAGTACTGCGTGGCGTGGAACGCGCCCTTGGAGTCGGCGTAGTTGGTCGAGTACCTGTGGAAGTCGCTGTCGTTGACG
>Ga0172371_10003945_pt1 | contig 22785 bp, 18 predicted proteins | sample Lak12m_FD_114543 | JGI IMG/M metagenome (GOLD analysis project Ga0172371, IMG submission 114543) | Freshwater microbial communities from Kabuno Bay, South-Kivu, Congo - kab_022012_12m | ecosystem: Environmental > Aquatic > Freshwater > Lake | place: Democratic Republic of the Congo: South-Kivu...
AGTGCTGAGTGCTGAGTGCTGGGTTCTGGGTGCTGAGGGGTGATAATGGCAGGGATAGGTCGTTTCGAAGATATTGTCGCTTGGCAGAAGGCCAGGGTTCTTGCCAGAGAAATATATCGGGTGACGGATTCAGCAGGGTTTGCGCGGGATTTCGGTCTGAAGGACCAGATTCGACGGGCGAGTGTGTCGGTTATGGCAAATATTGCTGAAGGCTTTGAGCGGGCTGGCCGGGCAGAATTTCATCAGTTTCTCGTCGTGGCTAAAGCATCATGTGCCGAAGTGCGTTCTCATCTTTATGTGGCGCTGGATGCCGGATATCTCACGGAAGATGCGTTCAGCAGCTTGTCGGACATGACGGAAGAGACCGGTAGGATCATAGGCGGACTCCGCCGCACAGTCGAAAAAATCAAGAATTGAAACAAACAACCATGAACTCAGCACTCAGCACTCAGCACTGTCTTCTGATCACTGGCGGGGCCGGGTTCATCGGCGCCAATTTCGTCCACTACTGGCTGGCCAATCATCCCCAAGGCCGGGTGGTGGTCCTCGATCTCCTGACCTATGCCGGCAACCGGGCCAGCCTGGCCGGGGCCGAGAATGACCCCCGTTTTCGTTTCGTGCATGGCGACATAGGCGACGAAGCCCTGGTGGAGGGCCTGCTCCTTGACGAGGGGATTGACACCATCGTCAATTTCGCGGCCGAGTCCCATGTGGATCGCTCCATCCACGGCCCGGACCAGTTCGTTACCACTAATGTAGTTGGTACCCACAGCCTGCTCAAGGCGGCAAAAAATATCTGGCTGGACAAGGGGAGCGGCCGGTCGCACCGTTTTCATCATGTCTCCACCGACGAGGTGTACGGTTCCCTTGCCCCCAACGACCCGCCTTTCAGCGAGACCACCCCCTATGCCCCCAACTCGCCCTATTCGGCGAGCAAGGCGGCCTCCGACCATCTGGTGCGGGCCTACCACCATACCTACGGGCTGGAGGTTACCACCAGCAACTGCTCGAACAACTACGGCCCGTACCAGTTTCCGGAGAAGCTCATCCCGCTGGTGATCCTCAACATCCTCCACGGCAAGCCGCTGCCCATCTACGGCGACGGGCAGAACATCCGCGACTGGCTTTTCGTGCGCGACCACTGCCGGGGGATCGAACTGGTTTTGCAACAGGGGAAGCCGGGTGAGGTGTACAACATCGGCGGCAACAACGAGTGGACCAACCTCGAGATCGTCCGCCTGATCTGTCGCCTGCTCGATACACGATTCGCCGACGATCCGGCCTTGAGCCGGCGCTTTCCGGATTCTCCGGCCGGCTGGGGCCGTGGGGCCGAAGCCCTGATTTCTTTTGTCAAGGACCGGCCCGGCCATGACCGGCGCTACGCGATCAATGCCGAGAAAAGCCGGGCCGAGTTGGGCTATGCGCCCCAAGAATCCTTCGAGACCGGGATCGAGAAGACCATCGTCTGGTACCTTGAGCGCGAAGCCTGGTGGCAAACGGTGATGGACGGTTCATATCGCGACTGGCTGGAAAAACAGTATGCGCACTGAATTGCCGCTCTCCGTGGGCATCATCACGAAAAATGAGGAGATCGGCTCCTGGGCCCAAGTTCCGTGAATATTCTCATCGTCAAAACCAGCGCCATCGGCGATGTCATCCACACTCTCCCCGCCCTGAACGCCTTGCGTCGCAAATACCCGGAGGCCAGGATTGACTGGCTGGTGGAAGAGGCCGCGGCCGACCTGGTCATCGGCCACAGAGCCCTTGATCATGCGCTTGTCTCAAGGCGCAAGGCCTGGGTCCGGGACTTGAAACAGGGGAAGGTGACCGCGGCCTGCCGAGGCTTCGCCGAATTTGTCAAAAGATTGCGGGCCACGGAGTACGACCTGCTCCTCGATTTTCAGGGGCTGCTGAAAAGCGGGATATTTGTCGGGCTGGCCCTGGCCAAAAGAAAGGTCGGCTTCGGCAGAGGCATGGAACATGCGGAAGGCAGCTATATTTTTCTCAACGAGCCTGTCCCGCCGGTGAGCATGGATCAGCACGCGCTCATCCGGGAATTGCTGCTGCTCAAGGGTATCGGCATTGAGAGCGGGGAGATTGTTTTTGACCTGCCGGTGGGCGAGGCGCAGCGGGAAAGGATCGGGGAATTGCTTGCCGCCGAGGGGATCGCCCCGGACAAGCCACTGGTGGCGATCAACCCCATGACCACCTGGGAAACCAAGCACTGGCGCAATGAACGGTTTGCCCAAGTTGCCGACCAGTTACTGGAAAAAGGCCTGGCGGTCGTCTTCAGCGGCGGGCCGCAGGATGCGCGGGGCATCGAAGAGATCCGCGCCGCCATGACCGGCAAGGCCGCGAGCCTGGCCGGAAAGACAACCTTGAGAGAGCTGACTGCGCTCTATGAAAGAGTGAAGGCGCTTATCACCACCGATACCGGCCCCATGCATCTGGCCGCGGCGGCGGGCGCCCCGGTGGTCGCCCTGTTTGGGCCGACGGCGCCTTGGCGCACCGGACCCTTCGGCGCCATCCATACTACATTGAGGGTGGAAATGGCATGCAGTCCATGCTTGAAGAAGCATTGCGAACGAGGGCATGGATGCATGGAGGGGATCACCGTGGCGCAGGTGGTGCAGGCAACGGAGGAAATTGTTTGCCCAAGGGCCGGTAAAGATATTGGGGATGCCGGGAAGAAGAAAGACGGACAAAGCATGAACGACGCCAATGCCTGATTCTCTCCGGATAGCTGTCCTGGTGAAAAAATTCACCCTCAGCGGCGGCATGGAGCGTTATGTCGTTGAAACCTGCCGGCGGCTGGCGGATAGAGGGCATCGCATTGATATCTACGCCCGGGAGGCGGACCCGGAACTTCTGGGCGACATGCGATTTTTTCGGGTTCCGGCAAGATTCACTTTCTCCAGCGTTTTAAGCGCTGTTTCTTTTGCCGGAGAAACAGCAAAAATGTTGCGGCATCAACAATACGATATTGTTCATTCCCACGAAAAGGGCTGTTTGCAGGATGTCGAGACGATACATTGCTTTTCCTACAAGGGAGGGCTGGAAAAGTACTCCCTGCCGAGGAGAATTGATCAGAAGTATCTGAGCCTGCGCAGCCTCCTCTACCTCTGGCTTGAGCGGCGGCAGATGAAAACCCCGTGGTTGATTGCCGTGTCGGAAGCTGTCGCCGCCGATATCCGGAAACAATACCGCCGATCAGGCAATGTAGCTGTTGTCCCCCCCGGTGTAGACCTGGAAGTCTTCCACGCGGAACGCGTCGCCGCAATGCGCATGGCGGCCAGAAAAACAGAAGGGGTTCCGGCCGACCAGTTGTTTGTTTTGTTTGTAGGTTCGGAATTCCGCAGGAAAGGCCTGGATCGTCTGATTCAGGCGATTGGGCCGGGCATGCGACTGCTGGTGATCGGCAGCGGCGACGACATGCCGTATCACCGCCGCATAATCGCGCGGCGTGGCCTTGAAGATCGAGTCCGGTTTGCCGGTCTGGTAAGGGATGTTCTCCCCTTTTATGCCGCCGCGGATGTGGTTGTCCTGCCTTCGCGATCCGAGGCCTTCGGGATGAGCGTACTCGAGGGGATGGCCTCCGGCCTGCCGGTTCTGGTCAGCGCCAACGCTGGGGTGGCCGCCTTGATCCGGCCTGGGGAAAACGGTTTTTTGATCGAAAGCGATGCCGCTCTTGCCCGGCAACTGGTGGAACTGCGCGACCAGGAGCTGCGGCGGCGGATCGGCGAGGCGGCCCGGCGGACCGCCCTCGACTTCACCTGGGAGCGGGCCGCCGCCGCCCATGAAGAACTCTACCGGCGGATTCTTGCCGAAAAATGCACCGCGGAGCCATTTAGATGAAGCCGATTTCAGCCTACATCATCGCCTACAACGAGGCGGAAAAGATCCGGGCGGCGATCAACAGTGTTCTCTGGGCCGACGAGATCGTGGTCGTGGACTCGCACAGCCAGGATGACACGGCAAAGATTGCCGAGGAGATGGGGGCTCGGGTGGTGCAGGTTAAGTTTGCCGGCTTCGGCGACCTGCGCAACCGGGCCATGGCCGCCTGTAGCCACGAATGGATATTCAGCCTGGACTCGGACGAACGCTGCACCCCGGAGGCCAGGGATGAAATTCTGGCCGTGCTCCAGGCTGACGGGTCGGCGGATGCCTATTTCGTGCCGCGAAGGAATTTTTTCATGGGCCGCTGGATCAAGCATTGCGGATTTTATCCCGACTATCGCCAACCACAACTCTTTCGCAAGGGCACTTTGCATTTCCAGCCGGATGCCGTCCATGAGCGGTTTGAGGTGTTGAGCAACAAGCCGGTTATGTATCTGCAAAACGCGATCTGGCAGAAGCCCTACAAAAACTTTGCCGAGATCCAGCATAAGGCGGCCCGCTACTCGACCCTGGGCGCGGAAAAGCTTGCCGCCGCAGGCAAACGAGGCGGGATGGGCAAGGCTTTTTTCCGGGGGCTGTGGTCTTTTTTTCAGCTCTATTGCCTGAAGCTCGGCTTCCTCGATGGCTGGGCCGGGCTTGTGATCGCTCTGGGCAACTTTGAGGGCACCTTTTACAAGTACGCGAAACTCCACGAGATGCAGGCCAACTGGCGGGAGCCGGAGAGTCCGCCCTTACCGCGGCGTTGAAAGGGATGCAAGTTTCTCTGATTGTTACCACTTACAACTGGAAGGCGGCCCTGGCCCTGGTTCTGGCCAGCGCCCTGGACCAGAGCCGGTTGCCCGATGAGATCATCGTCGCCGACGACGGTTCGAGCGACGGCACCGGACAATTGATCGCGGAACTCGCGGCCACGGCGCCCATCCCGCTGATTCATGCCTGGCAGGAGGACCTAGGCTTTCGCGCGGCCAGAGCGCGGAACCTGGCCATTGCCGCGAGCCGGGGCGACTATCTGCTGATGATTGACGGCGACATGCTCCTTGAACCCCATTTCGTCGCCGACCACCTGAGCCTGGCCCGCCCCGGCTTTTTCAGCCAGGGTTCACGGGTGATTCTCGACGAAGAATTGAGCGGCCGCTTGCTTGGCGGGGAGAGTCCGGCGATCAATTTTTTCACCCCGGGCCTGGGTAACCGCAAGAATACCCTGCGCGCTCCCTGGCTGGCCCGGCTCCTGAGCGAGGCCAGCGCCGATCTTTACGGGATTCGCACCTGCAACTTCGCCCTCTGGCGCAAGGACGCCCTGGCGGTGAACGGCTTTGACGAGGATTTTACCGGCTGGGGCCGGGAAGACAGCGAGTTTGCCGCAAGGCTCATCAACAGCGGGATCCGGCGGCAAAATCTCCGCTTCGCGGCCCTGGCCCGCCATCTCCATCACCCGATCCAAGAGAGAGCCGGGCTTGGCGTCAACGACCTGATTCTGGCCAGAACCATCGAGGAAAAACGGCGCTGGTGCGTCAACGGCATCCAGAAGGGCTGAACGAGGCAGAGTGAAAATGGGGCTTGCCCCCGGGGGCTTTGGGGGTGGTTTCATTTAGCCCCGGGAAGAAAATTTATCGGTTCTCAGGCCGTGGGGAGGGAGGTGGAATGAATTTGCGGGAACGGCTCGCGAAAACGGATGTTCTTGAGGCGGCGCGCTGGCTGGTTATTGTCGAAGTGCTCGCCCTGTTCGTTTCCACCTCGCTTACCTCGGTGGCCGAGGTGCTTCTTTTTGCCGCCGTGCTGGCAGGAAGCAGGGGATTGGCAGGCAGGGCGAGGGAGGTCATCCGGCAGCCGGCCATGATCATGACCTTGCTTTTTGCCGCGTTTCTCTTTTTGGGGCTGCTTTATGGCCCGGCTGAATTTTCCGACAAACTCGCCGTCCTGAAAGGCTGGCACAAACTCGCCCTCTTGCCCGTCGGTTTGTTGCTTTTCGAGCAGCCTCTGTGGAAAGGGCGGCTCATTCTGGCTCTCCTCGCCGCGGCCCTGCTCGGGGGGGGGCTGTCCTTTGCCGGGATGCTCTGGGCCGGTCAGGCCGTCGTGGTCCACAATCACGCCATCCAGGGGATATTTTTCTCCGCCGCCGCTTTTGCCGCCGTGGTTTGCGCCTTTCATCCGCGAGGGGGCGAAATTTTTCCCCACCGCTGGCTGCTGCTGGCCGGGACCGCGCTTCTGGTTGCCAATGTCACCCTCATCACCCCGGGGCGGGGCGGCTATCTGGTCCTTCTGGTTCTTTCTCTGGTCGCGGCCCTTTCCCTGGCCAGGGGCTGGAAGCGCTTCGCCATGACCGTGGCCGCGCCTTTGCTCGTGACCGGCCTGTTGCTCATCTCGCCGGTGGCCTCCCAGCGGATGGAACAGGGGATGATGGAGATGCACGGCTACCGGCAGGCAGAGGAGTACACCAGCATGGGCATTCGCATGGTGATGTGGGAAAACACCCTGCGGCTCATCAGGGAAAAGCCGCTTCTGGGGTACGGACTCGGCGGGCTCAAAGAGGCTTATCGCCCTCTGGTGGCCGGAGTGGAAGGCTGGAAGGGGATTGTCATTGATGACCCGCACAACCAGTTTCTCAAGATCACCGCCGAGCTGGGGCTGGTGGGGCTGGCCGCCTTTCTTGGCCTGCTGGCCGCCCTTTTTTGCCAGAAGGTTGCCGGGGTTTATCGCATCCTCGGGCTTGGCGCGTTGCTCGCCTGGACAGCCTCGAGCCTGTTCGCCGGCCATTTCGCCACCTGGGCGGAAGGCCGTTTCATCCTGATCTGGGCCGGGAGTATGCTGGCTATGCCGTCCGGTCAAATGGACGAGACGGATAATCAGGCTTGAATCAGTCCATCCAGCGCTGGTCAATGCCGAGCAATGGAAAAAGGTATTTGCGGCGGATGATCTTGATCCGCCATTCGATGGCCTTCCACAGTCTGGGACGTCGTTCCTGGGTCTGGATGGAGGAGAAGAATCTGCCGGTGTGCGAACCCTGGCTGGCCACCGTGGGTTCCTCCCAGAGAATGGGGATGGCAAGCGCACGGCAAAGTTCGTCAATCATATGATCGGCCGGCCGGACGAAGCCCTTTTGCACAAGGCCGGCCAGAAGGGCGGCGGCGGTCTCTTTGCTCAGCCAGTATGAATCCGCAGTCCGCACGTATCCGGCCGGGTAGAGATGGCGGCCCTTTTCCCGTTTGGTCCAGGGGACATGCAGGGCGCAGCCGTTGCCGAAGCAGAGGCAGGCGAGCTTTTCCGGGAAGTTCGCGGCGAACTCGGCCAGGGCCGCGGCAACCACGGATTTGAACCTTTTTATATCGAGAAGGACATCGTCCTCAAAAACAAAGCCGCCGGCCTCGCTTCCGGTAGAGATCAACTCCCAGGCCCTGATGTGCTTAAGGCAGCATGAGACCTCGCTGGGGCGCAGGTTTCCGCGGTAGCCGTATTGCTTGAGCATCTCCGGGGAGATTTCCGGAATGTCGAAATCGAGCAACCAGGCAAAGGGCAGGCCGAGGGCCGCGAACTGGGCGGTGATGCTTTTTGCCCGATCCTCGTAGCCTTGTTTTACATGTAAAACGAAAGCCGGGTCCATCATCCATCCCTCTTCCGGCGCCGCCGGCTACTGGACCTGGTGCAGGGCCGCATAGCTTCCCCCCCTTGCAAGCAGCTCGTCATGCCCGCCTTCCTCGACGATCCGACCGGCCTCGATCACCACGATCCGGTCGGCGTTTTTGATCGTGGACAACCGGTGGGCGATGACGAAGGTGGTCCGGTTTTTCATCAGGTTGTCAAGGGCGATTTGCACCTCGCGCTCCGATTCGGTATCGAGAGCCGAGGTGGCTTCATCCAAAATCAAAATCGGCGCGTTTTTGAGGAGCGCCCGGGCGATGGCCAGCCTTTGCTGCTGGCCGCCGGAGAGCCGGGCCCCGGCTTCGCCGATGACGGTGTCGAATCCCTGGGGCAACTCAATGATGAAATCCAGGGCATTGGCCGCCCTGGCCGCAGACTCGATTTCGGCCATGGACCGGTCCGGATCGCCGTAGGCGATGTTGTTTCTTACCGTGTCGTTGAAGAGGATGGTCTGCTGGGTGACAATGGCGATCTGGTCGCGCAGGGATTTCTGGGTGAGCTCCCGGATGTCGTGGCCGTCTATGGTGATTCCACCGGCGCTCACCTCGAAGAAGCGGGGGATCAGGTTGACCAGGGTGGTCTTGCCTCCGCCGCTTGGCCCCACCAGGGCCAGGACCTCTCCCTGCCGCACCTCCAGGTTGATTCCGGCCAGTACCTGGGTCTCTCCGTCGTAGCTGAAAGAAACATCCCTGAACTCGATGCTTTTCTTGAAAGGCGGCAGGGTTATCGCATCGGCCCTGTCCCGGATCGGAGATTTGATATCGAGGAGATGGAAAACCCGGGCGGCCGCGGCCAAACCCTGCTGGACCGCGCTGTTGACATTGCTCACCCCTTTCATCGGGTTGTAGATCATGATGACCGAGGTGAGAAAGGCGAAAAACACCCCGGGGCTGGACTGGCCGGTGATTACCTGGTGCCCCCCGTACCAGATGATCGCGGTGATCCCCAGGCCGCCCAAAAGCTCCATGATCGGCCCTTGCAGGCTGTTGTTTTTGATATCCTTGACGATGATTCTGAACAGTTTGTCAATCGTCTCGGAAAAGCGCCTTATCTCGTAGTGCTCCATTCCGAAGGCCTTGACGATCTTGTGCCCGGTGATGCTTTCATGGAGGATATTCGAGACATCGGCCACGGTCTGCTGGTTGGTCAGGGAGAGCTTGCGGAACTTGCGGCCGAAATGGGCCACCGGCAAAAAGGCCAGGGGCAGAAAGACCAGGGCCACGATTGCGAGTTTCCAGTTGAGGTAGAGCACCACCCCGATAAGCCCGATCACCTGGAAAAAATCCTTGAACACCCCGGCCAGCGCCCGGGACACCGCCATCTGGATCAGGGTGGCGTCGTTGATCACCCTGGCGATCAGCTCGCCGGTGGGAGTGGCATGGAAAAAGGAAAAGGGCAGGGAATGGATCTGGGCAAACGATTTTTTGCGTAAATCCCGGATGATGCTCTGCCCGAGGATGTCGAGGGTTGAGTTGGCGAAGTAGCCGAATACCCCCTTGCCCAGGAATACCCCGATCAGGGCGAAGGGGATGAGGTTGAGCATGGTCCGGTCTTTCTTGACGAAGATTTCATCGAGAAGCGGCTTGATCAGGTAAGCTTGGGCCGAGCTTAAGCCCGAAACCATGACCATGCAGACGATGGCAATGGCGATTTTCGCCTTGTGGGGTTTCAGGAAGGAAAGCAGACGGAGGATCAGGGTCTTGTCGCGCATGCGGGGTCGGCGGGTTGTCGGGCTGGCGGAAGAAAGGGCTTGCGCCGCTTTCGCTGAACAGACGAGCCCATTTACTATTCCATCCCCGCGATTTTGTCAATGAATGATGGACCTGAATCCGTGAGCGTTCGAGAAGGGGGGCAAGGCAATAAGCCGTCACGGATTCAGAATGGAGACATGGCATTGGGTATGGGCATAGCTGCCGCTTTCCCGGCCGGCCGGGTGGATAAAAAGTATCCAGTAATCGAGCCCTCCGGATAAAAAGTATCCAGACGGACCATGGGGTGTCCCCCATGTTTTGCGGAGTTCTTTTGGGATTATTCTTTTTATTACGTATGGTTAACCGGATTTTGAGTTTTCTGGCACGTTTGTTGAAAAGGTCACCATGCAACAAGCAGGGGCCGAGGCCGGACACACCGGTCTAAGGCCGTATCAGAAGCAAAAGGACCTTAAACAAAGGAGCACGATCATGAAAAAGAAGTTATTGGCAGTCGCGGCGGTAGTTGGAATCGGCATTGGTCTGGCAGCCTGGCAGCCGGCCGAGGCCCGGGGCATGGGCGGGGGCGGTTGCGGCATGGGCATGGAGGCCGGAATGATGGGCGGGCCGATGATGGGCCAGGGCAAGCTCAGTGAGAAAGACATGCAGGCCAGGCAGAAATTCGCGGCCGACAACACTGAGCTGCGCAAAAAGATGATGACCAAGCGGGCCGAGCTCGAGGCGGTCATGGCCGGGACCAACCCGGATGAAAAGAAGGCGGCGGCTCTCTCCGGCGAGCTTTTTGATCTTCGTGAGCAGATGCACCAGAAGGCCAAAGAGGCCGGGATCACCATGGGCCCAGGCAGTTGCGGGATGGGGGCCGGACAAGGCAAGGCAGGCGGCAAGGGGGCTGGGCACCGGCATCAGCAGCCTCGCGCATAAAGGCTACCGGCAGGTCAGAGGCAAGCGGTCACGGGATGTCTGTGGCCGCTTGCGTTCATAGCCCGTATTTCTGAATTTTACTGAGCAGGGTCTTCCTGGTGATGCTCAGGCGGCGGGCCGCTTCGCTTTTGTTGCCCCCGGTTTCCCGCAGGATGCCTTCGATCACCCGGCGTTCCGCTTCCTCCAGGGAGCCGGGCGGGTTGTCTTTTCCCCCTGTTTCTCCCTTTCCCTTCATGTCGCGGCGCAGGCTGATGGGCAGGGCTTCCTCGTCGAGCCGGTCGCCGCGCATCAGGATCACTCCCCGCTCGATGGCGTTTTCCAGCTCGCGGACATTACCCGGCCATGGGTAGGCAAGGAGCAGGTTCATGGCCCCGGGGCTGATCCCCTCCACCTGCCGGTGGTTTCTGCCGGCAAACTTCTTTAGAAAGAAAGCGGCCAGGTCCGGAATGTCCTGCCGCCGCTCCCTGAGCGGCGGCACCGGCAGGTTCAGGACATTGAGCCGGTAGTAGAGGTCTTCCCGGAAGCGGCCGCCCGCCACTTCCGCTTCCAGATCGCGGTTGGTGGCGGCCAGGACCCGCACATCAACCCGCATGGTCTCGCTGCCGCCCACCCGCTGAAACTCGTGCTCCTGAAGGACCCGCAGCAGTTTGGCCTGCATGGCCGCCGAGGTCTCGCCGATTTCGTCGAGGAAGATGGTCCCGCCGTCGGCCTGGGCGAATCTTCCTTCCCGGCGCCGGTCCGCGCCGGTGAACGCCCCTTTTTCGTGGCCGAAAAGCTCCGACTCAAGCAGGGTTTCGGTGAGGGCCGCGCAGTTGACCTTGACCAGGGGCCGGTCCCTGCGCGGGCTCAAGTCGTGGATGGCCGAGGCAACCAGCTCCTTGCCGGTCCCCGATTCCCCGGTGATCAACACCGTGGCGCTGCTTGGCGCGATCCGTTCGATGAGGTCGAGCAGCTCCTTGATCGCCGCCGACCGGCCGATGATCCCGTGCCGGGCGGCGTTGTGCCCGGCACCGCCCGGGCGGCTCCACGCCCGGCGGTGGGCAAGGGCGTCCTCCAGGCTGCGCCTGAGGCGCTCGAAGTCGAGGGGCTTGGTCAGGTAGTCATGGGCCCCGATCTTGATCGCGGCCACCGCGTCGTCAATCGAGGAATAGGCGGTCATGATCAGCACCGGCAGGGCCGGATTATCGGCGTTGATCCGGCGCAGGGCCTCCATGCCATCCATCCGCGCCATCTTGACATCCATGAGCACCGCGTCGAAGGGGCGCTTACGGACCGCGGCCACCGCAACGCTGCCGTCGTCGGCTCTCTCGCTCTGCCAGCCCCACTGAGCCAGCATGCTCCGCAGCATGGTCCGGTGCGGGGTGTCGTCATCAACGACGAGGATCGTGGCCTCGCCCTGGGGCGGGTCGGGCTGTCCTGCTTCTTTCTTCATCGGCGGCTATGCTTGCGAGTTCATTAACAGGCGAGGGATATCTGGTATGCGTCTCTCGTTTCCTGATTGAAGCAGACAAAAAACACCATGGCAAGTTTTTCGTTTTTCTCTATGGCGAGACGCGTTTCCCGCACGGCGATGCGAGCAGCCTCGGCTTTTGGGTAGCCGTACACCCCGGTGCTGATCGCGGGGAAGGCGATGGTCCTGATTCCGTGTTGCCGGGCGAGGGCAAAACAGCTCTGGTAGCAGCGGGCCAGGAGTTTGGCCTCGTTCTGCCCGCCGCCTCGCCAGACCGGTCCCACCGTGTGAATGACCCATTTGGCCGGCAGGCGGTAGCCTTTGGTGATCCGGGCCTCGCCGGTGGGGCAGCCGCCCAGGGCCCGGCATTCGGCGAGAAGCTCCGGCCCGGCGGCCCGGTGGATGGCCCCGTCAACCCCGCCGCCGCCCAGAAGGGAATTGTTGGCCGCATTGACGATGGCATCCACGGCCAGGGTGGTTATGTCCCCGCCGGTCAGGAAGATTTTTTCGCTTGCCATGCGTTCCTCCGCAGGGTGAAAAAAAGGCAGCACCCTGCCGGGGCTGCCTTTGTCCGATCCTGGCCATCCTCGGCAAATTCAGACCCCGGAGGCGGGGCTGGTCATCTGGTCGTAAAACTCGGTGATCTGGTTCTTCCTGTCCGATTCCATCAGGGCCATGGCCGCCCTGGGGTGCTGGTTCAACACCCCGCCTATCATGTAGGGGATGAAGTAGCCCCAGTCAATCTTCTCCCGCCAGGGGAGAATCTCATCCTCGATCGCCTTGATGAGCGGCCGGACATTGAACTTGGGGTTTTTCAGAAAGGAAAGGAGAAGCTCGGTGGGGCAGTTGCCCGCCCCCCGGCCCATCCCGTAGAGGGTGGCGTCCAGGTAGTTGATCCCGCAGATGATCGAGGAGATGGTATTGGCAAAGGCCAGCTGCTGGTTGTTGTGGGCGTGGATGCCGATGGTCTTGCCCGGCAGGCTGGTGAGGTATTTTTTGGCGAGCAGCTCGATGTCCTCCTGGTAGAAGGCGCCGAAGCTGTCAACCAGATAGATGACCGGCACCCGGCTTTTGGCCAGGTCGTCGAGGCCTTCTTCCAGCTCGCGCTGGCCCACGGTGGAGACGGCCATCAGATTGATCGTCGTTTCGTAGCCCTTGTCCTGGCAGTGGTGGGCCAGGGCGATCGCCTTGTCCACCTGATGGACATAGCAGGCCACCCGGACCATGTCGAGGACGCTTTCCGATTTGGGCCTGATGTCGTCGTAATCAATGCGGCCGATGTCGGCCATGGCCGAGAATTTGATCTTCTTTTCGCTGTCGCCGATGATCCGGATCAGATCATCCTCGGCGCAGAACTTCCAGGGGCCGACCTCGTTCCGGGAAAAGGCGGATTCGGAACTCAAATAGCCGATCTCCATATAGTCAACCCCGGCCTCGGTGAGGGCCTGATAGACGGCGCGGACGAACTTGTCGTCGAACTGCCATTTGTTCATCAGGCCGCCGTCGCGGACCGTGCAGTCAATCACCTTGATTTCCGGTCTGAACATGGATGCTTCTCCTTGGGGAAATGCGTAGATTTAAAGGGTAAAGAAAGGAATTATACCTGATCTTTGTTCCGGCGGCAATGTTCGATGAAGTTTTTCACATTCCCGCCGAGTTGCGCCGCATTCTGCTCCCGCAGAGCCTCGGCGCCGAACAGGGCGGAGGAGACCCCCACCGCGCTTGCCCCGGCCGCGAAATAATCCCCCAGGTTGTGGATGTTCACCCCGCCCACCGCGGTCAGGGGGATGTGATCGAAGGGGCCGCGCAGCTCGCGGATGTAAGCCGGTCCGCCCAGGGAGGCGCAGGGGAAGACCTTGACCATTTCGGCCCCGGCCTCCCAGGCCGCGTACACCTCGGTGGGGGTGAGCGCCCCGGATACCACCGGGATGCCCTCGATTTTGGCGTATTCGATCACCTTGAGATCGAGATTGGGGCTGACCAGGAACATGGCCCCGCAATCCACGGCCCGCCGGGCTTCGTCCAGGTTGCAGATGGTGCCCATGCCGAGCAGCCTGCCCGCCGGCACCGCCGCCCGGGCCCGGCGGATCATCTCCTCGGCCCCTTCGGTGTTCATGGTGACTTCCAGGGCGGTAAGACCGGCCGCGAAGGCGGCGGCCAGCAGTTCGGGGAAAAAGCCGCGGTCAATGCCGCGCAGAATACCGATAACCGGAACATCAAGCTGCATGGTGGTGGTTCTCCTTCAAGTTTTTTGTTTTCTCCGGCGGCTACTTCCTGGGCTTGGCCCGGCTGGTGGGCTGTGCTTGCCAGGGGTCGTCGGGCCAGGGGTGTTTGGGGTAGCGGCCGCGCAGTTCCTTTTTCACCTCGTGGTAGGCGCCTTCCCAGAAACCGCGCAGATCCTGGGTGATCTGCATGGGGCGCCGGGCCGGGGAGAGGAGGTGCAAGAGGACCGGCACTGTATTGTCGCAGATTTTCGGGGTCTCGGCCAGGCCGAAAAGCTCCTGGAGGCGCACTGCCAGAACCGGCGGCTTGCCGGGTTCATAGGCGATCCGGATGCGTGAGCCGCTGGGCACGGTAAGATGGGTGGGGGCCAGACGGTCGAGGCTCTGCTGCTGCGGCCAGCTCAGGCGGGCCGTGAGGATGGCGGCGAGATCGAGTTTGTTGAGCTGTTCCAGGCTCCTGATTCCGGCAAGCCAAGGGGCGAGCCACTGGTCAAGGCGCTCGCCGAGCCATTCGTCGGAAAAGTCCGGCCACTTGGCCTCGGGCTGCCAGAAGCGCAGGCTCTCCACTCGGGCTTGCAGGCTGCGAGCCTTGTCGTTCCAGGGAAGAAGCCCCATGCCCGAGGCGCGGGCGGCGGAAAGCACCGCGGCCAGCACCGCTTCCGGGCTCGGCTTGGCCAGGTTTTCGCGGGCAAGGACAAGCTCGCCAAGACGCAGGTCGCGGCCGGCCGATACCCTGCCGCTTTCTTCCTCCCAGACCACCTCCTCTTTCCGGCAAAGCCGGTCGGCAAACAGGGCCATAATCTCTTCCCGCTCAAGGGGTGCGGCGAGAAATATCCGCCCCTCGCTCTTGCCCGCGTCCAGCTCGGTTACGGCCAGGTATTCATGGCGGGCAAGGGGATCGTGGGGCAAGAGGGCCGCGCCCCGGCCGCTCGTAAGCCGGTAACGGCCGCCGGAGGCGGCCCCCCGGCCTTGGGCGACGCGGTCCGGAAAGGCCAGGGCCAGAAGGGCGCCCAGGCTCCTCACCTCCTCTTGCCCGGGTTTCCTTGCCCTGGGGAGAAGCTCCTTTAGTTGTTTTGCGGTTTGCGCCACCCGGCGGCAGGCGTCCGGATCGGCATCGAGGGCTCTGGCCGCCCCTGCCCCGTGGCGGCGGAAAATCTCCAGGGCATGGAGCCGTTCTTCGATATCCGCCGATTTTTCCCGCCCTTTGAGGATATCCCTCTCCCCGAGCAGGGCGGCCAGGCTGCAGGCGGTGTCCATGGTGGCTTGGTCATGCGCCGTGGCGGCTACGAGCATCCGGGCCAGGCGGGGATGGAGCGGCAGCTCCGCCATCCGCCGGCCCATGGTGGTGAGGCGGTTCTCCTTGTCCAGTGCCCCGAGCAGAGACAGGATTTCCCGGGCCTGGGCCAGGGGGCCGGCCGGAGGCGGATCGAGCCAGGGCAGTTGCCCAGGGTCGCGCACCCCCCAGCGGGCCAGCTCCAGGGCCAGGCCGCTTAAATCGGCCACGGTGATCTCCGGCGGCTCGAAGGCTAAGAAGCCGTGTTCCTCTGCCCGGCTCCACAGGCGCAGGCAATGGCCAGGGGCCATCCGCCCGGCCCGGCCGGCCCGCTGGATGGCGGAGGCCAGGGAGATGCGCCGGGTGGTCAAACGGCTCAGGCCGCTGTTGGGATCAAAGCGCGGGCTCCGCTGCCAGCCGCTGTCCACCACGCTGTGGATGCCCTCGATGGTGAGGCTTGTTTCGGCGATGGGGGTGGCGAGGATGATCCGCCGCAGGCCTTCGGGGCCGGGCTGCACCGCGGCGGCCTGCTCGGCAAGGCTCAGGTCGCCGTAGAGGGGATGGATACGGATCTCGCCGGGTAGCTCCGCGGCGAGCAGAGCATGGGCCTGGCGGATTTCCGCGGCTCCGGGAAAGAAGGCGAGGATGTCGCCGGGCTCATCCCGCAGGGTCCGGCGGATGGCGGCAGCCATCTGTCCGGCGATTTCCCGCGCGCTTGCCGCCGGAGCCCGAGGCGGGCCGTCGTGATAGCGAATGCTTACCGGATGGCTTTGCCCGGGCCCCACAACCACCGGGGCCTTGCCAAGCAGGCGGCTTATCGCCTCGGTGTCCAGGGTGGCGGACATGATCAGCAGCTTGAGATCATCCCGGAGCCCGGCCTGGGCGTCCAGGCACAGAGCCAGGGAGAGGTCGGCGTTCAAGCCCCGCTCGTGAAACTCGTCAAAGATCACCAGCCCCACCCCGGCAAGCTCCGGGTCGGCTTGAAGCCGACGGAGAAAGACCCCATCGGTGCATACCTCAACCCTGGTATCGCGGGAAACCCGGCTCTCGAAGCGGACCCGGTAGCCCACCCGTTGACCAACCTCCTCCCCCAGCAGTTTGCCCATGAAGGCCGCAGCCAGCCGGGCCGCCAGCCGGCGCGGCTCGAGGAGGAGGATTTTTTTCCCGGCAAGCCATGGTTCATCCAGGAGCGAAAGAGGCACGGCGGTGGTCTTGCCCGAGCCGGGCGGGGCGGAGAGGATCACCGCCGGGCAGGCGGCAAGCCGCTCTCTAAGCTCCGGAAGAATGGCGTGGATGGGAAGGCGCTGCATCAAAGCGGGGTTCCAGGCTTCTGCCGGGCCTTTTCCTGTTCGAGAAGCGCTTTTTTCCGCTCCTTGCCCCAGCGGTAGCCGCCGATGGCGCCCGAGGCGGCGATGATCCGGTGGCAGGGGATGAGGAAGGCAACCGGATTTTTCGCCACCGCTCCGGCCACGGCCCTGGCGGTTTTGGGTCTGCCGATCGCCGCGGCCAGTTGCCCGTAGCTTGCGGTCGCGCCGGAGGGCACCTGTCGCAGGGCTTGCCAGACCATGAGCTGAAAGGGGGTGCCTTTGAGGTGGACGGGCAGGCTTTGTCCGGTTTCGGAAAAAATCGTTGCCGCAACCAGGGCGGCAAGAGCGTCGTCACGGGTGATCCGTGCCTCGGGCCAGGTTCGTTCCAGCGTGGCCCATTCCTTTTCTTCCTGCCCGGGGCCGGGGAAGGAAAGGCGGCAGATGCCCTCGGAACTTTGCGCCACCAGACAGGGGCCGAAAGGGCTGCCGGCGAAACCGGCGCTGATAATTTCCCGGCCTTGCGCTTTTCCTGCCTCCGAGCCTGCTATGGCGCAATATCCGGTATGAGGGGGGGTAGTTTTCGGCATCTGTCCATGATGCCATTAAACTGCTCTGGTTGCCAGCCGGTAATTGCGCCGACCAGCCATTTACATCCAATTTCCGGCGCCTGCTTAGGTAGGCAGGCGCCGGAAATGCTCTATCCTGCTATTTCACGGTGACCTTTTTCATGCTCTCGTGGAACAGGAACTTGCCCTTGCCTGCTTCCAGCTTGTCAAGCTCGCCTCCGGCCGGCAGATGCCAGAGGCTCACCACCACATCGAGTTCCTTGGCGGTGACGGTGCGGATCTTCTTGCCGTCCTTTTCCTCATCCATAAAGGGGAACTTGATTTCCAGGGTTTCCGTGCGGGTCTGTCCCGGCTGCAGGGCGGTATCCCGCAGCATCCCCGATTTACGGTGCGGGCCATAAACCATCTTGTCACCCCTTCCCTTGGCCGGGGACTGGGGCATGTAGATTTTCTGCTCGTTGAATACGGTCTTGCCATCCTTGGTTTTCGCGGTCACATCCAGGACCACTCGGTTGGGAGAGGGTCAGCCATCCGGGATGCGGTGGCCGGCCCGGTTGGTCATCTTCACGGTCACCACCGCGGTGGGCACCGAGTCGCCGGCCTTGGGGAGGAAGTAATAGCCTCGGGCGTCAACCTCGACCTTGACCGCGCTCTTGGCCACGGCCGGATCACGATAGCCGGGCATCAGATGGCCGTGCCCGTCTCTTCTCATGTGACAATCCTGGCAAGACTCGCTGCCTCCGGAGGGGACATAGGCATGGAGGTAGCTGCCGTAAAGGGTGGCGCACTGGGTCGGTTCGGCCAGCTCGAAATTGGGGCCGAGCCCATGGCACTGGCCGCACATCACCGATTCGGGCAGGGTGGCGCTTTTTTTGAGTTTGCTGAACTTCTTGTCCGGATGGCTGCCGTCCTTGCTGCCGTAAACCGCGCCGGGATCAATCTCCCCGTCGGTCCACTTGTGGATCAGGGCCTTCTGGTTGTGGCAAATCAGACAGTTGATCCCGAGCTTGCCCAGTTTTTTTCGGGCCTCCTCGTCACCGGCCGCGCCGTCAAGGGCGGCTTGGGCGATCTCCCTGGCCACCGCGTCGCTGGCATCTTTAAGCTGGGGCAGATGGCATTTGGCGCAGATCATCAGATGCTCCACCTTGAGGTCCTTGACCTCCTTGGCCCCTGAATGGGTGTATTCCTTAAGCAACCCATCCCTGATGGTGCCGGCGATGGTGGCCATGGTCCGGGGCGAGCCGATGAGCGAGGCGGCGTGATAGGATTTTTCCCACTCGGAAAAGACTTTGGCGTGGCACTCCTTGCATGACGAGACATCATACATCCTGGCCAATTCGTCTATGGAATTGGCCTTTTTCTCGGCGGCGAAAGCTGCGGGCGGCAGCATGACCATGGCTGCCGCCAGTCCTAAACTGAGCATTTTCATGGGGATTCCTCCTTGTTGAGCTTTATCGCGGCAACAGCTCCCCTCGCTCTTTCGGTTTTTTCACCTCCTTTTTGGCTTGAGAAGCAGGGACAGGGATGCTGACCGGCAGTGATTGCCGGGTAAGGGCTCGGGAAGGTAGTGGCTTACGGACATCTGTTTTGATTATGGATGATTCGCTTCGGAGAAATCAAGAAAGATATTGTTACTTATGGCCGGTTGAAGGAGACGATGGCATGGCTGCCCCCATTCTCCCAACGGAGCGCGTCGGAGCAGAAGCGGATGATGGCCAGGCCCCGGCCGCTTTCCTCGGTGAGCCGTTCCGGGGCGCAGGGGTCGGCGAGGCCTGCGGTGGAGAAGCCCCGGCCCGCATCAATTACCTCGAAGGTAAAGTTTTCCCTCCAATGCCAGCGGAGGATGATCGGCAGGTCCGGGCGCTGGCTGTTGCCGTGCCGCCAGGCGTTGATCAGGGCTTCGTGCAGGGCTAAGTGAACCTTGCCGCTCACCGTTTCGTACCCTTCGCGGCGCAGGTCCGTCTCCATGGCTTCCCAGCAGGTGGAAATCAGATGGTCAATATCGGTGAAGGTTGAGGGGATCAGCACCTCTTCGCCGCCGGCTGAAGACGGATCAGGACGGCTGGCGGCGGTCTGGTCCAAAACCGCGGCGGCCATGGCCGGCTGGATGGCGAAAGCGTGCTGTTCCTCGATCTGGGTTGGCCGGCTGATGGCCAGCATGGTGACATCATCGGAAAATTCGAGGCTGTTGGTCGCCCGCAGTATTTTCTCGAGCAGGCGGCTCAGTTGGGCCTCGGTTTCCGGAAAGGCCCCGTTTTCGAGGAGCTTGCTCAGACCCTCCCCCCCCAGGAGGCCATCGCGGTTGGCGCTTATTTCCGTGGCGCCGTCGGTGCAGAACAACAGGCCGTCGCCTGGTTCCAGGGCCAGAAAAGTCACCTCATAGACATGGCCATGCACCAGGCCCAAGGGCAGGCCTCCCATGTTGACCCTGATGATCCGGCCCTGCCGGCGCATGAAAAACATCGGGCTGCCTGCGGTGCACAGGGCCACGGCCTGGGCCCGCAAATCAATGTAGCCGAAAACGCCCACGGCAAAAGATTCCCCGTCCTTAACCAGGCGGCAGAGGCTTTTATTGAGCTGGCTGACGAAAGAGGCGGGCCGGTCGAGAATCCGGCGGTTGGCTTCCCAGAGGGAGTGCAGGTGCATGGCGTACATGCCGGCCGCGGTGCCGTGCCCCATCACATCCACCAGGCAGAAGGCATAGCGGTTGTGATCCAGCTTTTCCATGGTGTAGAAATCGCCGCCGATCAAATCGCGAGGCTGATACTTGATCGCGAAGCGCAGACGGGGATTGTCGTTTTCCGGCATGGCCATGGAGAGGGCCTGAATGGTCCGGGCCCTCTCCAGATCGCGCATCTGAGCGGATATGTCGCGGAAGGTTTCCACCCCCCCGATGATGGTCCCCTGGCCGTCGCGGATGGGGGCCACGCTGACCTGCACCGGAATTTTCCGCCCCTCCCGGCTGCGGGCGAAAAGATTGATCGGTTCCGCGGAGCCGCAGCCGGTTACCATGGCCCGGTGCAGGGGACAGCGGTCCTTGCCGCACAGGCTGTGGCCTTCCTTGTCGGTGTGGCAGAGGATATTGTCGTGGCAGAAGTTGCCCGCCACCTCGGCGGCCCGCCAGCCGGTGATTCGCTCGGCGGCCCGGCTCCAAAAGACGATGCGCCGTTCGAGGTCGGTTACATAAAGGCCGTCGTTCAATGAATCGAGGACATGGTCCGCCGAGTATTTGAGGATGGCCGTATCGTCCATGGCTATTGAGGATCAGGTCTGTCGCCCACGGTAAAATGGGGGCCGGGCCTGCCGACATGGTAGCCCTGGACCAGATCAATGCCAAGCTCGCGACAGGCGGCGAGAACCTCTTCCGTTTCCACGAACTCGGCCACGGTCTTTACCTTGAGTTCCTTGGCCAGGGTGACGATACTCTTGGTGTAGGCCATGAATTCATGGTCTTCGAGCATGTTGCGGATGAATTCCCCTTCGATCTTGATGTAGTCAATGGGAAAGAGCTTGAGGTATTTGAAGGAGGAATAGCCCGAGCCGAAATCATCCACCGCGAACTGGAAGCCCTCGCTTTTCATCCGGTTCACGAATTTTTGCAGCATGGTCATGTTGCGCACCGTGTCCCGCTCGGTGACCTCGAAGACTATCTGGGATGGATTCACCCCGTAATGACGGGCCAGGTTAAGGACGGTCTGGAGAAAGTCCGGCACGATCAGTGACTTTGGGGTCAGGTTGATGAACAGCTTGCCGGTATAACCTTCCGCCTGGATCTTCGCGTAGGCCTTCTCCATCAGCAGGCGGTCGAGGCGGGGCAGTAGGCCGATTCGGCCGGCGGCGGCGATGAATTCGCCGGCGGTCAACACCAGGCCATCGTCCACCGGGATGCGCATGAGCATTTCATGGGCGAACATTTCGCCGCTTACCAGGTCGCGGATGGGCTGGAAGTGGGGGAGAACGCTCTGCTTTTCCAGCGCTTGGCAGACTTGGAAGTTGACATCGCTTTCGTGCTTGAATATCTCGGCGATGTCAACTTCGTCGGCCACGGACAGGGCGTTTTTCCCCTCGCTTTTCGCCTTGTACATCATGTTGTCGGCCACCAGGAATATCTCCTTGGCGTCGCGGCCGTGCTCGGGGAACACGGCCATGCCCATTGAGATGGTGCTGTGCACTCGCTGGCCTTCCGGGGTCATGATGCTGAGTGCGGCCATGGATTCCATGATCCGCTCGACCACGGTCTGGGCCTGTTCCCGGTTGGTCTCCGGCAGGAGGATGGTGAATTCGTCGCCGCCGTAACGGGCGACCATGTCCCCGTCCCGGATCGCCTGGCGCAGGACATTGGCGATCTGCTGGAGGAAGAAGTCGCCGAACACATGCCCGTAGCGGTCGTTGACCGTCTTGAAGTTGTCAAGGTCCAGAACCAGCAGGACAAAGGTCGTCTTGTGCCGGGTGGACCGGCTGGTCTCATAACCGATCAGCTCCCAGAACATCCGCTGATTGTAGAGATGGGTCAGCGGGTCCCGGGTGACATAGTATTCGAGTTCCTTGGTGTACTTGTAGATGGCCTTCACCGAGCCCACCAGGTTGATGAGGGTGGCGAGCACGCTGTCGAGCACGATGTGGTAAACCGGGTCCATGGCGATGTTGGACTGAAGGCCGATACCGACGATTCCGCCTACCTTTGGGGTGTCGAGGAAAAGCGATTTGGTTCTGAGCTCGAAGTCTTTCAATTCAAGATTGGCCGGCATGGGCACCTGCGAGCCGCTGTCGTGATGGATGATCCTCACCAGCGGGCTGTCGGCCGCCAGTTGGAAATGGCGGTATATCTGCTGCTGGATCAGGTTTTCGAAAGTGGCTTTGACCTCGGCATGGGGTTCGCAGCGCCAGAACACGTCGAGTTCGTACTCGTTTTCGTTTTCCTGGAAAAAGGCCATCAGGGCATAGGTGTCAACGATGTTGTTGATGTCAACCAGCAGCTCCTTGACAAAAACCTGCCAGTTGCGCACCACGTTTGAGGTAATGATGAATTTGCTTAAGATTTTTATCTCGAATTCAAGGACGTCCCGGTCAATCGCGATGTCCCGGAGGCGCTCGGCCAGGTCGCTCACCGAGGCGAAGGCCCGGTCCAGTTCGGCAAAACCGAAACTGCTTTGGGTCAACTGGCTGATGGCGGTCAAGTCGGTGACCGAGCGGATGCTGCCGGTCCTGTCCCTGAATGCGTCAACCTCTCTGCTTACCCGGGCAACCAGGCGCATGGTGATCAGCACCACCAGGGCAATGATCAGGCCGGCATAAAGGAAGAAGAGCCAGAAATACTCGGAGCGCATCCGGGTGGACATTTCCTTGACGTTCTGTTTTACCTCCACCACCCCCAGAACCGCGCCTGGTTCCACCCCGGTGTGGCACTGGCCCAGGCAGGATGGTTTGGCGGTGAGCGGATAGAAATGCCTGGTCCAGGTGCCGTTTTCGAGAATTTCCTGGCGCCCGGCCCCGTCCATTATGGCGGCGACCGTTTTGCTGGGCGCCGGAGCATTGTCCAGAACGCCGTACTGGGCGTCAACCGCGCCGGCCCGGTAAATCTCGATCTGATACGGCGAGGTGGAGTGGGCCGTTTTTATGGCCTCTATGGAGGCGAGCAGCTCCTGGCGGGTGGGGCCGTAGTGCATGAGGGTTTCGAGGGAAGCATAAGTCTGGCCGGCGATGCCGCTGGCGGTATCCCTGGATTGGCGCAGGATGAGACGGTCGTAAAGGATGGTGGTGGTGGCCAGCACCAGGACGAAAACCACCAGGGTAACCCCTATGAT
>Ga0172371_10003947_pt1 | contig 22770 bp, 27 predicted proteins | sample Lak12m_FD_114543 | JGI IMG/M metagenome (GOLD analysis project Ga0172371, IMG submission 114543) | Freshwater microbial communities from Kabuno Bay, South-Kivu, Congo - kab_022012_12m | ecosystem: Environmental > Aquatic > Freshwater > Lake | place: Democratic Republic of the Congo: South-Kivu...
ACACTATATTTAAATGGTAATGGTGAATGGTCAACTTTTACGGTACCTTCACAATCTATAAAAGGAACAACTAAGGGAATAGAATTTAAGACTTTTGAGAAAGGGTCATTTGGTGATAACTCTCTTGAATTCAAAGAAGGTGCTTATGGGGAATTTGTGGATAGATGTAGTGATGTACAACCTTTCTATGCAGTTGAATTTTCTTGCAATGAAGGTTTGATGAATGCTAATAGAGTTAATTGTCTAAATATACATAATAATCAGAATGAACCATTAATGTGCAAGGAAGGTGCTTGTGTTCCAATTCCAGCCAACTCTTGTGTAGATGGGGATTTAGGTAAAAATATTGAAGTGGCTGAACAGGTATTTGTTACAGGAGCTAATGGTGAAGTAATTGCCAACGAAAAAGATTTCTGTGCAACAATACCTTCTGCTAAGGGTAAAGTTCATGAATATTATTGCAATGGCAATAAATTAGCTGCTGAAGAGTTTGATTGTCCTACAGGCACAACATGCAAGGATGGTGCTTGTGTTTCAAGTGTTTGTGGGAATGGAATTATCGAATCTGGTGAAGAATGTGATGATGGTAATAATATTGATTACGATGGGTGCAATAACAAATGTTATAAAGCAGTATGTATAGAATCAGATCCTTCGCATAATCTTACTCAGAAAGGACAAGTGCAAATATATTATAACAATAAACCTCATTCTGCACCACTACCTGACTCTTGTCCAGTTAATAGTAATTTAAAAGTATGGAAAGTTGGTTGTAATAATGGAACCAAACCTTTGGGAGAAATTAAAACTATTGAAGATGGTGCGCTTGGTGGGAATGGATATCAAGTTTTAGTAAACTGCCCAACAGGAACATATTGTATGGATGGAATGTGCACATAAATTATTTTATTCTTTTTTCTTTCAATTTATCTCAAACCAAAGCATAATCTTTATAAAATTGTTTTGTTTATCTAGTCTATGCGACAGGAAATCCAGAATTGGTGGTTACAAGCTAAAAAGGACTTAGAGACTAAGCAGAAAGTACAAGGTCATTCTTTGGTTTATTTGGGATAGTCAGCGAAAATGCCTTCTGAATATCTGTCCGGAGGACTCTCCAATGGATCGAGAAGCAGCTAAAGTAGCCAGAAATTTTGCTAAGAAAGTTAAATAGAAGTTCTCTCCGGCTAAAGTTATTCTTTTTGGCAGTCGAGCTCGAGGGGATTACCTTAAGGACAGTGATTATGATTTTATCATTATCAGCAAGAAATTTAAGGATAAGAACTTTTTATTCCGCGCAAGCGAGCTCTATGATTTATGGGATCAACCGGTAGATGTTGAACCCTTATGTTACACCCCGGAAGAATTCGAGCGCAAAAAGAAACAGCTAGGCATTGTTCAGCAGGCTGTCAAAGAAGGAATTGAGATTTAGTTCTCAGTAACAGATATCTTTATAAACCCTAAAATACTCTATTTCTTAAGCAATTATCGTCTATAATACAAATAATACTTAAATTAAAAAATGCCCGAAGAAATCCCTAAAAAATCAGAAGATTACAATGCTTCTAACATTACGGTATTGGAAGGATTAGAAGCAGTTAGACGTCGCCCTGGAATGTATATCGGAGATACCAGTTTAGGGGGATTACATCATCTCGTATATGAGATTGTAGACAATTCTATCGATGAAGCCTTGGCTGGATTTTGTAACAGGATTATCCTTATTATTCACAAAGACAATTCTGTTTCGGTGTTTGATAACGGGAGAGGTATTCCTGTCGATCCTCATCCTCAATTGAAGATTCCTGCTGTTCAAGTTGCTTTAACCAAGTTACATGCTGGAGGAAAGTTTGATAAGAATTCTTACAAGGTTTCCGGTGGATTGCACGGAGTTGGTTTATCGGTAGTAAATGCCCTTTCAGTAGAATTAGAAATGACCGTGAAGAGAAATGGTAAGATTTATGTTCAACATTATTCTCGAGGTAACCCGATAGACGAATTAACTGTTGTAGGGGTTACCAATGAACGAGGCACGGGGGTTAAATTTAAACCAGATGCAGAGATATTTACCGAAACAGTTTACCATTACGATATTTTAGCTAAGAGAATGCGAGAATTGGCCTTTCTAAACAAAGGTATAGAAATTTCAATTACTGACGAAAGAGAGGAAAACAAGAAAGACGTGTTTAAATATGATGGTGGGATTAAAGAGTTTGTTTCTTATGTTGATCAGAATAAGGTTCCCTTACACGAAGTAGTTTATCTAGAGAAAGAAAAAGACCACGTTATTGTGGAGATAGCTATGCGTTATAATTCTGGATATCAAGAGAATGTCTTCTCCTTTGTTAATAATATCAATACTATTGAAGGTGGAACTCATCTTTCCGGGTTCAAAACGGCATTAACTAGAGTGATGAATAATTTTAGCAAAGCTGCGGGAGCAAAAGATGATATTAAGCTTAGTGGTGATGATGTTTTAGAAGGATTAACTGCAGTAGTATCAGTTAAAGTTCCTGAACCTCAATTTGAAGGTCAAACTAAAGCTAAGCTGGGCAATAGCGAAGTATTCGGAATAACCGCTTCTGTAGTTAACGAACAATTAGAAATCTATTTCAGTGAACATCCTCAGGTAGTTAAGATGGTTATCGGCAAATGTCTAGATGCCGCTAGAGCTAGAGAAGCAGCCCGTAAAGCTCGTGAATTGACGCGAAGAAAAAGCGCTTTGGAAGGAGCGGGGTTACCGGGGAAGTTAGCTGATTGTTCTAACAAAGATCCCGCTAAATGTGAACTTTATTTGGTAGAAGGAGATTCCGCGGGGGGGAGCGCTAAGGGCGGAAGAGATAGAAACTTTCAAGCCATTCTACCCTTACGAGGTAAGATTCTTAACGTAGAGAAAGCTCGTTTGCACAAGATCATGGAGAATAGAGAAATAATTTCGATGATTACCGCTCTGGGTACCGGAGTGGGGGAAGAGCTTAACCTTCAGAAATTAAGGTATCATAAAATAATTATCATGACTGATGCAGATGTAGACGGTTCGCACATCATGACTTTACTTTTGACTTTCTTTTATCGTTACATGAAACCCTTAGTTGAACAGGGGTACATCTATGTGGCCATGCCTCCTTTATATCGTTTACAGAAAGGGAAGAAAGTAGAATATGTTTATTCTGATCAAGAGAAGGATAAACAAGTAGTTGAATGGGGAGAAGACATCACCATTCAGCGTTACAAAGGTTTGGGTGAAATGAACCCCTCACAGCTGTGGGAGACAACTATGGATCCCGCAGTACGCTTGCTTAAGAAGATCACGGTAGAGGATGCTATTGTTGCTGATCAGATGTTTACCATCTTGATGGGCGATGAAGTAGAACCCCGAAGAGAATTCATTGAAAAACATGCTAAAGATGTAGTTAATCTGGATATTTAAGAATACAAGTACTTAAAAATTATCAGTTATTTCTTACTTTTATTATGATTCATAAACCCACTAAGAAAGAACTGGCTCAATTGGCTGGTTTTAAAAATGAGTCTAGGATAGATTCTTTTACGGAATTAACTTATGATATTGATTCACTGAGAAGTTTTGTGAGTCAGATGGTAAATTCTCCTGAACATGAAGATGATCGGGTTTTGTTCTCAGGTGATGTTGGGGTTGAGGAGAATTATTGGGTTAATTATCGTCAATTATTCGCTTCTAAAGATCTTTATCGAGGAATGGTTATGAATCGGGGCACATATTATTTAATCTTAAGTAATACAGCTGATTTTGAGCGCCATCATATGCTTTCCTATAAAGAAAACGGTTTAGAAGCTCTTATTTTTAGGAAGTCTCGAGATATAGAAAGTGCCGCTGATGTTTTGCCTCTTGACTGGGAACCGGAAAGAGTTAGAGCAATCGACATTAACTTTCCAATTAATCCAGGTGTTTTCTATAGAAGATTTTATCTTCATGGTCAAGTGTATGCCCTAACCATGAAGAAATAGAAATAGTTTCTGGATAATATTGAGAAATACAACCATACTTTTATAAATAACTAGTGGGAATTCTTCTTTATTAGGAGGTTTATACCCATGCCTGGATTTGACAAGAGTTTAGATAAGGAAATGTTTTCAGCTTCGGCTGATTTCGGTAAAAGTAAGCTTACTGTGGCTGTTTTCGCTTACAATAACGGTGTACCTAAATTGCAGATTACCCGTGAGAACAAGAATGCGGCCGGAGAGCCATCTTTTGCTAAGATGGGAAGACTAACCAAGGAAGAGTTGGATGCAATCCTGCCTTTAATTGAGAAAGCCAGAACGTTTTTGTAGGTTTTTATTGCTTCCCTAGTTTTCCTAGGGGAATGTTAAATTAATCTTCTTTTCTTATAGGATTTGTTGAAAGTTATTTAGGGTATTCTAAGTAGAGTATAATCTCCTAAGTTTGTTTCTTACTGTTGAGTGATAATAATACCAAAGATTTATAAACTAACCTCTCTTTTAACCTTAAAAATTACATCAAACAATAAGGTGAGATAATGACTCTAAAAAATATCGTCTATGGATTATGTTTTGGTTTAGGAGTTAGCATGATGACTCCTGCTTATGCCTCTGCTGAGGAAGGTTCAATTCCTCGTTCTAATGTTGTTCAAGTGGCAGAAGGAAGTCAGGCTGCTCAAGTTCTAGGCAATGGTGCCGAGTTGAACTATCAAGCCCACGATCCTTTGCTTTGTTTCAAAACTGATGCTGTAAAAGCCGATGATATTGGTTTAACGACGGAAATGAATCGGGAAAAAGCAGCAATGAAGATGAATAATTATCTTACTCAATTATCTCTCGGTGATAATGTAAGTATGATAACTTTAGTTTATGATGAAATGGGAACTTTTGATAATGGAGGTAAACGATTTTACGCTCCGGTTAATCCCAAAGCCTGTGCACATTTAGTTAGGTATCATCCCGATATCACTGAAAAAATTTTAGGAGATGCTGATCCAAAAGAAAGAACGTTAGCTAATCCTTTTATGTCTCAGGCTTCACAAGCTTCTGAACAAATTGAAGTGAGTGATTATTCTTCTGCTGGAGGATCTACCGTAAGATCTTCAGTTGGACAATCAGCTCTTTCTTATAAAGATTTAAAGATGACCAATCTGGCTATGCCTTATATCTTGGCAGCGACTAGCTTGATGAAGGGCAACGATTTTAATGAGGATGAAGTTTTTAGTTTGTGGTCAAAGTTTGCTTCTCTTAATAATTACGTGATTAATTTGACCATCGCTAAAGGTATATATGATGTAACTGTTGATTCTATTCAGAAAATCAAAAATGAGAAGAAAGGTGAACACAAATGAAATTCAGAAACACTTTAATTGGATTAGCCGGATTAGTGGCTGTTGCCTGTGGCGGAGCGGTTAGTCAACAGACAGTTGCCAGTTACGATCCAAATTGTCGGATTCAACATATTGGTCCTGAGGTTCGTTTAAAAGAATGTTTTGATGCCAGAAATGGTCAGCAACATATTCTTAGTTTAGTTAATGGTCAAGAGATTAGTGAAGCTGTCTATGATACCAATGGTGTTTTGATTAAAGCGGTTATTTTTGAAAAAGATCAGCAGGGCAATACTGTTCGAGAACATCATCTTCAAAGCGGCAAGGGAGAGGAGACTCCTTATTTGATTTATACTTGTAAACAGAATGGGGCAGGAACTTCTTGCCGTTATCTTGGTGAAGGATATCTACCTAATGGACAGAAATAAGGAGGATTATTAAAATGGCTTTAAAAAATATTGTTTGTGGATTGTTTGCTTTAACTTTAGGAGCTACTGCTTATGCTCAGCAGCTCTCTCCTGAAGCTGAAGCTAGATATAAGGCAGCGGCTAGCGAAGTCGAGGCTCGATATAATGCTGCTGTTAATGAAGCAAATGCAGGATATGATGCTGCGGCTCAAGATGCTAAAGCTCGTTTTAAGCAATCAGCAACTGGTATGGAAGCAGAGGTAGATGCTCTGTTTAAGGAGTTAGATGGACAATATGATGCTACCGCCCAGGATGTTGAGAATAATTATCAAAATGAGGCAGCTAGAGTCAGAGCTTCTTTTGGTGCTGATTATGATAAAGCCAGAAAAGGAGCGGAAAAACAGTTTAATGATTTAGAAAAAAAGGTAAAATAGAAATGTCTTTAAGAAATGCTTTGATAGGTTTATTGGGATTGAGCACAGTAGCCTGTAGCAGTATGGTTAACGATTTGAGAGAGTATTACTATCCGACTCCAATGCAAGTTTCTTGCACTGATTCTGCTGCTTTTAATCAACAGGAATGTAAAAATTGGTTAAGTAATCAAGGAGTTAATGTGAATAATGACTTATTGGTTCAGCCAGTGAAGAAAAACAGTTTAGCTATTAAAACTCTCGGACCAGATACTTACACTGCCTCTGATGGTAAAACCGAAGGCTTATGTTTCTTTGTGAGAAATGATCCAGATTCAAATTTAAACTCTTTCCGTGGCTATGATCAGATTGTGGGAAATTATTTTAAACATTTAGAACCCAAAACTCCGAACTCTACTAGTTATGCTGTAAGGAAAGCAAGCCAAAGATCATTACATTGTTTTAATAAGGAATGTTATTCTTTCCATGCTTGTATTCCTTTAACCGGAGATGCTTATTCCCTTGATCATGTTTACCCCGAATTAGCTCAAAAAGTAGTTCGAGACATTCGTTAATCCTCTTTTTTTATTAATCCTTCTGGGAAATGATCTAATTTTACTTCTTGAGTAATAGTAAGGTGGTAAATCTCATGGATTTCGGAGTAATAACGATTTTTAATTTCTTTAACTAGAGATTCCATTTCGTAAGGAGATTTGGGGATATTGTATGGCGACTTCCTCCGGAGTTACAAGTAGAAGTGATGACCCCCGATTTAGAGCCGTTTGATTTAGAAAGATTGTAATCTTATTTTTATCTTTTATTAGTTTAAGTTTTTCTATCCCTTAATCTCTTTAGCTTTCTTTCTAGCTACTGCGAATCCCAACAAGTAGTAGATAGAACTTAATAAAAATAATCCTTCATAAATAACCGGGAGAAAAGTAAAAGCATTCTCCTTAAAATTAGTAAAGGTATACAAATAATAGCCGATGAAATAAATGAACACTCCATTTGCGATGTACCACAGAGAACGGTCAATCAATCCGGCTTTAACTCGGGCATGGACAGAATAAGTCAAGACTAAAATAAGGGCTAAAAATAAAGGATATAACACGTTAAGAATATTCTCTATTGAGATTACTTGGTCTAATCCCGGCAATACTACTCCCCATAACAAGTAAGTGGTGGCCATCAGTACAAGCACTACAAAACCCAGGAAGAACCAGCGGTCTCTGTGGTTCAACTGATGAAATTTGCCGGAACTGTTCCAGAAGTAAGCGAACGCTACTAAAAAGAAGAAATAATGCAAAATAAATAATAGTTCAACCCATTCCCAGGAATAATTAAAAGTTAAAGATAAATAATGTAATAAAACGCCTGCCATTAAGAAAAAGGTGCCCCACATCAGCCACAAAAACACTTTTCTTTTTATCCCGTGAGCGATATGTGATGACTCTTTGTGCATTAGAGTTTTAACTGTAAAAAGGGCAAAAAAGAGAGCGAACAATAACGTAACTGAACGCAATCCTTCCAATATCTGGGTAATTAGTTCGGTGTTCATGGTTAAAATTTAAAGTTGGGAGGTATATCTTGTTTTGGGTATGATGAAGTGAATGGTGGTGTGGCGGGAGGAATTTTGGGATTAAATCCGGTTAAGTTATTATTGGAATGTTCTTCTTCAGCGAGATCTTCTACCATGGCTTTAGGATTTGGAGTGTACTTGTCTAACAATTCAATTACAAAATAAAATAAGGGGAAGAAGAGTATCGCTCCGAGAATATGTCCCCCGGAAAAAGGAATAGCATTGTAAAAGATAGGTACGAACATGGCGAAAACATAAGTAACTTCTCTCACTCTTCCAATATATTTGATGAGCGAGTTTCCTTTTATACCTAAGCCTACGATAAGGCCACCGTAAGCAAAAATAGTGGCAATGAGCACGAAACGTAAGGCGATATCTATTTTATTGGTAAGTATCCCGCTTGAAATAAGGCTAATGGTTTGTCTAGTACAATCGATGCTGCCCCAAAGGATAATTACGGCGTTAGTGATAGCGTTACCCATGGACGTTCCCCGCTTTTCTTGGAAGAATTCGGCGAAGAACCAGCCCAACCATACTGGGATGAGCAGCCAGAGCATGTCCATATTCTGGAAAGGGGTGACGAATATGGTAGAAACCCAGTCTTTAAATATGTCCCACACGTACAGAGCAGCGTTAATATACCATACCAAATTAAGTACCTCTTTTTAGAAAGAAAAGATTATTCTTGATTATATAAAGGTTGCTAGAGACGTGAGTTATATTCTTTACTGGCGATAAACTTATATATTCTGTTTTAAGGTTTTCTTTCTATAATTCCGGAGGAAGAAAAATGTCAACAGATTATAAAGGGTATGTTCCAGAGTGTATTTCCGTTTATCGTTTGATGGGGCTGGGAGAAGAAAGAGTTAAGAAGATTTTAGTAGTGGATGCGTGTAAATGTCACCTTCCCTTACGATTAGAAAAAGGATTGATCTTTCCAGGAATCTCACACCGTAGTTATGATTTTTCAGAGCACTTTAAGGTCACAGAAAGATGTTATGATCATTTATCTGAAGGAACATTTACCGAGAATGTTTATCAATACGAAGCAACTGGGAACAAAGATGTTATTTATTCCGAACAAGTTCCCGATTTTCTGAAGTTCTGTTCCTCTCGTTGGAACAATTACATTAAAAGCTTTGCGGGTAGAGTGGGAGAGATGAGAAGAGCTTTAGGAGAGGCATACGATAAAATGGCAGAAGTGTATATTATTTCTGCAGGATTTGCTCATGATAACCCTAACCGTGCTGATCAGTTGGAAGTGACTCTGGCCGACCGCTTAGAACGACGCTGGCCTGCTCAGGATTTGACCGAACCATACACCCGTTTCGCTTCTTGGAAAAGATTGATGAGTGAAATTATCATGCAAGGTTTGCCTGAAGAGAAATTCCAAGCTCCCACTTTAGAAACCCTGGCGGTAGAATATCTTAGAAACCATAAATAATTCTCTCCAATTCATTTAAATTTGTAATTTGATAATCTGGGGCTGGAGAAAAATAGGAGTTTCTATTGTTCCTATTTATCCATACTGAAACTATTCCAGCGCGATGGGCCATTTCTACATCTTTAGCCAAGTCTCCCACGTAAAAAGCTCGATCTGCTTTTAATTCTTCTAAACAATAAAGAAGGGAGGCAGGATGAGGTTTATCTGGAAAATTACCGTTGTGAATATACACCTGTACCGCAAATAAATTTGCTCCTATTTTTTCAACTAAAGGCATAGCTCTTTTTCTTAAAGCGCTGGTGACTAGTCCTAATTTCATTCCTCTTTCCCTTAGTGTATTCAAATAATAAGTATCAGAACATATTTCTAATGCTTTAAAGCGATGATTTAGTTCTTCTTCAGTAAACCAAGCTGATTTGAACTGCTTCATATTCCTAAACCCCAGTGTTTGTAGATATTTGACTTGTTCTGGGAAAGATAACCTCAAAAATGCTTGAGCTTGTTCTAAAGAATAATCCTTTCCGGTCAGTCGCTGCCAACATCGTCTCACTAAGTCTGGTTCATAACTCGGAGTAACTTCTACTAAGGTTCCTTCTAAGTCAAATATTCCCATGATCATCTTTTTCTCTTAAACCATCCTCGCCACCCTAATTTAAGACCAGAATGAGGATTATATTTTTGGTACAGTTTTATGAACTTTTCTTCATCTAGATAGTACCTTCCTTCGGTATGCCGGTTCTTGAATTTCTTAGTAATAAAATAGAGATGTTCTAATCTGCAGAATAAAAGATCTTGACGATGATATTCCAAATAAGAAGAGTTAGAATCTATTAAATAGAGGAATTGATAAAAAGTTAAAGGATGCTTTAACAAATGAAGCCTTCTCTGCAGAGCTTGAGGAGCAATTTCTTCGCAGAAGAGATGACCAATAAAGTAGATTATGGCTCGAGCTTCATTAAGTTCTTCCCAGGAAGGATGGTTTAATATCTGTTGATATCGGGTCCATAATCGATCTAGATGTAGTTCGACCTTTTTCGGATCCATCAAATAAGTGTATTTAATCACTTCTTGCATGAATATTTCTAAAAATTGTAGTTTAAAAACACTTCTTAGCTGATATGTTTTTTGGTTAATCTTGGAAAATCGACGACAAAATTAGATGTTTTTAGCCAAACGTTTTTTGAGTATTGGAAGAAAGGTTTTATTTGTTTTAAATATCTAAATCTTCAAACTAGTAACTTTACTTATTCCATCTTCGTTCATACTTATCCCGAACAAGGTGTCTGCTTCGGAAATTAAAGAATCATTATGGGAGATAACAATATACTGAGCATTGTCGGAATAACTTCTAATAAGTTTAGCTAGGGTTTCAGAGTTATGCTTATCTAGGGCAGCATCAATCTCGTCTAAGATATAGAATGAAGCCGGCTGGTATTCTTGGATAGCGAAGATAAAGGATAGAGCGGTTAAAGTCTTTTCTCCTCCGGAAAGAGACTTAATATCCATAAAACGATTTCCGGTAAGCTTAACTTTTATGCTCAGTCCGTCTTCAAAGAGATTCTCCGGATTATCTAGCTGTAAATAGGCTTTGCCCTTCTTGAATAAGGTGGTGAATATTCTTTGAAAATTCTCGTTAGCCTTATCGAAAGTTTTCATGAAATGATCTTTCTTCTTAGTTTCGATTTCATTCATCATAGTCATGATATCTACTTTTTCTTTCTCTAGCCCCCCCTTCTTCTCGATAAGTTCAGTGTACTCTTTCTCTACCTGATCATAAATCTCTAAGGCTTTCATGTTCACGGCAGACATCTGAGCCAAGGTAACTTCAAATTTAGTGATCTCTTCTTGCAATTGTTCTAAATTTCGCTCTTTGAGCAGTTCTACTTTTTGGTATCGGCTGAACTCTTCTTGCAATCCGGCCAATTTAGCTTTAACTTCTGCATTCTTTAAAGAGATCAGGTTAATCTCTCGTTCATTAGTACGAATCTTTTCACGAACTGACTCGATCTCGTTTTCTTTAGTGTTAACTTCTTGGTTGAGCTTTTCGCGCTGGTTGAACATTTCTTTATACTTGGAATAGAAATCCTTACTGGCTTTCTCTTTACCATCTAACTCTTTTTCGTCCTTACTTACTTTTTCATTCAGCTTTTTCACTTCAACCGTGAACTGGGTTTCTTCTTTATCATGTTGTTTCAAGATTTCTTTGATCTTCTCGATTTCCGGCCCGAACATCTGCTCTTCTTGCAAGGATAAATTCTTTAGTTCATTCTCTAATCGAACGAATTCTTCTCGAGCTTTCTGTTTAGACTCTTCAAAAGCAGTGAGCTGGGCTAGCAAGCGAGGATTTCTTAACTCGCTAACTTCTGAACGCAAGTTTTGTTTTCTGGATTTAAGTTCCGCCAAGTCCTTATTAATAGTAGTGATGTCTCGCTGGATTTTAGCTAACTCATTATCTACTTCTGTTAAGCGTTTCTGCAATTCTTTTTTAGTATCTCCGCTAACTTCTAAATCATTCGTGTCTAAATGTAAAGTCTTCTCTAATTTGATAATGTCCGCTTCTAATTCTGATTTTTTAAGTCGTAAAGAAGATATCTCTTTCTCGTTGCCTTCTCTTCTCATTTCTACACTAGAGATGACATTTTGCAGTTCAGCTACTTCTTTTTCTCCTTGTTCTAATTCTTCTAAGGAATCTTTCTCCTGGAATCCCAAGGCTGATTTACGAGCGATAAACCCACCCCTCATCACTCCACTTCCTTCAGCTACATCTCCTTCCAGGGTAACCATTTTGATCTTTCCCACTCCCACTTTAACGGTGGTGTCAACATCGTCAACTACTAAAGTGTTGCCAAAGACATAGCTGAACGCTTTCTGATACGCCGACTTGAATGAAATAAGGTTGATCGCAAAGTCGTGCACCCCGGAAAGTTTAGCCAGTTTGCGGTCTTCTGCGCCGATCTCTTGGGTACGGATTTTATTTAAAGGGATAAATGAAGCAGAACCCAACTTGTTGTTCTTAAGGAATTTGATACAATCGGCAGCGATGCTTTCATCATCAACAACGATGTTCTGCATGCGGGTTCCGGCAGCGCTTTCCAAAGCAGGGGCATACTTTTTATTTACCTGCCCTAGTTCGGCTACAGTTCCGTGCACCCCTTTGAATTTCTTTTTGTTTTCTAAAATGCTGGCTAGAGCTTTGTTGCTCATTAATTCTGCTTGAACAGAGAAAGTTTTAGCCTGAAGCTTAGCCTGTCTCTCTTGTAATTCTACCAATTTTTTCCGCGCGTTAGAAAGCTGAGAAGCGAAACTGCTGTCTTGGTCTAGGCAAGAGTTCAGTCTTAACGTGGCTGCTTTAAAATCAGTCTTCTTTTGCTGTAAATCTTTGATCTGGTCCTTGTTTTGCTGTTCCACCTCTTTAACTTTCTTGATACGTTCATCAATGCCTTGAATCTGATATTCTAAACGATCCTTCTCACGCAACAGCTCTTGTTGTTTCTGGCGAATCTGTTGCACCTCTTCCTGTTTCTGTTCGATAATTTTATCTTTCTCTTCGATTTCTTTATCAATATCTTGAGAAGACTCAATCTTATTTTTCTTCTTGAATTCTGTAATACTCTTCTCTAAATCTTTAATCTCTTGCTCTTTGAAAGCGATTTTATGTTCAACATCTTTCTTTCCTTGCTGGGACACAGAAGTCTTCTCAGTTAATTCTTTAATCTCCTGTTGGAAATTGTCTTTTCTCTGTTGAATTTTGTTTATTTCATCTTTAAGAGTGGAAATACGCGTTTTATCTTTAGCTAGACTAACTTTAAGCTCTTCGATCTCTTTATGTACCGCTAATTGTTCTTTCTCTCCTTTATTTTCAATCTCCTGATTGATTTTAGAAATCTTTTCTTTATTCTCGGTAACTCTCTGTTTTAATTTAGTAATTTCTTTCTCTGCTAAGTTTATCTGTTCTTGGAACTTGCTAATTTCCGTATCATATCCTTGCTTCGCTTGATCTTTCTCTTCTATTAATAAATGTACTCGGGTAGCTTTGTAAGAATCGATTTTGTCTTTAATTTCTTTGAATTTAAGAGCCTGATCTCGGTCTTTTTTTAATTCTTTTAAGTGTGTCTTTCTTTCTTGTAAGATTAAAGTAGCGTTGTTTAGTTTCTCTTCTACTCTGTTTATCTCTAGCAGGGCCTTATGCTTCTTGTCTTCGTAGATGGAAACATCACTAATTTCTTCAATAATCTTTCTTCGTTCTAAAGGGGACATGTCCACAAAACGCATAATATCTCCTTGTAAGATGATATTGTATCCTTCCGGGTTAATTCGAGCAGCAGACATTAAATCTAACACTTCTGTTCGTGTACGCTTTTTGCCGTTGATACGATAAACACTGTTTCCGTCATTACTGATAGTACGGTTAAGTACTACTTCATTTCCCTCTACGGGGAAAATTTTGCTTTTGTTACAGAAAGCGATTTCTACGCTAGCTTCTCCAGAAGCTTTTTTATTCTTGCCTCCGTTAAAAATTAAGTTAGACGCTTTTTCTACTCGCATAGACTTAGCAGATAATCTTCCTAGGACGAAACAGATAGCATCTCCAATATTGCTTTTACCACTTCCGTTTGGCCCTAAAATACAATTAAAACTATTATCAAAAGGTATTTCCGTTTTATGGGCAAAACTCTTAAATCCGTGAATACTGATATGGTTGATCTGAGTCATAATATCTAACTTCTCTTTTTAGTGCGTTTAATATTTTACCCATGGTTTATAAAAATTGCTATTTTCCAGTCCACTTTTCCAAATAAAAAGAATTCTCTTTGCCGTAATAAAGTTCATGTTAGGAGAGAAAATAAGCTTAATTATCTTCTCTTTACTGAACTCTAACGAAATCTTTATAAATAAAGGTTCAAAATTAAGCTTAAAATGTTCTACCGCATCAAAGTAAAGGATTACATCAGGGTGCCTCCGGCTATGTTTAACTTAAACAAGCGAGAGTCCGTGTTGCAAAACGTTAAAAGCACTTACGAAAATTATATTTCTAAAGAATTAGGATTTGTAGTTAACGTCATCGATGTAGGAGATGTCAAGGAAGGAATAATCATCCCTGGCGACGGCGCTGCTTATTATGATACTGAGTTTGAGTTACTTACTTTCAAGCCGGAAATGAACGAATTAGTGTATGGAAGAATCCGTGATATTACTGATTTCGGAGCATTTATGGAACTGGGCGGAGCAGAAGGGATGGTGCACATTTCTCAGAGCATGGACGACTTCGTTTCCTTCAGCAAAGATAAAGTTCTGATGGGTAAGAAAAGCGGCCAGACGGTCAAAGTAGGAGATAAGTGTAAAGCTCGTATCATTGCTGTAAGTTATAAAGATCTAAATAATCCTAAGATTGGTTTAACTATGCGTCAAGAAGGGTTAGGAAAAATAGAGTGGTTAGACCAGCAATCTCGCGAGAGTAAAAAAGAGGATAAAGAGTAAAAATGACTAAGAAAAACGCCTGTAAACGTTGTAGAATGTTAATGGAAGGAGACGCTTGTCCTAGTTGCCATTCCGATAGTGTTACCAGCAGCTGGCAAGGAAGAGTGTTCATTAATGATGTTAATAAGTCTTTAATCGCGGAAAAGATTGGAATTAAGGTTAAAGGTGAATATGCTATTAAAGTAAGGTAAGGTGGAAATAATGCAGATTACGATTCAAGAAAAAAAGAATAATTCCTTTTTGAAAAGGACTGAAGTTAAAGGACAGGTTTCTTTCGAAGGAGCCACTCCAAGTAATGCTCAAATTAGCGAGGCGGTGGCTAAAGAGTTGCACGCTAAGGAAGCAGACTTAGTAGTAGTGAAACACATTTATACCGCTTTCAGCCGTCGTGAAGCAAAGTTTGAGGCGGTAGTTTATGATAATGCTGAAGCTAAGAAGCTTACGGAAAAATTAACTTCTCATCAACGTAAAAAACTGGAAGAGGCTAAGAAAGCAGCCGCCGCTCCGGCTTAAATAGGTGAACAATCATGGCAGACAAATCTAAAGCTCCTGCGAAAGGGGGCGCAAGTAAAGGTGGAGCCGCCGCTAAAGGTGGCAAAAAAGAAAAGCCTTTAAGTGCTCTTTATACAATTAGTGGAGATAAAATCACTAGAAACAATCGTATGTGTCCAAAATGCGGTCAGGGAACATTCTTAGGAAGGCACAAAGACCGATTGGTTTGTGGAAAGTGCAAGTACGTAGAGTACGTTAAGAATTAATTTTTACTTTAATTATAATAATTCCCTTCTTTAATCTTTTGTTTTTGATTTAGATATTTATGATTAGAGAAATATCTTTCTTTTGTTATGTTCTCACCATTTAGTAGTAAAGTTTATAAAGGGCCCCTTCTTTAAGATTCTGATATGAAATGGTCTCATCTCTTACTAACCTTAGGAATTAGTTTAGCTAGTTGTGCCTCTCAAGGAGATAAAGTTCCAGATCCATTGTTAAACTCTTCTGTACTCGAAGATCAACTTTCGGAAATTATGGAATCTGACAGCCATAGATTAGGTATCACTTTTTCAGGCCGTCCCACCTTAGTTTTTAGTTCAGGAGTAACCAGTGCTCTTGATGTTTCTGCTGATTCCAAACAATATGAATTAGAGAAGTACAACTCCAAAGCTATTCTCTTTTACCTTGATAGAATCGATGTTTCTCCTTTTACTGTAAGAGAAATAGTTGATCATGCCTTGGGTCATTACTATATTGATAATAGAAGTAAAATTATTTTTGGAAAAAATCGTGATATGAATCAAGATAAAAAAGAGAGATTAATTGATGAAGGTATTGCTGAATATTTCCGACGTCAGATTAATAATGTGCAAAGTGGCCCAGGAAGGTTAGACCAGACTGATGTGAGAAATAGAAAGGCTGATTATGTTGCTGGCTATTATCTAGTCAAACCAATTCTAGACCGTTTTGGAGTAAAGAAAGGAGTAGACTATCTATTACAGCATCCTTTAACCTATAAGGATTTAACAAATCTATCTGGATATCAAAAAAGAATTATTACTGAGATGGGAAGAGGAAAAACATAAATAATACCTCTTTCCTAGTCAATTAAATGTCTTTAGAATTACTTAAACAACAGTATCATAATTGTAAGAAATGTCCTGATTTATGCCAATCTCGTTCTCAAGTAGTGTTCGGTTCCGGAAACCATAATTCTAAAATTCTTTTTATCGGCGAAGCCCCTGGTGCTACAGAAGACAAACAAGGGATTCCTTTCTGCGGAATGTCCGGAAAGATTCTTTCAGAATTGTTAGCACATATTGGAGTAACTAGAGAAGAAGTGTTTATCACTAACACTATTCTCTGTCGACCTCAAGATAATCGAAATCCAGCTAAGGAAGAAGTACAAAATTGTCGAGAAAGGTTGGATAGACTCATCGAGATTATGCAGCCAAAAGTTATTGTTACTATCGGTAATTTTGCTACAGAAAGAATTTTGGGCAAAACGGGGATAACTACTTTGCGTGGTAAGATTTATCCCATTATTATTAATAATACTGAAGTAAAAGTTGTTCCGGTGATCCATCCTGCAGGTTATTTATACTCAGGAAGAAATCCGGAAATGCTGGCCCAGATGAAATCTGACTTTGAAGCCATCGCTCGCGTAATTAACGATAAAAGGCAGCAGAAGAGTCTGAGTGAGTACTAACTTCTAAAGCGCATAAATCTTTATTAAGTTCTTTATTTTTTAGGGGAACTATGGGATTTTTCTCCAGAAAATCAAAATATCCAGACTTTAACGCTCTTGTAGAAGGAACCACACACGATGATCCTCGGAAATCTTACCTCAAGCTGATCACTCTGCCCGAAGAGATAGGTTCAGAAGTTAGAACGGTGATTGATGATAAAAATGTTTATTCCTTTTACTTTCCCGGGTCTTCTCCTAAGCCCTTGGTCCTGATGGGTGAAGGTTTAGAATGTCGGGTTGGTTCTTTGTCTTTTTTACCCGGTTTAATCGTTGGACAAGAAGGTTACTTCTTAGAACAGCCTAGAGCTCTAATCCTTCCGGAAGGGAGAGTTTTCATAGAGGATTCTGTCCGCCATAACTCTTTTCTGTTAGACTTAGTAGCCAAACTTAATGACTTGCGCGGTTATTTCCACGATGCACATTTAAAGAAAGAATACCAACACTATCAAGTCCGGCTTCATTCTTGAGAGTAACCTTTATAAATAGAATTCTGTTTTAAACACAAATACCAATGAGTTGTTGGTTTACAACGAGGTAATTCATTCTAATGAATGTTACCGACGCCTAGAGAGTAGTTCTCAAGGCCCGAATTAAAAAGACCAAGAGGGTTATACAAAATGGTTAATGAAGCCAAAGTATTAGAGATTGTCGAAGTTGCAAGAAACAGTGGAAAGATTAGAAAAGGTGCTAACGAAGCCACTAAAGCGATTGAAAAAGGTGACGCTAAACTGGTTGTTTACGCTAGCGATGTCTCTCCTAAAGAAATCGTAATGCACTTGCCTTTACTTTGTAAAGAGAAGAACATTCTGTGCGTAGCTGTTTCTAAGAAAGAAGATCTTGGCGCTGCTGCCGGTTTAAGTTTAGGTACTGCTGCTGTTGCTGTGGTCAAAGAAGGAGAAGCTAAAGCTGCTCTGGAAGACCTGATGAGAAATAAAGAGTAAGAAACTAAATAGGTGAATGATCATGGCTAAAAAGATGGTCAGTCCCGACGGCAAACAAGGTGCTGTTGCTACTGAGGTTAAAACTGAAGGTGAAATTAGATTTGCTCCTGGTATCCCGGCCGAAATCAAAGAGATTGTAGGCAGAGGCGGTGCTCGTGGAGAAATTACTCAAGTAATGTGTGAAGTTCATGAAGGCCGAGACCGAAACAAGGTTATTCGAAGAAACTGTAAGGGGCCGGTTAAGGTGGGCGACATTTTAATGTTACTGGAGACTGAAATCGAAGCTCAGCGATTGGGCGGCGGAAGACGTGGCGGGAGTTCTAGCTCTAGCTCCGCGCGGAAGTAGGTGAATTAACATGCCAAAATGTGTATTTTGTGGAAACTCCTTAAATCCCGGAATGGGAAAGATGTTTGTCTACGTTAGCGGAAAGGTAGTATATTTCTGCTCTACCAAATGTGAGAAGAACGTTTTCAAGCTCGGCAGAAAACCGTTGCGAGTAAAATGGACTGAAGCATACCGCAAAGTAAAGAAAAGCGGAGTAAAAGTGGAAGCGGAAGAATTGCCTGCTCCTAACATCAATGCTGCAGTGGAAGAAAAACCCGCTAAGGCTGAAAAGAAGTAAGGTGTCAAAATGATTGAACGAACCTTAGTCTTAGTTAAGCACGATGGGGTCCAGCGTGGTTTAGTCGGAGAACTGATTCAACGTTTTGAAAGAAAAGGCCTGAAGATTGCGGGGATTAAAATGATCCATCCCTCTAAAGAAATGGCCTTGAAGCATTACGTCATGACTCCTGCCTGGATCAAAAAGCTAGCTACTAATACTAGAGTGGCAGCGGATAAAAAGGGTCAGGTAATCAAAGACACAGATGAAGAAATAGCTAAGAGAGTTCAAGGATGGAATGTTTCTTATCTGATCGAAGGTCCAGTTGTCGCCATTGTATTTGAAGGATATCATGCTATCGATATCGGCCGAAAGATTGTCGGTCCAGCTAATGCGAAAGATGCAGATATTGGGACTTTCCGCGGAGATTATACCGTAGAAAGTTATGATCTGGCTGACGTTAACCAAAGAACTATCCGAAGTATAGTTCACGCTTCTGGGAATAAAGAAGAAGCTGAGAATGAAATCGGGCTTTGGTTTAATAAGAATGAGCTCTTCGACTACAAACTAAAGATGTGGGAGATTATGCATCTTAAATAAATCCATTAAAAATGAAACTGATTTTGTTGGGATCACCAGGAGTAGGAAAGGGAACATATACTCAGGAATTAGTAAAAGATCTGGGTTTAGTCCATATTTCTACCGGGGATATTTTTCGGGAGAATATTAAGAATCATACTCCTTTAGGTAAAGAAGTGGAAGAGTATCTTACTTCGGGTAAACTTGTTCCGGACGAATTAGTAATTCAGATTGTTGAAGACCGCTTGAAACATAAAGATTGTCAAGAAGGATTTATTTTAGACGGGTTTCCCCGTACCCTTGCTCAAGCTGAAGCTTTAGGAAATATAACTAAGATTGATCTGGTTCTTAATTTTAAGGCAGATCTAGCAGTGATAATCGATCGATTAAGTGGAAGAAGAGTATGTAAGTCTTGTAAATGGATTTATCACGTTAAGAATAATCCTACCAAAAAGCAAGGTGTTTGTGATAAATGCGAGAGTGAAACGTTCCATCGCCCAGATGATTTTCCTGAAGCTATCCAAAAACGTTTGGCAGTATATGAAACTGAGACCAAGCCTTTGATAGATTACTACCAGAAAAAAGGACTGCTCCGCGAAGTTACAGTTAACGAAGATTTCGTGCTACACCGAGAGAAGATAATGAAAAGAATTCATGAAGCAATCGGTAAGAAATAAAGATAATATCGATATATGAGGTAAGAAGAAAATGGGAGAAAAAATGGTTGATCGGGTAATGAGGATTACTCAAAACCCAAAATTCATAAGAAATATTTGTACTAGTGCTCACATCCATCACGGTAAGACTGCGTTTACAGATAACTTGTTGGCAGCTGCTGGTCAAATGGCTTCAAAGTATGCTGGAGACTTAGATCAAGGTATGGAAACCTGGCAACATAAAGATGAACAAGAACGATTAATGACTGTAGATGCAGCTAATGTTTCCATGGTCCATGATTTTAACGGGAATGAGTATTTGATTAACTTGATTGATACCCCTGGACACGTTGACTTTGGTGGAAATGTTACTCGAGCTATGCGTGCAGTTGATGGAACTATTGTCTTAATCTGTGCGGTAGAAGGAGTAATGCCGCAGACGGAAACGGTTGTACGTCAAGCACTAAGAGAAAGAGTTAAACCGGTCCTGTTCATCAATAAGATGGATCGTTTAGTTAAAGAGTTGAAACTTTCTCCAGACAAGATTGCAGAAAGAGTTATGGCGTTGACTAAACAATTCAACGAGATGATTGACCGTATTGCTGAACCAGAATTCAAGGACAAATGGAAAGTTAATGTCCAGGACGGAAGTATTGCTTTCGGTTCTGCCCGTGAAAACTGGGCTCTTTCTTTTCCTTACATGCAGAAGAAGAACATCAAGTTTGCGGATATCTTAAGAATTTACGAAATGGAAGAAGAGGAGCGTAAGGCTTGGGTGTGGGATAACGCTCCTTTACATGAAGTCATTTTAGATATGATTATCAAGCATCACCCCGATCCCTTAGATGCTCAGAAATACAGAATTCCTAAGATCTGGCACGGTGAATTGGACTCGGAGTTCGGTAAAGACCTAATTTCTTGTAATCCTAACGGTAAACTGGGCTTTGTTATTACCAGAATTGTTATCGACCCAAAATCAGGAAAAGACATGTCTTCCGGTAGATTGTTCAGTGGAACCCTCAGGAGTGGAATGGAAGTATATTTGAATAATACTAAGCAGAAACAGAGAGTTCAGAACGTTTACATCTATAATGGTATCAAGCCGGAAATCCTAGAATCTCTTCCTGCTGGTAACGTTTTAGCTATCTCTGGCGTAGTCGGTAATGCTGGTGAAACAGTAACCTTAGAACCAGAACAACCGTTTGAAGAATTAAAACACATCTTTGAACCGGTTATTACTAAAGCTATCGAGCCGAAGAAGTCTGGAGACTTGCCTAAATTGATTGAAGTATTAAGAAAAGTTTCTCGTGAAGATCCTTCGGTTAAGATTGAAATTAATGAAGAGACCGGAGAAAATTTAATGCACGGGATGGGAGAACTGCATTTAGAGATTATCGAGAACCGTATCATTTCCGAGAAAGGAGTAGAAGTAAAAACTTCTCCTCCTATCGTTGTATACCGTGAGTCTATCACTAAGAAATCTCCAGAAACTGAAGGTAAATCTCCTAACAAGCATAACAAACTTTACTTTGTGGTCGAACCTTTAGAGCCACAGATTGTTGCGGCAATCAAGGAAAGTAGAATTAATACCGGAAGATTTCGTAAGAAAGATGATCAGTTGGTTAACTTCTTAAGAGAAGAGTGTGGCTGGGACGCTAAGACCGCTACACAAGTAAAAGCTATCTACGGTAGCAACATGATCATGGATGTTACTAGAGGCCAAGTTCACATTGGAGAAATTATCGAATTAGTGTTGGATATGTTCGAAGATGTCATGAAACAAGGACCTTTAGCTAGAGAACCATGTATGGGAGTTAAGGTCATGTTGATGGATTGTACTTTGCACGAAGATGCTATTCATCGTGGACCGGCTCAGATGTATCCTGCAGTTAGGGAAGGTATCCGTGGAGCAATGATGCAAGCTGGACCTATCTTGTTCGAACCGTTGCAAGTTACTAGAATTGAAGCTCCTCACGATTACACCGGAGAAGTATCCAAGCTGGTAACTTCTAAGCGTGGTCAGTTGTTAGACATGCAGCAAGAAGGAGACTTAACTGTGGTTATTGCTAAATTACCTGTAGCAGAAATGATCGGTTGGAGTAGCGACTTAAGATCAGCTACAGCGGGTAGAGGAACATCTTCTTTAGTTGACCAGAGTTTCGAGAAGTTGCCTTACGAGTTAGCGGAGAAAGTCCGACAGCAGATCATCCAGAGAAAAGGATTGTCTGAATCCCAGTTGGGAGCTTAAGGTTTTATTTTTGTTTTTTCTTTTCTTCAAATCCCTACTTTTACATTTATATTCTCTATTGTCTAAATCTTTAAAACCTCTTCCTTGGTTGAGATTGAATCTTGAAATTTAAAACTAGCGAAAGAGAGGAATACTTACTGCACGAAGGCATTGAAGAACCATATCATGATTTTCTTTACCGAAACGGCTTTAAAGTAGATGAGGACCTGACTAGAATTACTGACTGCTTCAGACAGAAAACTTTGCTGGAGGGAGATTCAGGTTTAGAGGGGTTAGTTCTTCCTCAGATCAGTAAAGAGAGAGTGGTCTTTTATGAAGGGGATGTCTGTTTTAAGCATGGCAGAGAAAGGTTTGGTTCTTCCGAGAAATGTCTTAAGATCCATACTTTAGAAGATTTTTCCAAAAAAGGGACTGATGTTGATCATGGTTTAGCGGCTATGATGCTTCTGGCTTATGGCAGCGGTTGCAAAGCTTGGCAAGGGTATATTGTTCGAGTTGAGACTTCTGATTTAGTTCAAACTATAGTGATGAAAGACGACGGTGAAAAAGTTTCTCAGAAAATGGAATATTTTTACACATCTGCTGCTAATAAAATAGGAAGGATTTATGGAAGATTGGATTCTTCTAGATTAGCGGAGGAGATACCTGCTAGCGATCAAGAGTTAAGACAGTATGTGTTGCATCATTGTGGTAATCACGGGTTGATGGTCAAGGAGAAACCTAATCACACCACTCTGTGTCCCGAGAAGTAATGGTAATCTCCTTTCTTTCTTTTTTCTCGTTGTATATAAAGTATCCAACCCTTTCTGATAGAGCACTTGGAACTTCTTAGAAATAAATCCCCGCTAAGTTTTTTAACTTAGCGAGGCTACTTGTTTTTGACA
>Ga0172371_10003948_pt1 | contig 22768 bp, 22 predicted proteins | sample Lak12m_FD_114543 | JGI IMG/M metagenome (GOLD analysis project Ga0172371, IMG submission 114543) | Freshwater microbial communities from Kabuno Bay, South-Kivu, Congo - kab_022012_12m | ecosystem: Environmental > Aquatic > Freshwater > Lake | place: Democratic Republic of the Congo: South-Kivu...
GCATTTGCACTGGCTAAAAACCCTCGCCGAGCGTGCTGAGCTATGGCTTGAAACCGACGGGTCCCCGGCAATGACGGACAACGGGAATTACCTGGCACGGTGTTGGTTTGAGCATGGTATAGCAGATGTCCGCCAGTTGGCCGATATGCTGGACCACCGTCCAGGCATCATAGAACATGGATTATTTCTGGGTATGGCCAGTCGAGTGATCGTGGCGGGGACGACTGGCATCCAGATCAAGGAACGCAAACATGCCGGTTAAAATCGCTCCTTCTATTTTAGCCGCTGATTTTACACGATTAGGCGAGCAAGTTCAGCAGGCCATCGCAGCCGGCGCCGACTATATCCACGTGGATGTAATGGATGGTCATTTTGTACCGAATATGACCATCGGGCCGCTGGTCGTGAACGCCCTCTCTCCACTGACTCGATCAGCAGGCATTATTTTAGAGACTCATCTGATGATAGAAAGACCAGAGCGACTGTTACCTGAATTCGCCCAGGCTGGCGCTGACCGAATCACGGTGCATGTCGAGACCTGTCCGCATTTGCATCGCACCGTTCAGCAAATTAAGTCGTTAGGCCTGCGGGCAGGCGTGACTCTCAATCCCGCCACCCCTCTGGTTGCCCTGGAGGAAATCCTGCCCAGTGTAGATTTGGTGTTGGTGATGTCGGTCAATCCAGGTTTTGGCGGACAGGAATATATTCCCGCCAGCACATCGCGTATCGCCCGCTTGCGCCAGATGTTACGAGAACGCGGCCTGGAGCAGGTAGAAATTGAAGTAGATGGTGGGATAGATGCAGAAAATGCCGCTGAGATCGTAGCCGCTGGCGCGACCGTGTTGGTAGCAGGCACTGCTGTTTTTCATCCTGCACAGAGCATTTCGGAAAATATTGCCGGGTTGCGGGCGGCCGCGAACCGCCGCCGGTGAATCAAACTACGACAATTGACGCATTTGGGAAGCGAAGCAGAGCTATGCTTTTGACGGTATTTACCCGAAAATCCTGGCTTATGGTTGCGTATCTGGACTGGATGAGTATAATACTTCCAGGCATTGCAGGCTAGGATCGCCTGCTCTCAATCAGAAATTCCACAGAATTACGGATATAGGATAGATGACAGGATATCAGAATACTTCAAAAACGATTGGGTATTTCGCAGTTGGTTTATTGGTTGTAAGTCTCCTTGCGGGTTGTTCCGCAGAAGTAATAACACAGGCAAAGGCTGAACCTGAAGCAGGATTGAGTTCGGCTGGCCGTCTATCGCCCGAAGTTGCCAGGCCGGCGACTTCGGGCGAGGTAAAGCCAAAAAACCAAGCGATGCAAGTTCCCCCCCCCAAACAGGCAGAAGCGCAGGTTAATGTGGTTACGCCGATCCCATCCGACCCGGCAATGGATGCAAATGCTGCTCCTGAGTTCGAGACCGGCGCACAACCTCCTGCCCCACTCGCCTCACAAGGCTCTCAACCTTTGCCCCCTCCTCCGCCTGTAGATCTTTCAATTCCTGTTGGGCTGCAGGTCGGCTTGCGCGCTCCTGATTTTACTTTACAAGCCATGGATGGCAAGCAATACCGGCTTTCCGAGATAGCTGGCCAGCCTGTGCTGATCAATTATTGGGCCACCTGGTGTATACCTTGCAAAGCAGAACTGCCCATCCTTCAAAAACTTTACCAGGAATACCAGCCGAAAGGCCTGGTGATCTTGACTGTTGACGCCATTGAACAAGATAGCGCCGATAATGTACAGGGGATCATCAGTCAGTTCGGTTTGACTTTCCCGGTATTATTGGATCATGGCGGACAGTTTGCCGGGCTATATCAGGCAATTTTCTTCCCGACCACCCTCTTGGTAGATGCCAGCGGTGTGATCCGCGAGATTAACCTGGGCGACTCCACGGAAGTAGAACTGCGCGCCAGCCTGGATAAAATGCTGGCTGGCGGTTTTTGAAGATTATTAACGTTCATGCATCTACTACCGGCTAATTAAAGATGGAAACAGCTCTTCGTATATTGATTGTTGCTAAATCCGGCCATTTCCGGGACAGCATGGTAGCTGTTCTTAAGACGCTGCCCAGAGTGGAATTGTTCCTGGTCAACGGGCTAAACGATAGGGAGTGGGAGAACCTTCCCCAGGCAACGCCGACCATTGCCCTGGTAGACCTGGAAACGAGCGATACTTCCCATCTCGTCAGGCTCACTTTACTGAGAGAAAAATGGCCCGGTCTTCGTTGTGTAGCCCTGGTGGATAATTTTCAACAGGCCAGGGCTGCACGTTCAGGCAACGCCGAATTGACCTTGTCGCGTGGGGCCTCAGCCGGCGAATTATTATGCGTCATCCAGCGTATCAGTGGAACATCCCCGGCGACGATTCGTTACGCGCCAGCTTATCCGACGGTTTCAGTTATGTCTTGATTCAAAAGATGGAGATCACGACACTTGTTCTCGGGCCGGTCGAAACCAATACGTATATCGTCGCAGACCCAATCAGCAAAGAAGCGGTGGTTATTGATCCAGCCTGGGATGGCGAGAAGATCGCCAACCGCGCCATACAGCAGGGTTGGACTATCCGCCAGATCTGGCTGACTCATGCTCATTTCGACCATCTGGCAGGCGCAGCCGGGTTGGCCCGGCAGATCACGCCCCAGCCTCCGGTCGCGTTGCATCCTCTTGATCTACCTTTATGGAAGTTGAATGGCGGCGCGGCGTTTTTCGGGATGCAGATAGACCCTGGACCGCTGCCTTCCATTGAACTTGCCGATGATATAGATTTGACAATCGGCAGTCTGCAATTTAAAGTCCTACATATCCCTGGTCACACGCCTGGGCATGTCTTGTTCCATGCGCCAACCGACAAAGTTGCTTTTTGCGGCGACGCTATCTTTGCCGGTAGCATTGGACGCACGGATTTACCCGGTGGAGACTATCAACAGTTACTCAATAGCCTGCACACGGGAGTATTGAGCTTGCCAGATCCTACGCGTCTGCTCGCCGGGCATGGCCCGGCGACAACTGTTGGACGGGAGAGGCGTTCCAATCCTTTCTTGACCGGTTTACGCCCTCAATAATTTACTTGGCGTAATCTACCGCGCGCGTTTCGCGAATTACCGTCACCCGAATTTGCCCAGGATATTGCATATTCTCTTCAATCTTCTTGGCAATCTCACGCGCCATTTGAATTGAAGCCAAATCATCAATTTCTTCCGGTCTGACAAAGATGCGAATTTCACGCCCGGCTTGTAAAGCGTAACTCTGCGTGACGCCTTTCGTCGAGTTCGCGATGTCTTCCAACGAGCGCACCCGTTTCAGATATTGTTCCAGGCTCTCTCGCCGGGCGCCAGGGCGCGCGCCAGAGATGGCATCTGCAGCTTCAACAATTGCGGCTTCGACAGACTCTTGCTCAATCTCATGATGATGGGAGGCAATCGCATTGACAATTCGGTTAGGCAACCCGTAGCGTTTGGCAATCTCTGCGCCTAATTGAGCATGCGTCCCCTCTATATTATGGTCCACCGCTTTTCCCAGGTCATGCAACAAGGCGCCGGTTCGGGAGGTTTCCACATCCGCGCCTAATTCAGCGGCAATGACCGCAGCTAATTTGGCTGTTTCAACAGCATGCGCCAACTGGTTTTGTCCGTAAGAGGTGCGATATTTAAGTCTGCCCAGGGTTTTAACAATCTCCGGGTGCAACCCAGGGACGCCGGCTTCATAGATTGCCTGTTCGCCGGCTTCCACAATCGCCCGGTCCACTTCTTTCTGTTCGTTTCTCAGGATTTTCTCAATATGCGCGGGATGGATGCGTCCATCCTGGATCAATTTTGCCAATGCCCGCCGGGCTACTTCGCGCCGCACTGGGTCAAAGCAAGAAATTGTGACCGCTTCAGGGGTGTCATCAACGATCACGTCTACGCCAGCAGCCTGCTCGAAAGCGTGGATATTGCGGCCGTTGCGCCCAATGATCCGTCCCTTCATTTCATCTGAAGGAATCTCAACCACCGAAGTGGTTACTTCAACCACATGATCTGAAGCTACTCGCTGGATGGCGGCTGCGATCAGCTTGCGAGCGCGGTTCTCGCCTTCTTCGCGCGCTTCCATTTCAACCTGACGGATGACCCGCGCCATATCCGCGCGAGAATCGCGTTCCACATCCGCCAGCAAGATGGAGCGCGCTTCGTCAACGGTCATTTGCGAAATACGCTGCAACTCATCCATTTGCTGAGAATGCATTCTCTCAATATCGTTGGCGCGTTTATCCACCGTGCTTTGCCGTTTATTCAGGGCTTGCTCGCGCTTTTCCAAACGGTCCAGCCGGTTATCCAACTCCTCGCGGCGTTTTTGTAAACGGTCTTCTTCTTTGATCAGTTCGTTGCGTTTGCGGTCATTATCTGATTCAGCCTTTTGCAGCACTTCCAACGCCTGATCACGCGCCTGAATTTCAAGTTCACGCGCCTGTTCTTTTGCCGCCTCCAGCAACCGATCTGCTTCATCGGTTTGATCCCGTTTGGCCTTTTCAACCAGGTTCTGTTTATATAGGTAGCCAATTACCGCCCCCAGAATCAAGGCGATCAATATTGAAATCAGTACAACAATGAGATATAGTGTATTCGTCATAGGTTTACCCCTTCGTCAGTTAATTGCTCCGCTTTTTGGCTTTCTTCCCAAACTTGACGGGCGGCTTCGGCGCTAACCTCGTAGCTAAAACCACGTTGGGCAAGATAACGGAGCATTTTAAGGCGAAATTCTCTCCATTCACTTATTTTAATTTTTGGCGCCTGGCGGTGCGCGGCCTGGTAAGCCATCGTAGAATCGTCTACATGATCAAGCGTGCTGTCAATAATATCGGCGCTAACCCCTCGCTGTTTCAATTCAAATGCCAGCGCCCGGCGGCTGCGTGGACGCAGGTCCGTCCGATTATCCACCCAGGTTTGAGCAAACCCCGCGTCATCAACCAGACCGCTGGCGCGCAAGCGCTCCATGACAGATTGGATTGTGCCTTCTTCCAGATTATGCCGCCGTAAATTCTGACGGATTTCTGATTCTGCTCGTGGCCGATAATTAATCAAATTCAGTGCGCGCTGGTAAGCCATCTCGCGTTCATCTTCAACCTGCAGTTGGGTAATTTTCTCCTCGCTCAATTCGACGCCAACGGTTAACCAGGCTGCCACAATACGCGCTAAACCAAACGCATACTCGCCATCCAGGTATACATTCACCCGCTGGTGGTTCCGTTTTTGTAGTTTCAGAGCTGTAATGCGCCGAGTCGTCAATCTCTTCTCAATGACAAAAAACCGCATACCTGCCCAACAGGTTGCGGCCTATAGTGTCCATTATCGGGCGAAACTCGTTTCGCCTTTGATCTCAGTTTACGATGCCCAAGAGCCCTACCAACTAAACGATCATGTGCAACAACCTCAGATCGTCGCAATGCGGCGATGGTCGGTTTGTTCGAATTTCGGGTCTCTGTTGTCGCAGTCGGTAGGCAATCATGTTACTTGGTCCATCACGTGCAAATTCCCGGCGTCAGTCCACTTAATGGCGCATCGAACTGACAAACATACCGTTACACGATATTCATTTTTGAGATCTTTTCTTACAACAACACCATCAAAAGGCGTTGTATGGTCTGGTCACTAGATGGCCGCGATTAATTTATTTCTCGTACGGCAGGTTGGATGTTTGGTATTAACAGACGACGAAGCGCTTGCTCGATATCATCCCTGAGGCTTAGATCTCGGTTCAGGTTGCTCGCAACCTCATGGACAGTTTTTCCCAGGCGTGTGGACTTATAGAAAAAGCCAGTTTCCGTCTTTTGTACCAACTGGTAATGGACGCCTAGATCAATTACCTCGCCAGTTTTATTAATACCCTGATGATATATTATATCAAAATCTACGGATTGCAAACAAGGAAAATATTTGTTCTTAATTACCCTGGCCCGGATCCGCAGGCCAGAGCCTCGGGCATCCGACAGCAAGTTTGCAACAGACATTAGCCGTAGACGGATCGAGGCTTGTAATTTCAGCGCCATTCGCGCCGGATGTTCCGCCAGTTGATGGTAGATGGCGCTCATCCCACTGGTTGCCTGATTAGTAAAAACTACGCTTACCCCGCATCGTCGCAGCATACTGGACAATCTCCGTAAACTGCCCGCTAAGAGCGCTGAATCGATATCCAGTAAGTCTTCATCGGTCTGGGTAGTTAACGCGCGCCATGGTCCCGCCAATTCTTGGTAAGTCACCAAAGAATTCAATGAATCCAACACGATCACTGAAAATGCGCCTGAACCGCTCAGAGTCTCGATAATGTCAAAGGCTTGTTCAGCATGCTCGGGCTGGCTATAGTAGAGCAATTCGAGCTGTACGCCACATCGTCGAGCCAGGTTGCAATCAAAGGCGCGGTCCGCATCAATGAAGGCGCAATAACCCCTCAATTTTTGAGCTTCGGCGATAAGGTGATAGGTCAGTGTGGTTTTGCCGCTGCCTGCCGGGGCATTGATTTCGACGATCGCTCCCGAAGGAATCCCGCCGATTCCGAGGGCAATATCTAATCCCAAAGAACCGGTGGAATAACAATCCGGGCTATGATCCACAATACAGAACTCCTGACCATTTATAGCTTCGTCCATAGAGATATTTTAGCCAACTTTCCTCACTTCTCAAATCTCCTGGAACATCGAGAATCTCTCCTACGCGTACGTTTGGAATTCAGCCATCCATCGAATAATTAATAAATGGCCCGATTTGCCTGGATTTCGGGTAAACCTCTTGCGTTCCTGATAAAAGTCGTATATACTGTATATGTTGTGGGATAAAGTGGGACAAAGTGGTAGAACGCCGGATAACCGGCGTTCTGGCTTTTTATAAGGAAGGTAGAACGAATGTTCTTGGGTCAATTTTACCACAATCTGGATGATAAGAGTCGCCTGACAGTTCCGGCGCGCTACCGGGACTATTTGGTTCCGGGAGGCGCATATATCATGCAGGGTTTTGACCAGAATCTAATTGTACTCCCTTCCGAAATTTATGAAGAAATATATCATAAGATTCGCCAGATGAGCTTCACAGATCCCAAAGTGCGTGCTCTCAAACGGTTGATATTTTCAACCGCAGAGCATGTCGAAGTAGATAAAGCGGGTCGAATTTTAATCTCACAATTTCTACGCGCTTTTGCTGGTTTGGAAACCGCTCTGGTAGTCGTTGGAAACGGCGACTATTTTGAGCTTTGGTCGCCTGAAACCTGGAAAACCGAGCGAGACCAGCTTCTGGATACTCAGATGAATTCGGATCGTTTTGCAGTATTTAATTTAGCCTCTGCCTAAAGGTGTCAGGCTGACGTCCATGCTAGATCCTTTTATTGGGTCACCCCACCAACCAGTTCTTTACCAAGAAGTGATCCAGGCCTTGCAACCTGCCCAGGGCGGCCGTTATGTTGATGGTACCGTTGGGGCCGGCGGGCATGCCTGGGGTATCCTTCAATATAGCTCGCCCGATGGTGAATTATTAGGCCTGGATGTTGATCCACAGGCTTTAGCATTAGCCCGCAAGCGGTTAACACTCTTTGATAACCGCGTACAACTGATCCAGGCTTCCTACGAAACACTGGGCGAGCAATTGACCCAATTGGGTTGGCATGCAGTAAACGCCGTCTTGCTGGACCTGGGTTTATCCTCCATGCAATTGGATACTCCAGAGAGGGGCTTTTCGTTTTTATATGACGCTCCACTGGATATGCGATTTGACCCACGCGCCGCCATTTGCGCCGCCGACCTGGTCAATGAGTTAACCGAGACCGAACTGGAGCAAATCCTGGTACGTTATGGAGAAGAGCCATTTGCCCGGCGGATTGCTCAGGCTCTGGTCCGTGCAAGACCCGTCACAACCACGCATCAACTGGCAGATATAGTCAGCCGGGCAATAAACAAAACAGGTCATCAGTCCGGTCGGGCACATCGCTCTCAGCACAAGATTCACCCGGCAACCCGCACCTTTCAAGCATTGAGAATCGCCGTGAATCAAGAACTGGCAGCCTTGGAGAAAACGCTCCCACAGGCTGTTCACGTCCTGGCGCCCGGAGGTCGGTTGGCAGTGATCTCATTTCACTCGCTCGAAGATCGAATCGTGAAACAATTCATTCGCCAAGAAAGCCGGGGCTGCCTATGTCCGCCACGTCAGCCGGTATGCAATTGCGGTCATCGAGCCAGCCTTATCGAAATTGTTCGCCATCCGCTGCGACCGCAAACGGCTGAGATCCAGGCAAATCCCCGTGCGCGTAGCGCTCGATTGCGAGTAGCGGAAAAAATCGGATAAATATTATTCATCAATATGGCCAAGACAGGCAGAAAGGCATTTCATCAGGATTACCGGGTTGGCATATAAATTGCAAACCCATCTAAAGTCGGTATATCCGGCGAGGAATAGATATACATGGATCAACTGGAAGATTTCGCTCGAGCTTATTCGCAGGCGCCATGGAGAAAGCAATGGCAAATCATTGGGGTGGTTTGCCTGGCTTTGGTTTTAATCGCCATGATTTCGGGTATTTACCTGAACATCAGCGCACAAGCAGCGGCCGTCGGGCGTGACATCCAGCACATACAAGGGACCGCCATCGCCCTGGATGGCGAAAATGAACATATGCAATCTCAACTGGCTTTGATCCTATCCTCAGCCGAAATGGAATCACGCGCGCACAATTTGGGTTTTGAGTCTGTTCCACCCGATCAGATCGTTTATCTGAATGTGCCAGGTTATGAAGAACGCAAGCCGGTTATTCTAGCGCCTTCAGAAGAAAGAACTGTGATCGGCGCGCGCTTTATGCCTCCAGAATATACCGAATCCATTTTTGAATGGTTAGCTATCCGTGTCAAACAATGGTATTCAGCAATTGTCGAGGTGCAGCCATGAATCGGGCCATTCCATTAAAAGAGCAGGAAAATAATTGGCGTTACCCATTTGTCGGGGTCATGCTGATCATCTTCCCATTTCTAATTATCCTGCAGGTTATTCGGATCCAGGTTGATCCAAAGCTGTTGGCACGCGTGCAGGAGAAAATTGTGATTTCGCAGCGCATGCCAAAAACAATATTTCCCGCCCGAGGACAGTTATATGACCGCCGCGGAAGCTTACTGGCCGGTAATCAGACTGTATATGAAGTAGGCGTTGATCTGAAATCCGTCAAAAATCCGCAGATCATTGCCCAAGTAGTCAGCGCAGTCTTGGAAATTGATTACGCCGACGCTCTCTTAAGTTGCAGTCTGACGCCTACAGAATCCGCGGTGTATTCTGTGATTGTTGATAATGTGCCGAAAGAAAAAATCGATTCGCTCAAAATTATTATTGAAGAAATGAACAAGCAATATGCCAGTTATAAAGGCGACAATCCGCCCAGCCTGGAAGGATTAATGTTTTCTCCTCACCTGGGAAGGATTTACCCCGAACGTTCACTGGCTTCGAATATCCTGGGATTTGTCAACCGCGAGAATAAGGGATATTTTGGTGTTGAAGAGCGCTTTGATGGACTACTCGCTGGCACAATTAAAACCTTCATGGTGCAAGTTGACCCCACTGGAGCAAAGGCTTTGCCGAAGGTGCCGGACGGCGCCAGTCTGGTGCTGACGATAGATCGGGAGATTCAGCGCTCCATGGAAGATATTATTGACCGCGCCGTATCCAGCAATGCTGCCGAATCTGGAACAATGGTTGTACTTGACCCGCGTTCGGGAGAAATTTTAGCTTTGGCAACGACGCCGCGCATGGACTTGAATGAGTTCTGGAAATACGCCCAGGTTTTTCCCAATGCAACCCCCTTCAACCGGGCCACTAGCCAGTTTTATGAACCAGGCTCGGTTTTTAAAGTTTTAACTATGGCTGCCGCGTTGGACGCCGGCTCTGTAACACCCGACACTGTGTTTGTGGATACCGGCGCGATCGAAGTCGGCGGCACAGTGATTAACAACTGGAATCTTGTCGCCTGGGGACCTCAAGATATGACTGGTTGTCTACAACATTCGCTAAATGTTTGTCTGGCCTGGATCAATACCCAGACCGGCGAGGAAAATTTTTATCGGTATATGTCAATATTTGGAATTGGGCATGTGACTGGAATTGACCTGGCAGGCGAAGTGTCGGGGCGATTGAAAATGCCCGGCGACAGCGATTGGTATGCAGCCGACCTGGGTACGAATGCCTTTGGTCAAGGCGTGTCCGCGACGCCGCTCCAGATGGCTGTCTCTATTTCCGCAATCGCCAACGGGGGAGTTATGATGGCCCCGCAAATTGTCAATTCAGTGGTCAGCGAAGGCTACCAACACCCCATAGATCAACGTGTGATCAGCACACCGATCAAGCCTGAAACTGCAAAAACGTTGACCGCCATGTTGGCTCGTTCGCTAGAAATAGAATCGTCGGACGCGCTGGTCACCGGCTACCGAATTGCTGGTAAGACCGGTACCGCCGAAATCCCTACCCCTTTTGGTTACACTTCCAACGCGACCAATGCTTCCTTTGTCGGTTGGGGGCCAGTGGATGATCCCCGCTTTTTGGTTTATGTGTGGCTGGAAAAACCATCTTCATCAATCTGGGGCTCTGTGGTGGCAGCCCCCGTCTTCCGCGAAGCATTCGAATCGCTGGTGGTATTGTTGAACCTGCCTCCGGATGATATCAGAAGGCAGTTGAATGCCGGTTCAAGCAATGCCAGTCAATAAGCAAGTCAATGGATTAATTTGGTGAATAACGCCGGCTAATTATGCTAATGACTGCGGATGTTATTGAGGCTTTGAGTGGTTACCGACCGGAATGGGGGCGCCGGGTCATCACTTCTGCTGTGGCCGATTCCAGGCAGGCAATTTCCGGCTGTCTGTTTGTCGCTCTGCCAGGTGAGAACCACGATGGGCATCAGTTCATCGGCGAGGCATTTGAGAAGGGCGCCTGCCTGGCTTTTGTCCAGCAAGATGTTTCAGAGCGTTTCCAAACCCTCGACTTACGCGGCGGCGCGCCAGGCCAACATCCTCAATCCCTCGACGAGCCGATCTGCCTGTTAGTAGATGACTGCCTGGCAGCTTTACAACAAACTGCCCGTTTTTGGCGACGCAAGCTGGACGTGAAAGTAATCGGCGTCACCGGTAGCGTTGGAAAATCTACTACCAAAGAGTTGATTACTGAGGTTCTGAGCCAGCGTTACCGAGTTCTAAAAAACCCCGGTAACTTAAACAACGAGATCGGTTTGCCATTAACAATGTTGTCACTGAATGAAACTCATCAACGTGCCGTGTTAGAAATGGGTTTTTATGTCCCAGGCGAAATAGCCTTATTATGCGATCTGGCTTCTCCTACCATCGGTGTGATCACCAACATCGGTACGGTCCACGCTGAACGGGCCGGGACGCAAGCAGATATTGCCCGTGGAAAAGCGGAATTGATACAGGCGCTACCGCCTGCGCCTCAGGGTGTCGCAATCTTGAACTATGATGACGCCTGGGTACATGAGATGGCCGAGTTGACCAAAGCCCGCATATTTTATTATGGGTTGGATCCCGCTGCAGATTTGTGGGCGGATGGCGTGGAAGGACTTGGACTGGATGGCATCCGCTTCCGCTTACACTATCAGCGCGAAGCGCTCCATTTGCGGATTCCTCTAATTGGTCGGCATTCAGTTCAAACTGCCTTGCGCGCAGCTTCAGTTGGCCTGGTTGAGGGGCTAAGCTGGCAAGAAATTGTCGAAGGGTTACGCTCCGGACACGCTCAACTGCGTCTGATTACCACGCGCACTGAAAACGGGGCTTTGATTTTAGATGACTCGTATAATGCCTCGCCCGAGTCGACTCTGGCCGCTCTAAACTTGCTGGACGACCTGGCAGGTCGGAAAGTGGCTGTGCTGGGAGATATGCTGGAATTAGGCATCTATGAAACACAAGGCCATGAATTGGTCGGCGTGCGCGCTGCACAAGTCGCCGATCTGCTCGTTACAGTGGGTGAGTTGGGCAAAATAATAGCTTCCGCCGCGCGACAGGCCGGTTTCTCACCCTCAGCAACTTTGATTTTCTCTGACGTGGATCAAGTGATTGATTATCTAAAACAGAACCTGGTAAAAGACGATGTCGTGCTGGTAAAAGGTTCCAGAGGTATGCGAATGGATCGAATCGTGACAGCTTTGGAGGCGCGCTCCTGATGGCATCATCTATGGCCGTTGCCCTGGCAGGCTTTAGCTTTATGCTGACCGTTATCTGGGGGCCGCCCTTATTACGCGTCTTGCGCCATCTTAAAGTGGGCAAGGCGATCCGAATGGAAGGTCCAGAACGGCATTTCAGCAAGGTTGGTACGCCAACAATGGGCGGCGTGATGATTGTGATCCCGGTATTGCTCATTACCGTACTACTGAACGCCAGCAGCATGTTTGGTGTCACAATCTTGGGTCGTTCAGTTATTCTGCCGTTGGGAACATTGATTGTTTACACGCTTCTGGGCGCCGTGGATGATTGGGCAGGATTGCGTGGAGAACGACGGGCGAAAGGCTTAAATGCGCGCACAAAATTTGCTGTACAGACGATTTTCGCCCTTGTCATTGCTCTGGCTTTAAAATACTTGCTGAAATCGCCCGATATTTTCATTCCTGGTGTACCGGGGACCATCCGCTTGGGTCTCTGGTATATTCCGCTGGCTACCCTGGTAATCGTATTCTATTCAAATGCCGTGAATCTAACCGATGGACTGGACGGTTTAGCGGGTTTGATCTCGGCCACTGCATTTGTCGCTTATGGCGGCATTGCTCTACTGCAAGGTCAAACTTTTCTGGCGCGCTTTTGCTTCACAATTGTGGGCGCCATCTTCGGCTTTTTATGGTTTAACGTTCACCCGGCGCAGTTATTTATGGGCGACACAGGTTCATTATCCTTAGGCGCCGCCTTAGCGGTAATCGCTCTGATGTCTGGACAATGGGTACTGCTGCCAGTAATCGCCATCATCCCCACCAGTGTAGCCATGAGCGTGATTCTGCAGGTGGCATATTTCAAGTGGACGCATGGCAAGCGGTTGTTCAAGATGGCGCCGCTACACCATCATTTTGAATTATCCGGCTGGTCCGAAACGCAAGTCGTCCAACGTTTCTGGCTGATCAGTCTATTGTTTGCCATGATCGGCGTATCATTGGCTTTGGTTTAGTATAGTAAGGAGATCGGTGAACGACTGGAGCGATCAGAAGGTTGTGATAATTGGAGCCGCCCGCCAGGGGCAGGCTCTGGCGCGTTATCTATTGGAGCATGGCGCCAGTGTAATCATCACAGACCAGCGACCGATTGAAGCGCTAGATGTAGCCCAACAGGCGCTTGCAGACATTAATACCCGTTCTACAAAGCTGCAATGGGTTTGTGGCGGGCATCCTTTCAGCCTGCTTGCCGACGCTACCCTGCTCTGCCCTTCAGGTGGCGTGCCTTTGGATTTGCCGCTAATTGAGGAAGCGCAACGGCGTGGGATATCTCTCTCGAATGATAGCCAGGTATTTTTGGAAACCGCGCCCTGTAAAGTCATTGGCATCACCGGCTCGGCAGGCAAAACGACAACGACGACACTGGTTGGACGGATGGGTCAGGCGGCCGTCGCTCTGACATCCGGGCCAAAGGTGTATCGCCGGGTCTGGGTTGGTGGCAATATCGGTTCACCCTTGATCGCAAAAGTGGACCAAATGCAGCCGGATGACCTGGCCATCATGGAATTATCCAGCTTTCAACTCGAAATTATGACCCGCTCACCGCAGGTCGCTGTTATCTTAAATATTACTCCCAATCATCTGGACCGTCATGGGACGATGGAAGCCTATGCTGCCGCAAAAGCCCATATCTTTGCTTATCAATCTCACCAGGATCAACTCATTTTAAGTCGTGATGATCCTGGAGCATGGTCTATGGCCGGTCAGTCGAAAGGTGAATTGTTTTCATTCGGTTTTACACCCCTGCCCAATGAATCGCAAGGGACATTCCTTGACCAGGATGACATTTATTTTTGTACTGACTCGGTTCAAAAGGGGGGCGGCGCCAGTCTGGTCAGGATATTGCACCGCGATGAAGTAGCTTTACGCGGCAAGCACCACCTGCTCAATGTGATGGCTGCTTGCGCTATCGCCGCGGCGTCTGGTTTACCGATTGAGGCAATGCGCCGGGGCGTTCAGGGTTTTACTGGCGTAGCCCATCGCCTGGAATTTGTGCGTTCCTGGGGCGGGACAGATTGGTATAACGATTCGATAGCTACGGCTCCCGAGCGGGCAATGGCTGCTATTCGTGCCTTTGACGAACCGTTGGTATTGCTGGCTGGCGGTCGAGACAAAAAATTACCCTGGGACGAATTTGCTGCCCTGGTAAACCAAAGAGTAAAGCATTTGATCGTCTTTGGCGAAGCCGCCGACCTGATCTTGCAAGCGGTGACGCCGATGAAAAGCGCAAATTTGGATATCACGCGTTGCGATGGATTGCACGAAGCGGTGATCTGCGCTGCACAGGCCATCCGTCCGGGCATGATCGTGGTGCTTTCGCCGGGTGGGACAAGTTTTGATGAATTTAAGGATTTCGAGGAGCGTGGAGAATGTTTCGCACGTTGGGTGAAAGAACTTCCGTAAAGAGCGCCAGGGCTGTATCCGCCTCCGTGGATCGCAATCGCCAGCGGCGGGTCTACCAATCGGTTGCCACGATGCCAACCACTGGAATTGGAAACCGACCCGGCTTAACCGCCAGGCCAGTGGTTAAAAAAGGCTCTTTCCATTTCAAAATTGATTTGCCGTTATTACTGGTGGTAATCAGCCTGCTCATCTTCGGCCTGATCATGGTCTATTCTGCCAGCTATGATTATTCGTTATACCATTACGGCAATTCTTACACCATGTTCTATCGCCAGTTGGGCTTTCTAGCGCTCGGCTTACTGGTAATGGGTGGCGTCATTTTTATTGATTACCACCAGTTACGTCGAATAGTAGTGCCTGCGATGGGCGTCACTATCATCATGCTGTTTTATGTATTTATTGCTAATGAAGTTTTGAACGGCGCGCAACGAACGCTGTGGAAAGGCTCAATCCAACCCTCCGAGCTAGCAAAACTGGTAATGATTGTCTACTTATCGGTCTGGTTGTTCGCCCGCCGCGAGCAATTGAGCGACATCTATTTTGGTTTGATCCCTATGGCAGGGATTCTAGGCGTCCTGGGTAGCCTGATTGCGAAGCAGCCGGATGTCAGCGCCATGTTGATGGTCCTTCTGTTGGGCGGGTTGATGTTTTTCCTGGCAGGCGGCAAGTTACGCCAAATCGGGTTACTGATACTGGGCGCAGTTTTAATCGGTTGGCTCGTTTATCAGATCAGCACGACCGCCAGTAACCGCATCTCTGACTATACCGCCGGCTTGCAGGATCCAACCAAAGGTTCTGACCATGTTTTATGGTCGTTTGAATCATTTGTAAAAGGCGGCTGGATGGGCGTCGGTATTGGGAATTCTGAGACGAAGCTGATCGGTTTGCCGGTTCCGCCCACCGATAGCATTTATGCGGTGATCGGCGAGGAGACCGGCGTCCTGGGAGCAGTAGGCCTGGTTTGCATCTATACGCTGTTACTCTGGCGCGGAATGAAGATTGCGCGTCGCGCTCCCGATGAGTTGGGATCGCTCTTAGCAGCGGGTTTAACAATCTGGATCACATTAGAGGCTTTCATCAATATGGCTGGTATGGTCAACCTGTCGCCCTTCGCCGGGAACGCATTACCATTCATCAGTTCAGGAGGTACAAATTTACTGGTCTCATTGACCGCGATTGGCATTATTTTGAATATTTCGCGGGTTTCAACGCGTGAGAAAGAAGAAAATGGGAAGTTCTTCGATGCGGTTGTTAATTTGCGCCGGTGGGACCGGCGGCGGCGTGTATCCAGCGCTCGCCGTCCTTCAAGCGCTCCTTGACGAGGCGCATGCTTCTATCCTGTGGGTAGGCGGCACAGGCGGAATGGAGCAAGAATTAGTGGAACGTGTGCGGACGCCATTTGAAGCTATTCCCGCGGCTGGAGTGCATGGAGTCGGTCTGCGCTCGCTGCCCGGGAATTTTCTGCGCCTGGCGCGTGGGTATCGCCAGGCGCGCCAGATTCTGAAACGGTATCAACCGGATGTATTGTTTTTCACCGGCGGTTATGTGGCTGTACCGGTTGCTCTTGCCGGTCATCACATTCCATCGGTTTTATATGTACCAGATATCGAGCCGGGACTAGCATTGAAAACCCTGGCGCGATTGGCAGATCAGATTGCCGTTACCGCTGGTGAGAGCCGGGCATTCTTCCCGTCACAAGCGCGAGTGACAGTTACCGGCTATCCGACTCGCCCAGATTTAGCAGCCTGGGATAAAAATCGAGCTTTGCAGACGTTCGGATTGAGCGATCAGTTGCCAGTCTTGTTGGTGATGGGTGGCAGTTCCGGAGCGAGATCAATCAACCAGGCTTTAGCCCCGGTTTTGGTAGAGTTATTGAAGGAGATGCAGATTCTTCACTTGTGCGGCAAGCTGGATTGGGCGGAAGTCAAAGCCTCGCGTGATCGCCTGTCCTCGCCAGATGAGAAGAATGCCGAACTGGCGCAGCGCTACCGGGCTTTTCCATACTTGCATGACGAAATGGGCGCCGCGCTGGCGGCTGCTGATCTGGCGCTTGCCCGCGCGGGCGCTTCAACCCTGGGTGAGTTCCCCCAATTGGGATTGCCAGCCATTCTGGTTCCTTATCCATATGCCTGGCGTTATCAGAAAGTCAACGCTGATTACCTGGCGAAGCGCGGGGCGGCTGTGGTATTGGCCGATCAGGAATTACCTCAACGTCTGTCGCCGCTCGTCCGCGAACTCATGCAAGATACAGACCGACGCCAGCGTATGCAGCGTGCCATGCGCAGCCTGGCGCACCCAGAGGCAGCTCAGACAATTGCCGGGTTACTTCAACGCTCTGCACGCTTCAAAGACCAGGAAAGGGATAATCCATGATTGCCCTGGTGACGGTCTTTTTCATGTTCCTTTTGCTGTTTGGACTGATGGGCGCCGTACGCGGATGGGGCAAAGAGTTGCTGGTGGTTTTCAGTGTGCTGCTGGCTTTAGCAGTGATTACTCTGGCAGAAGACTCAGTCGGCTTAAAAAATAGCCTGCTGAAAAACAACGAAGCGCGATATTGGTTCAGGACGATCGTGACCATCGTGTTAGTCTTTTTTGGTTACCAATCGCCATCTCTGCCTCGTTTCAAGATTGCCACTGAAAAGCGCGATCGAATTCAGGATCATCTTTTCGGCTTTGTGATGGGCTTGCTCAGCGGATACTTTGTGGTTGGCGCCTTATGGTCCTTTGCCAGCCAGGCAAAATATCCATTCCTGGATGGGCTTGTTCAGAATCCACCAGCCGAGTTGAAAGCCATCACAGACATGGTGATGAGTAAACTGCCGCCGGTCTTATTTGACCAGCCCATCACTATATTTATTTCCGTAGTCGTGGCTTTCGTCTTTGCAATCATATTTTTCTTATAAGAGATCAGTTTATTGATTATGGTAAAGCATGTGCATTTCATCGGAATAGGCGGAAGCGGACTATCGGCAATCGCGATGGTTCTATTGCAGCGCGGCGATACCGTCAGCGGCTCAGACCGCCAGTCGTCGCCTGTCACTCAGCGCTTACAGGAGGCAGGCATGACTATTTATACTGCCCACCGCGCCGAGAACATCGCTGGAGCAGATCTGGTGGTGCGCTCATCCGCCATTCCTGATGACAATATCGAGGTACAGGCTGCTCGCGCGGCTGGCATTCCGGTGCTTAAACGAATAGATTACCTGGAACAATTCACTGCCGGGCAGCGGCCTGTGGCTGTCGCTGGTACGCATGGCAAGACCACGACTACAGCCTTGATCGCCTGGCTCTTGACAGCCCTGGAACAAGACCCATCCTATGTGATCGGCGGTATGTCGGTTAACCTGAACAGCAATGCGCACGCCGGTAAAGGCCAATATTTTGTCATAGAAGCGGATGAATATGATCGTATGTTCTTAGGCTTGCATCCGTGGTTGGCTGTGGTCACCAATGTAGAGCATGACCATCCAGATTGCTATCCCACTCCGCAAGATTTTGCCCATGCTTTCGAGGCTTTCAGCGATCGTTTAATGGCCGGCGGCGTACTGATAGCCTGCGCGGATGATCCGGGAGCAGTCGCTGTGGCAGATTATGCTCGCAAGCGCGGCCAACAGGTTGTTTCTTATAGCCTGAAAGATCAGTCCGCCGATTATTATGCTCAGGACATACTCTCCAATTCCGCTGGCGGTTTTTCTTTTGATTTCCATTGCCGTAAAAGTGAAACGACTGTTGCAATTCAACTCCAGGTTCCAGGATTCCACAATGTGTCCAACGCTTTAGCGGCTTTGGCTGTGGTTCATTTACTGGGTTTATCGTTAACCGAAGCCGCTCGCTATTGCACAGAATTTCGCGGCACAGGTAGGCGATTCGAGTTGAACGGGGAGGTGAGAGGAATTACGGTGATTGATGATTATGCTCATCACCCGACCGAAATCCGCGCCACGCTGACTGCAGCCCGCTCTCGCTATCCAGGACGTTGCCTGTGGGCTGTCTGGCAACCACATACCTATTCACGCACGCGCACATTGCAACATCAATTTATAAATGCCTTGCAAGAAGCCGACCGGGTAGTGATCACCGAGGTCTTCCCTGCACGTGAGGCCGCGCCAGCAGACGGTTATTCCGCCCGGAAAATCGCCGATGAGTTAAGTCGCACGCCTCGCTTCGCTGCCGGCGGCGTATTTTTTATCCCCGACCTGGCTGGAGCAAGCACAATGCTTCTGAGCCGGCTGCAAACCGGCGATGTGGTTTTAGTTTTATCCGCCGGCGATGCCGATCAGATCAGCGGCGATCTTGTAAAAAGCTTATCTGAGGCCGATGTACGGTGATTAGGAACCCTTTAGCTTCGATTTAGAGCCTGTGAGAGAAGAAAATGTCTGACAAAAAACGGAAATACGAAGCCAATGTTCATTTTCTCCAAGATGCTGTACTAATCCCGCGCCAGGCGCAAGGGAAGGATCTGGCGGATAACCAACCGATTGGATATCTTTCTGGGATGAAACCGGAAACCGGCGACCGTTTTAGCCGTGATACAATCTTGCGTTTGATCGCAACTTTGAAAGAAAAGTGATCAAAACCGATTTTCCAGATAATAGCCATTCTTGAAGAATAGTCAAGAGTCAGCCAAACATAAGATGCGTACGCAGATTACTGAATCAGCCATCCTACCCGCCCTACAAATCTTGGGCGAAAAATATGGCGCTCGCCTGGGTTCCAATGTTCCCCTGGCGCGTTATACTGCGGCGCGGCTGGGCGGTCCTGCACAGGCGTTATTGGAACTACAAACAGTGGATGAACTGGTCGAAGTCATCAGCCTGTGCTGGAAAGAGTCTGTTCCGTACACTTTGCTGGGCGATGGATCCAATATCCTGGTTAGCGATGCAGGCGTGCCAGGCCTGGTGATCATCAATCGCACGCGACAAATCCGCATTGAGGAAGACGCTACACCGCCTCAGGTCTGGGCCGAGTCGGGTGTGAATTTTGGATTGCTGGCTCGTCAGGTAGCCCAGCGCGGTCTGTCGGGTCTGGAGTGGGCAGCGGGTATCCCCGGTACGCTTGGCGGCGCAATGGTAGGCAATGCCGGTGCGCACGGCGGCGAGCTGAGCGCGAACCTGCGCCTGGCAGAAATCTTGCACCGCCTGGATACAGGCCAAGGTGTTACGACCTACCGTGAGGAATGGCCGGTGGAGAAGCTTAATTACACCTATCGGAATAGCATATTGAAGCGTAATACGGGTCAGCATGTGGCGCTGGCTGGACTATTACAGTTACAAACTGGCGACCGGCAAACGATCCAAAACCGGATGGATCAACTGGCGGCTTACCGCAAACGCACGCAGCCGCCCGGCGCCGGCACAGGTTCTATGTTCAAGAACCCACCTGGCGATTACGCCGGTCGCTTAATTGAAGCCGCCGGATTGGAAGGCGTCAAAATCGGTGGCGCGCAAATCAGCCCACTGCATGCCAACTTTTTCATCAATCTGGGCAATGCCAGTGCAGCAGACTTTTATGCCTTGATCCAACAAGCGCGCCAGACTGTAGCGGACAAATTTGCGGTTCAACTCGAGTTGGAAATTGAACTGATAGGAGATTGGTGAGTACTCACCGGCACAGGCATGACCAATAAATATCGCATCGGCGTGATGTTCGGCGGACGGTCAGGAGAACATGATGTCTCTTTGATGTCCGCGCGCTCAATCTTGCGCGCCCTCGACCCACAAAAATATGCAGTAACGCAAATCGGTCTCACCTATGACGGCAACTGGCTCATCGGCGATGATGCGATCGAAGCTTTCAGCCAGAGTGAGACGGGACGGCTTGCTCCAGCTTTCATTATTCCCGATCCAAGTTGGCCTGGGGTATACCAGATCAACCGTAGTGAACAGGGTTTGCAACTGGCCTGTCTGGCTGAGTTAGATGTCATCTTCCCTGTTTTACACGGGCCATTTGGCGAAGATGGTACCGTGCAGGGTTTGCTTGAAATGGCTGGCATGGCTTATGTTGGCGCAGGAGTAGTCGGTTCCGCGGTCGGGATGGATAAAGGCGTTTTCAAAAATGTCATGCGCGCCCACGATATCCCGGTGGTGGAATGGATGATTGTCAACCGTAGCGAAATTGAGCAAGACCCCCAACAGGTGATCAAGCGCGCCATGCAACTGGCGGATTTTCCGCTGTTCGTCAAACCGGCTAATCTAGGCTCGTCGGTTGGAATTACCAAATGCAATTCCCGTTCCGACTTATTCGAAGGACTATTTGAGGCAATCCGCTTTGACCGCCGGGTCTTAATCGAGCGCGGTATTGCGCGAGTACGCGAGATTGAAGTCAGCGTGTTGGGCAACGACAACCCACAGGCTTCCGTGCCGGGTGAAGTGATACCAAGCCGGGAATTTTACTCTTACGAGGCTAAGTATATTGACAACCGCTCGGAATTACTTATTCCAGCGCCGCTCTCCCCTGAATTGACCCGCCGGGTGCAGGAACTGGCGCTTCGCGCTTATCAGGCGATTGATTGTGCTGGTATGGCCCGTGCCGATTTCTTATTAGAGAAAAATTCTACCGCAGGAGAAACCGAAAATCTGTTCCTGGGCGAATTGAACACAATTCCCGGCTTCACCAACATCAGCATGTACCCTAAATTGTGGGAGGCCAGCGGATTACCCTATGCAGCCCTGGTTGATCGCTTGATCGAATTGGCGTTAGAGCGTAAGCGAGAACGCGACCGCACAGAATGTCGCTATCGAGGTGGAGGCTGAGCATGCAACTGCCTTTCCAGAAGACCACCAGGCGCAGTGATGAAATCCGTCGCCGCAGAGAAAAAAAGTCTCGCGCGGGACAAAATAGCTCGCCATTGCACAAGCGTAAGCTGGTTACACCAGCGCCGCCGCCAGTCATGGTGCGGAAGCCGCTTGCCAGCACCGCCTCGACTCAACCGCGCCCTGCTGCACGGAGACAACAAAAGATTCATCGCTTGCATAATTTCCGGTTGAATCCAGCCCAAGGCGCTGAGATCAGCCTGCCGGCGCTGCCGCGAATTTCCTTGAACTGGCGCTTTGTGTCTTCTGCTCTGGCGTTTTTGCTTGGTTTTACGCTCTACCAGTTATGGAATTCACCAGGCTATCGAGTGGACGCTGCCCAGGTAAGCGACTTGCAATATGTCACCAGCAGTGACATCAATATGGCGTTGGGTATCGTCGGTCAGCCGATCTTTACAATTGACCCGCCGCAGATCCAAGCAGATTTGCTGGCTGCATTCCCAGAATTGACAGCCGCTGAGGTACAGGTGGAATTTCCTAATACGGTTGCGATAACTGTTACCGGACGCCTGCCGGTGATGGTCTGGCAGCAGGACGGTAAGAGTTATCTGGTTGATAAAGATGGTTGGACCTTCCCGGTCAGGCATGAAACTGCGACTGGCAACTTGCCAGTGGTGGAAGCCACTGGCAAGCCGCCAGGTGTAACACTTCCAGACAGGCCAGAGACCTCTATTCAGGATCTCATTGATAGTAAAGTAACCGGGAAACCTTTACCAACCGCTCTTGCGCCTACGCAGGCCAACCTGTTGCTCTCGACCAGCATGGTAAAATCAATCCTGTTAGTCGCCGATCAAGCCCCAGCCGGCGCCAGGCTTATTTACGATCCAGCGCATGGTTTGGGCTGGAAGGACCGTCGCGGGTGGGATGTATACCTGGGCAATGAGCAAGAAATCGAAATCAAACTAAGCATATACCGGTCAATCCTGGACTCGCTCAAGGGCAGCGAAAACCGGCCGGTTATGATCAGTGTGGAATATGTTCATGCGCCGTATTACCGGTTGGAACAGTAATACGTCAGTCATTAGATTGACAGAGGAAAGACCTGCGAGAAGCAGGAGGTCGTGTTGATGGAAGATCAGATCTTAATTGGCATTGATATTGGGACGACAAAAATTTGCACGCTGGTCGCCCATGAAGAAGGGCCAGGCCAGATGCGGATCCTGGGGGCCGGCATGGAACCATCTCAAGGCTTGCGCAGAGGCGCGGTGGTGGACCTGCAAGCGGCTGCGCAGGCAGTGGCTCGTTCAGTGGATAAAGCCGAGCGCACTTCGGGCGTAGAAGTGCTATCGGCGATGGTCAGCCTGGCCGGTTCGAATGTATCTTCAGTGAATAGCCGTGGCGTGGTAGGAGTCGCCGGGC
>Ga0172371_10003949_pt1 | contig 22767 bp, 18 predicted proteins | sample Lak12m_FD_114543 | JGI IMG/M metagenome (GOLD analysis project Ga0172371, IMG submission 114543) | Freshwater microbial communities from Kabuno Bay, South-Kivu, Congo - kab_022012_12m | ecosystem: Environmental > Aquatic > Freshwater > Lake | place: Democratic Republic of the Congo: South-Kivu...
CCCGGCCCTATGGTGTCAAGTCTAGACAAGCGCCCGCGCGGGCGTGGGCGATGGCCTCAAGCGTCAGGCCGCAGACTTGGACAGTCGGGCCGTAGTGGACATACCAGTTCTACCAGTTCCTCGCAAGGAAGTCCGGCAAGCTGGCCGCCGAGTTGCCGGAAGAGGAATCCGGGAAAGAACTCGGACAGGAACGGGGACTGGAACTCAGGATTGAGCCTGGGAAGGAACGGTGCATGCTACATGGCAAAGAACCGGACAAGGAGCTGACATTGTTGCCCGTGAAGTAGCGGACGAAGTAGCGGGCCAAGTAGCAGCAGAAGTAGCTGAGTACGTAGCCGGCGTAGTTCCCTGGAAAGTCGCTCGGAAAGTGATTCAGCAAGCAATGGGGCAAGCTACGGGGGAGGCGTAGGAGGGGGGCGGAGCGAGGAGAGAGGATAGAGGATTGAGGATAGAGGAGTTAGGACGCAGGTGGGCGGTCCGTAGAATGTGTGCCATAATACACATTCGGGGATGGGATTCTGACCCGCTAGTTCGCAGCGCTGCGGTCGCGCGGCCGATGGCCGCGCCAAGCTGCAATCGCCAATCTAGAATCTCTGATGGCCGTGCGCCCTTGGCGGCCTCGACCGCTTCCTCCGCCGCAAGTAGCAGCCGGGAGGACCTTCCACTGCTGCCCGCCGATGCGTCGGGGCCGGCGTTCTTGTCGAGGTCCCCGAAACCGATACTGAACCGCCAAGACACCAAGAACACCAAGCAGACGGGGTCAGCTGTACTCCTCACCCTCTTTGTGCCTTTGTGGCTTTGTGGTGAATTCCTATGTCGGATTCAGGGGTCCCTGTGCTTGCCATGTCTGTCCCTCCGTGCTACAATCGACCGTGGTCGCACGCAGGCTGCTCATCTACGTGGATGCCTCGGTCGTCGGCGGCTGTGAAGACGAGGAGTTCAGCGAGAGCAGCCGAGCGCTTTGGGAACGATTTCGCACCGGACGGCACACGCTGGTGTTGTCCGAGCACACGATCCGGGAGCTGGCCGGCGCTCCGCCCGCAGTCCGGGGCCGCGTTGCGGAGATACCCTCAGAGAACCTCGTGGTGCTTCCAGACCAGCCCGAGGCCGTTGCTTTGGCTGAGGCGTATCTGAAGCACGGTGTGCTCGGGCCGGGCTCACACTCGGATGCGCTGCATATCGCCCTGGCCACGATTCACAGGGTGGATGTGCTCGTTAGCTGGAACTTCCGCCATATTGTGAACCTCGGCCGGATTCGGTTGTTCAATGCCGTCAATCTCGAACAGGGGTATGGAGTACTGGAAATTCGTACCCCCAGGGAGATACTGGAGTATGAGTAAGGCATTCGATGCCGTTGCGTTCATGCGCAGACGCAGGGAAGAAATCGACCGGGAAGACGAAGGTCTGTCCTGGGAAGAACGGGCGCGCAAGACGCGGGAATTGCTCAGCAAAGACCCACTGTGGCTGCGCCTCAAAGACCGCGTCGCGGAGCCCGTCACAGCCGAGCCGACGGCTGTGAGCGACAAGCCGCGCTAGCGCGGACCGTTCAGTAGAGAGCTGACCCGCACCTTCGCCGTTCTGCGTCCTCGCGCGGAGTCGTCCGTTTCCGACCACTGCGAACTGCCAACTGGAACCTGGTCACTCGCTCCGGCGCACCGGCGGTCTCGACCGTTTCCTCCGCCGCGGATAGCCTCAGCGCGTTCCGTTGACAAGCAATAGGCAGAGCCGATAATCAGGGGTCCGGAGCCATCATGAAGTGCAAGTACGCATTCCTGCTTCTAGCGGTGAGCTGCTGGCTATCGGCCGCCTGCGCCCAGTGGCTCGATACCACACTGATTCTGCCCGACTCGTTCGGCGGGCTGCAGAGTGTGCGCTGCATGGCCGTGAACGCGGCGAACAATCGCGTATATGTCGGCGGGCAGGACGGCGAGGTGACCATCGCGATTGACGGCACAACGAGCGAGAAGATTGCCCGGATTCCCGTGGGCTACTTCGCCATCGACATGGGCTACAACCCAATCAGCAACAAAGTCTACAGCGTCAACTACTACGACGACAACCTGACCGTGATTGACGGAGCAACCAACCAGGTCGTTGCCAACGTGCCGCTCGGCTGGGCGCACTACTCCATCTGCTTCGATTCCCACGACAACCACGTCTACCTTGCTAACTACTACGATGATAACGTCGCAGTGGTTGACGGCGCTACTGACTCGATACGCGCGACGATTCCGGTCGGAGACCAGCCGTCCTTCGTCGTCTACGACTCGCGCGACAACCGTGTCTACTGCGCGAACGAGCTCGGCAACAGCGTGAGTGTCATAGACTGTTCGACCAACACCGTGATTGCGACCGTGAACGCGGGCGGTACGCCCAAAGCCCTCTGCTACAATCCGACCGACAACAAGGTCTATTGCGCGAATGCGATCGACAACAGCGTGTCGGTAATCGCCTGCTCGACCAACACCGTGGCAGCCACGCTGCATGTCTCCGGCATGCCGTTCGCCTTCGCCCACAACCGGACGAACAACAAGGTTTACTGCGCCGACGTGACGGCCGGCAGCGTTAGCGTGATTGACGGGGCGGGTGATAGTGTGATCCGGTCCGTGGCAGTCGGCGACCGGCCGGCCGCTCTCTGCTGGGACTCGCTGGACAATCGTCTGTTCTGTGCCAACCAGTCCGACAACAGCGTCAGCGTGATTGACTGCGGAACCGACTCGGTCATCGCCACGCTGCCGGCCGGCGACTATCCCTGGACGATTGCCTGGAACCCGGTTTCGAACCGCATCTACGTGGCGAACTGGCACGGCTGCGATGTGACCGTCATCGACGCCGCTACGCCGGCCGTGCTGGATACTGTCGTCGTCGGCTGCTGGCCCGGAGCGCTGGCGTATGGCGGCTGGCCCGGCTACGACGGCCGGGTCTATTGCGCGAACCAGTGGAGCAACTCGGTTACAGTCATCGACCCGGCGACCAGCGCGATTCTTGGCAACGTGCCCACCGGGCGCAATCCGACCGCAGTCTGCTCCCATCCCGGTATTCACCGGGCCTATACGGCGGACCAGTCCGGCAACAGCGTTACCGTGATTGACGGGCGTGACCTCAATGTGGTCGCGACGGTTCCGGTCGGCAGCCGGCCGGTGTCGGTCATCTGGGAGAACGGCGAGGTGTTTTGCGCGAACAGCGGCAGCAACAGCGTCACCGTGATTGACGGCCAGGACTGCACGGTCGATGCGACTATCCCCGTCGGCAGCAATCCACGTGCCCTCATCGCGGGAGCGCCCCTTGGCCAGGTTTTCTGCGCCAACACCGGCAGCAACACGGTGTCGGTCATCGGCTACGAATCACTGAACGTGCGCAAGACCCTCGCGGTCGGCGCCAGACCGTCCGCCCTGGCCGAAGTACCGGGCTTCTACGTGCTGGTTGTGAACGCGGGCAGCAATAATGTCAGCGCAATCGACCCGCTGAACGATACCGTGGTCAGGACCTACCCGGTCGGCATATCGCCGGTGGCGGCGGTCTGCTACTCGCGTGGGCCGGACCTGCGGCTGGCGTACGTCGCCAACTCGGCGAGTAACGACGTGACCGTCATCGACGTGCTGCTGGACAGCGTGGTTGCCACGATCCCGGTCGGTAGCGAGCCCAGCGCGCTTGCGGTGGATTCGTTCAACGGCAAGGTCTACTGCGCCAACCTGATGAGCGACGATGTGAGCGTGATTAGCTGCTCGACCAACACGGTCGTGGCGACGTTCCCGGCCGACTACGAGCCTTTGGCCGTGCTGACGACTGTTTACGGCCGTACCTATGTGGCCGACAACGGCTGGTCGAGCCTGACCGTCATCGGTGACAGGCCGGCGATCGGGATTGCTGAGGGGTCGAGGCCGGCAGTTGGAAGCCGCAGGCCGCGGGCAACGGTCGTCCGGGATCTGCTGTTTCTGCCACGGGACATGACCGGAACCGGCTCGGCGGTTTCGGATGGTGTGCCAAGGCTGTCTCTTCTTGACGCCAGCGGGCGGAGGGTGCTCGAACTGAAGCCGGGCGCGAACGACGTGAGCGCCCTCCCGCCGGGCGTGTACTTCGTGATTTCCCCCTCACCCTTCTCTTCTCCCCCTGAGGGGGAGAGGGTCGGGGTGAGGGGTCGTTCGGCGTCCATCACCAAGGTCATCCTCGCGCACTAGCGCAGTTTGACACCGGCCGCACGGGCGGCATTATCTTCGCGTGACAATCAGGCCGATGACCGAAGCCGACCTCGACCAGGTGATGGACCTGGAGAAAGCCATCTTCCCGCACCCGTGGCGCCGGTCGTTCTTCCTTGCGGACATCAGCCGTCCGCAAGGGCTGTCAGTGGTGGCCGAGGAGGACGGAGTGATTCTCGGCTACGCCGTTGCGTGGGGCATGGAGGAGACCCATCTCGCCAACCTCGCGGTGAGCGAGGTCGAACGGGGCAAGGGAGTCGGCGCCAAATTGCTCGACGAGGTCATTGCCTTTGCCCGGCGGAGCAAGGCCGGTTCCATGTATCTGGAAGTCCGGGTGTCCAACACGGTTGCCCGGAAGTTCTATTCCGAGCGTGGGTTCGTGCCGACGTACCTGCGTAAGGGGTACTATGAGAACGGGGAGGACGCGGTGATCATGGAGAGAGAGGTTGAGGCTGAGGAGGGGACGAAGTCAGAAGCTAGAAGCTAGATGTCAGAAGTCAAAAGTGGCAGGAGCAGATTGAAGTCAAAAGCCAAAGGCCAGAAGCCAAGAGACAAAACTGAGGCAAGACAGAGGCAGAAGCTAGAGTCCAGAAGCTACAGGTTAGAAGTTACCTAGCCTGAACCCCAGAACCCTGGAACCCGTGTACCCTGTCCTAGGCGTACTTGTCGTAGCAGACAATCTCGGATAGCGGCTTGCGCGGGCGCGGCTTGGCTTCGGTCGCAGGATAGCCGAGCGGCGTGAGGGCAATCGGCTTGACTCCGTCGGGAATCGCCAGGACCTTTTTGACTTCGGCTTCCACGAACGCGCCAATCCAGCAGGTGCCCAGACCTTCGGCGGCGGCCGCGAGTATCATGTGCTCGAGGGCAATGGTGAGATCCACGGCCTCAGCCGACCAGTAGCCGCCCATTCCTTTCCACACCTGCGCCTCGACGGCGCAGCCGCAGATGACGACCGGCGCTTCATCAATCGAGCCCTGGCCTCTGCAGGCCGGGACCAAGGCCTGGCGGACTGCCGGGTCTTTGACAACGATGAACTTCCACGGCTGGTAGTTCTTGGCCGAGGGCGCGAGGCGGCCGGCTTCGAGGATGCGGCTCAGTACATCATCGGGAACCGGATCGGGTTTGTAGGAGCGAATGCTCAGGCGTTTGCGGACGACATCATAGAATTCCAATGGACCTCCAGGATTCGGAACTAACCACCAAGACACAAAGACACGAAGAGGTCACTGAGAAATCGGACTCCGTTGGTTCGCTCGGTGCCTTGGTGTCTTTGTGGTAAGGGGCCTGCATCGAGAAAGCGCCCGACGCGAATTGAACGCGTGGCCTGCAGATCCGGAGTCTGCCGCTCTATCCATCTGAGCTACGGGCGCGCGGCGAGACTTTAGCCGACAGGGAGGAACTAGTCAAGCAGTGAACCTTGACCCTCCACGGTGAACGCTGGTAGGATTTGGCATTGAGCGATTGTAGCCCCGGGCTGGTGCCGCTTAGACTCGGCTTCGTGAAGGCGTACCTGCTGCGCGGAACCGGGCAGAGCGTGCTCATTGATACCGGCACCAAGGGTAACCTGCCCGCGATCGCCGGCCAACTGGAGCGCGCAGGAGTCGGTCTAGAAAACGTCGGCCTGATTGTGGTCACCCATGCTCACTCCGACCACATTGGCAGCCTGGTTGACGTGGTGCAGGCGACCGGCGCGAAGGTCCTTGCCCACCGGCTGGAACTCGAGCGCCTGCCTGCGGTTTCCGACGTCTTGGTCGAGGATGAACTCGACCTCGAGCAGTACGGTGTGAGGGCCAGGGTGATCTCGACGCCCGGGCACACGCGAGGTTCGTTGTCAGTCATCGTGGAGTCGGGCGAGGCGGTTGTCGGAGACCTTGTTCTGCCACGGTACATGGCATTCGGCCCGCCGGCAATCGCCTTCTGGGCCGCAAGCCGCGAAGATTCCCTCGCAAGTGTCCGCAAGGTCCTGGCCCTCAAACCATCAGTCATCCATGCGTCACACGGCGGGCCCTTCAGGCCGGAGGCCCTGGCCAGGATGGCAAGCTGATCATGGCGCCGACTATTGCCCGGACGCAGGATTTGAAGGCACGAGAATGACCACGTAGAATTGAGCCGAAGATGGCGAGAGTCGTTTCCTCCAATGCTGCGAAAGCGTTCCGAGCCAGGCTGGAGGAACTTGAGGTAGCAGTCGACGAGCGGCTTGATGTCGACCTGAAGTTCGAGTGCGCCGGGCCGGAATGTGGCAGCCCAAACCTGGCCCGGCACTACAGCCATTGGTTCGGCCGCGTGCTGCTTGCTTGCTATGAGTTCGACCTCATCGAGGAGATTGGTGAGCAGCTCCGGTGGCTTTCCGGCGTGATGGGCCGGCGCGGTTTCGGACCGGATTACTTCGGCCGGATGCTCGAAGCCTGGAATCTAGCGTTCGTCAGCGAGTTGCCGCACCTGGAGGCCATGGAACTCGCCCGGCCGATTGACGAACTCAGGCAGCGTCTGGGAGTGCTGGTTGAGTCAGCAAGATCCGCGTCTGAACCATCGGCGGAGGTGGCGGCCTTCGTGCAGTTGCTGCTCAAACGGGAGCGGCGAGCTGCGGCCGAGACCGCTCTGGGCCGTAAGACTCCGGTGACCAGGACTGCGGACGAGCTTGTGCTGCCCGCCCTGCGGCACATCGGGCGTTTGTGGGAGGAGGCGCGAATCAGCGTGGCCGACGAGCATGCCGCGACCGAGATTTGCCGCTACGTGCTCTATCGTTTGTTCGACAGCAGCGAACCCGTTCCGGCCAACGGGCACAAGGCGCTGGTCGCCTGCGTCCCGGGCGAGGAGCATGAGATCGGCGCCGAACTCGCGTCCGAGCACCTGCGCCTCGCCGGTTGGAGCACCTTCGCCGCGGGCCGGAGCACTCCCGAAGAGGACATCATCGCCGCCCTGCACAGCTACGCCCCGGATGTCGCGGTCTTTTCCGTGACGATGATCGCCAATCTGCCGGCAGCCAGGCAGGTCGTTGATGCGGCGCTGGCCGCAAGGCCGGATCTGGGAGTCGTAGTCGGCGGCAGGGCGGCGGAACTCGCCGGGCCGAAGCTGGTCGGCCCGCAGGTAGCGGTCGTCTCCCGTCTCGATGAGTTGGATGCGGCCTGTCAGGGACTGCTGAGCCCGAATGCGTAGATACGCGGCGGTCAGAATGCTGCTGCATGAGCGGTCGACGACCGCCGGCGCCATACTGGGCGTGGTGGCAATCGTTTTTCTCGTGGGCCAGCAACTGGCAATAATGTTCGGTCTCTTCACCTTGATGTCGGCAGTAGTTGACAACAGCGGGGCCGATATCTGGGTCGTGTCGAAGAATGTGGAGAATACCGCTTCGGTCAGCAATCTGCCGAGCCGTTATGTCGACCGACTGGTCGGTTTGCCGGAGATCGAGTGGGCCGAGCCCGTCATCTACTCGGGCGCCCAGCTTCGGTTGCCGAACGGGACGTTCCAGCCGGTGCAGGTTATCGGCGTAACCCGGCCGGAGTTGCACGGCGGGCCGTGGCGCTTCACGGCCGGGGGGAACGACGTGCTGCTCGAGTACGACGGGGCGACGGTCGATAAGTTCGATCTGCAGGACCTCGGTAGTCCCGGAATCGGGGACATCGTCGAGGTAAACGCGCACCGCATCCGGGTGGCCGGCTACACCGAGGGTTCGCGGGCGTTCGGAGCTCCGCTGCTCTTCACCAACGCGACCAAAGCGCGTGCGGTGACCGGGCTGACGGTCGACCGGTGCAGCGACATCCTGGTCAAGCTCAAGCCGGACGCGGACATCAGGCAGGCGCTGGCCGATATCGAGGCGCTGCTGCCCAAGGCGTCGGCCCTGACTTCGCAGGAGCTGGCTCGCAACACCATCATCTACAACCTCACGAGCACCGGTATCGGCTCGAGCTTCGGGCTTTCGACGCTGGTCGGCCTGCTGGTCGGCGTCGTCATCATCACCTTGACGATGTATACAAACGTGCTGAACCGGCAGCGGGACTTCGCGGTCCTGCGCGCGCTTGGCGCCCGGCGTCGCGATGTGTTCGCTATCATCGTCTATCAGGCCCTGACCATCGGGTTCATCGGGCTGCTCATCGGTTTCTTTCTGCTCGCGGGATTCCTTTTCGGGGTGAAGGGCTCGCGCCTGCCGGCAAACCTGCCGGTCTGGCTGCCGCCGGCCCACGCGCTGCTGACGTTCTTCTTGTGCTTCGCCGGTTCGGCGCTGGCCCTGCGCCGTGCGCTCAAGATCGAGCCGGCGTCGGCATTCAGGTAGAGATGGTCGCACCGGTCCTGCAGCTTGATGGGGTCGCGCGCGACTTCTCCGACGGCCGCGTGGTCCGGCGCGTGCTCAAGGAAACGAAGCTGGACATCTTTCCGGGCGAGTTGACCGCGCTGGCCGGCCCCTCGGGTTCGGGCAAGACCACGCTGCTGACCATCATGGGGCTGGTACTCAAGCCCTCGGCCGGGAGGATACTGGTGGCCGGGAGCGATGTACGCGGGTTGAGCGAAGATGAACTGGCCACGTTGCGCATGGAGAAGTACGGGTTCGTGGTCGAGCAGGCTGCCCTGGTGCCGGCGCTTTCGGCCCTGGACAGCCTCCTGGTCGCCACGGCCATCCAAGGCGCCCGGATAAGGCCTGAGATCAGGAAGCGGGCCATCGAGTTGCTCGACAGGCTGGGGATGAGGGAGTATGCCGATGCCCGGCCCCAGCAGCTCTCCGGCGGACAGCAGCAGCGGGTCGGTATTGCCCGAGCCTTGATGGGCGGCCCCGTGCTGCTGCTGTGCGACGAGCCAACGTCGGCGCTGGACGTTGAGAGCAGCCACCTGGTTTTGGACACACTCAAGCGGCTTTCCCGCGACCCGCACCGTGCGGTCGTACTGGTGACGCACGACCCAAGGGTATTTCCCTATGCGGACCGGTTGGTCAAGATGGAAGACGGGGCCGTTGTTTACGATACGCGAACCGCTTCCGGAGGAGGCATCTAGAATGGCAAGACGATTGCGGAGTTCTCTCACTTGGATCGTGGTGGCGGTGGTGATCTTCTTCGTGGTGTTCGCGGTGCTGCGTTCGGCCCCGCGGAAATCCGCGCCGGTTCCACCGAAACCGGCGGAGTCGCCAGCGCGAATCTACGGGACAGTTGAGCCGCTGGGTGGGCCGGTCTACGTAGCCGCTCAGGTTCCGCGTGGTGTCGTGCGGATCGCCGTGCGTGAGAGTGATGCGGTCGGCGCCGGCCAGACGCTCGTCGTGCTGGAGAGCGGAGTCGAACAGGCCCAAGTCCGGGCCGCGCTCGATCGTGCCGTGGCGGCCGAGAACGCCTACGCCATCAGTCGTGAGGCGGCGGTGCGGGCTTCAGGTCTGTACGCGACCAAGGGAATCTCGGAACAGGACTACCGTCAGGCTGTGCTTCAGGCCGGGCTGGACTCGGCGAACGCGGCCGCGGCCCGGGCCGACGCAGCGCTGGCGCAGGCGCAACTCGACCAGCTCGCCCTCAAGTCGCCGGTCGACGGTATCGTCTACAAGCTCGATGTGCAACTCGGCCAGACCCTGGCCGCCGGTGACGATTCCAGGATCATCGTCGGGGCAGCCGCGCAGCAGGCAAGGATGTTCATCGAGTCGTTCTGGCTGGGCCGGCTACGTGCTGGTGAGGTGTACAGGATTCACGACTCGGAGACGAACCGGGACCTGGGTGCGGGCCGTGTGGTATCACTGTCTCCGTATGTCGGCAATCGAACGGTGCGTACCGACGACGTACAGGAGCGATTCGACGCCGAGTACCAGATCGTCGTTGTGGCGTTGGATACGACCGGACTGCCACTGGGGCTCAACGTAGTAGCGGAGGTTGCGCCCTCGAAATGAGCGATACCACACGGCCGATCGTTGTCGTCAGTAAATGCCTCGGGTTCGAGCACTGCCGGTACAATGGAGAGATCGTCGACGATCCGTTCGTGCGCCGGCTGCGGGAGTTCGTCGATTTCAAGCCGGTCTGTCCGGAGATGGAGATCGGCCTCGGCGTGCCCCGCGATCCGATCCGCGTCATCCTCAAAGAGGGTGAGATGTGTCTGGTTCAACCCTCGACCGGCAAGGACTTCTCCGCGTCGATGGAGACGTTCTGCGATCGTTTCATATCGGGCGTTGGCGATGCGGACGGCTTTCTGCTCAAGGCACGCTCGCCGTCCTGCGGTACCCGCGACGTGAAGATATACAATGAGTCCGGCAATCTGATGTCGGCCGCGCAGCGGCAGGGGTTTTTCGGCCGTGCGGCGATGCGCCGGTTCGGCGACGCGTTGGTTGAGGACGAAGGCAGGCTGAGGAACTTCCTCATCCGCGAGCGCTTTCTGACTATGCTCTTCACGCTTGCTCGATTCCGCGAACTAGAGAAGCAGTCAAAGCTGTCGGGGCTTACCAGCTTCCACGCCTCTCACAAGCTGCTCTTGATGACGTACAGCGAGGTCGTGATGCGGCAGTTGGGCAAGATTGGCGCCAACGATGAGCGCAAGTACGTGGAGGATGTATTCAAGGACTATGGCGCTTTGCTGCCCAGGGCGTTTGCCCGTCCGCCCAAGTACACGGCGGCCATCAACGTCCTGATGCACGCACTCGGCTACTTCCGCGAGGGCCTGACCTCGGAGGAGAAGGCCTACTTCCTCGATTCGCTTCAGCGCTACCGTACCGGGAAAGTGCCGCTCTCGGTTCCGGTCGGCATAATCCGTTCGTGGGTCGTCCGGTTCAGCCAACCCTACCTCGCGCAGCAGGTCCTGTTCCAGCCCTACCCGGAAGCACTGGTCGACATCGCGGACTCCGGCAAGGGACGCGACCACTAGTCTTGCGCATCGGCTACCCGTGCATCAATCGATCAATTGGCTGCACGTCGAGCCGGACGTTCCGGCTGGCATCCTACTCCGAGAAACGACTGGTCGCGACCGTTGCCCAGAACCTCGACTGTCTTGAGGCAGTTCTGCGGTGGAACGTCGATCACGGCGTCGGGTTCTTCCGCATCACGTCGGACCTGGTCCCGTTTGCATCGCACCCCGTGTGTACCTGTGACTGGGCGGGGCTCTTCCGTGACCGGTTCCGCGCACTGGGTCGAATCGTCACTCGGCATCGGATGCGGATATCGATGCACCCCGACCAGTTCGTGCTGCTGAATGCACTCGACGAGAAGATAGTGGAGAGCAGCGTTCGCGAGCTTGACTATCACGCACGAGTCCTTGACCTGATGGAACTGCCGGTCAGTGCCAAGGTCCAGATACACGTTGGCGGAGTCTACGGCGACAAGCGGGCGAGCAGGTTGCGGTTTGCCGAGCGCTTTGCCCGGTTGTCTTCATCGGTCAGGCGCAGGCTGGTGGTGGAGAATGACGACCGGAGCTACACCGTCGCCGACTGTCTTGAGGTGAATCGTCTGACCGGCCTGCCGGTTCTCTTCGACGTGTTCCACCATCGCATCAATAGTTCGGGCGAGACCGTGCGGGAAGCGCTCCGCAGTTGTGCGGCGACCTGGCGTCGGCGTGACGGCGTACCGATGGTGGACTACTCCTCGCAGGCGCCTCACCAGCGCCGGGGCAAACACGTCGAGCACATAGAACTCGGCGATTTCCGGAGATTCGCCGCGCAGACGCGCGGCATCGAGTGCGACGTAATGCTCGAGATAAAAGACAAGGAGCAGAGCGCGCTCAGGGCCCTGGCGTTGGCATCCCTGCATCCGTGAATGGCCATGGGTTCCGGACTCCTGTCAGGTCTTGCCAGGGGGAAAATAGTGGCTATTGTGTGTGTGTTCCTTGTGGGAGCTTGCCCGACCGGGACATTCAACCGCAGAGTCGGTTTCAGGCAACCCCGGACCGGGAGGAACCGGCTGCGGCGCTGGGAACAGCGGCAGCCGGTAGCTCCAACGCAGCAAATCAGCAAGTAGGGCATGGAGGACAGATGATGGATCAGTATCGTGATCCGGGCAGCGCGCGCGGCCATAGACCGGCGACGCTGCGAAAGCTCATAACCACTGTGTTTGCAGTGGCTTGTATCGTCGGGCCGGCGATGGCCTGGACGTGGGATGCAGCCGCGGTCCGAATCGTGGCTCCGGCCCAGAACAACGTGGACTCAAGCACGGTGATCGTGCCGTCCGCCGTGGTGTGGAACCTGGGCGACAGCACCGCGTCATTCCCGGTGATCTTCTCGATCACGCCTGATTACGCGGATACCGTGCAGGTTGAGAGTCTCAGTTCCGGCGACTCGATAACACTAACCTTCTCCGACTGGACTGCACTAGTCCGCGGTCAGGCGACGGCGGCGTGTTCGACCGCGCTGGTGGCCGATGAAAGCACGGCCAATGACCGCATCAGCCGCAACTTCAACGTCCGCGTTCGCGACGTGAGTGCGGACTCGATCCTGATGCCGAAAGGGAACATCAACCTTGGAGTAGCGCTCACCCCGCAGGCAAGGGTGACCAACCATGGCACCGGCAACGCCACCTTCTGGGCGAAGTTGCGCATCGGGACGTTCTACAGCGAGAGTTCTTTCGTCATGAACCTGGCATCGGGTGCATCATCCACGCGTAGTTTCGCCAGTTGGACGCCGGATTCGCTCGGTACCTTCACGGTTGCCTGCACGGTGGCGATGAGCAGCGACACCTTCGTAGTGGATAACAACCTGACGCTGGATTCGTGCACCGTGATTACGCTCGAGGAAGATGCCGGGGCAATGCGCGTTGTCGCGCCGCGAGGCATCGTTGACTCGGGCGCCGTGTTCCAGCCGCAGGCCATGGTGCGCAACTTCGGGACCGACACGATTTCGTTTCCGGCCATATTCACCGTCGGTACCTATGTCGATACCCAGCAGGTCACCGACCTTCCGTCACTCGACTCGGTACTGGTGACGTTCGACAACTGGACGGCCGAACCGGTTGGCTGGCTTGCCACTCGCTGCTCAACGGCGTTGGACGACGACTCGAACCCGGCTAACAATCTGCGTTTGGACTCGGTGCACGTGATCATCCGCAACACGGACGTTGGCGCCGTGCGCTTCACTGCGCCGCCTGACACGGTCGACTCCGGCGCCGTCGTCTCAGTCAAGGCCTGGGTCTGCAACTTCGGGCTCCAAATGCAGTCGTTCCCGGTCATGGCGAGAATCGGCACCACCTGGTACGCTGACACGGTGCAGATAGATTCTCTCGCGGCCGGTGACTCGGTCGAGGTTACGTTTGCCGACTACACCGTGCCGTTCCGCGGGAACATCACTGCCCGGTGCAGCACGTTGCTGACCGGCGACCAGGTCGTCGCCAACAACCGCGCCCTGAAGACGATTTTCCGGCGCGTCCGCAACGTCGGCGCGGACAGTATTACTGCACCCACCGGAATTGTGCCACCGGACACGGTTGTCATTCCGGCCGTAACGCTCCGGAACTTCGGAAACACAGCCGATAGCTTCCCGGTTGTCTGCCGCATCGGCAAGTTCTACGAAGACACTGTCAGCACGAATGACACAGTCGTGACGTTCCGGCCCTGCACACTGAGCGTGTCGGGAACGTTCAGCGTCATGTGTTCAACGGCTATGGTCGGGGATGTGGATACGACCAATGATGCAGTCTTCGATTCGGTGGTGGTCGCAGCTCCAGGCATCGGCGCGAGCGGCGACCCGGCGTTGCCGCGTACCGTGACTCTGAATGGCGCCGGGCCCGCAGCAGGACGGGTGGCGATTCAGTACGGACTGCCGCGGAGCGCAGTCATACGGCTTGAAGTCTACGACGCCTGCGGGAGACGGGTCCGAGTCCTTGCTTCGGGCGTCGGCGCGCCGGGCTATCACACCGAGACCTGGAACTGCACTGATGAACACGGCCGAGCCGTGGCTGAGGGAGCGTACTTCGTGCGGCTGATGGCCGACGATGTGACACTCACCAGCAAGGTCGTCAAGACAGAGTAGCTCACACTCACCAAAGAGAAAGGCCGGCAGGCGTCTCGCCTGCCGGCCTTCGCTACGGAGTCACGTTACTCGAGAACCGTGAGCCGCTCCGTGTGAGTTTGCCGTCCGCACTCAAGCCTCAGGAAGTAGGCGCCGGGCGCCAGGTCCGCTGTGCCGAGCGACAAAGACGGGGTGTGTACTTCGATCGACCGGACCTGCCGGCCCGCGGCGTCGTAGATGGAGAGGGAGGAGTGAGGGGAGAGGAGTGACGAACTGAAGCTGATGGTCGCGAGCCCGCGGCAGGGGTTGGGCGAGATGGAGATCGGGGACCGGCGTTCGGCGATGGGCGACGCGCCGACCCCAGCGGCCGCTACCGTCGTCTTGAAGACGGAACCGCCCTCGGTGCCGGCGTAGATGGTGTGCTCGACGCCGGGGCGAAGAGCCAGGGACAGCACCTTGTTGCAGGCAAGGCCGTCGTTCATCTCCCAGCAGTTCACACCGGCGTCAGTCGACGCGTAGACGCCGTTGCCGGACGTGCCGACATAGATGCTATTCTCGTCGGCCGGGTCACAGACGATGGCGCGGACGGGCCCGGGCACGGATGTCACCTCCCAGGTCGCGCCGGCGTCGGTTGAGACGAACAGGCCGACGTTGGTCCCCGCGTAGACAAGATTGGCGACGCCCGGGACGGTCAGGAGTACGTTCACGGGACCACTCAGGCCTTCACGGCTCATCGTCCAGGTGGTGCCCAGGTCGGTCGATATGAGCAGACACGGGTGGCTGTAGGCCGAGTCGCCACCGACGTAGACGCGATTGCTGTCCACGCCGTCGAATGCGACCGCCCAGCCGCGCGAGCCCAGGTCGATCGTGTCGTGTTCCCAGGTCCCGCCACCGTCGCTGGAGTGCGACACGCCGACGAAATAGGCCGAGTTGTAGACGTTGCCCGTGCAGAAGATAATATCCGAGTTGAGCGGCGACATCGCCATGAAGCCGCCGTCGTTCATCCAGCTTTCTATTGTTGTCCAAACGGCTCCGCCGTTGGTGCTCCTGAAGAGCTCGGCGGTGCCTCAGCCCGAGGCTTCGAGCATCCAGATGCGTTGGGGGTCAGCAGGGTCGAAGACCACGCTGCAGAGGTTGCCACAGGAGAGCGGCGAGTTTTGCGGTGCCCAACTCAGACCGTCGTCCGTCGTCCTGAAAAGGTCATTGTCGATGACCTCGGCGAACGCAGTGCCCGGCGAGCCCGGGTCGAACGCGACGACCGGTACCTTGCCGATGGTGATGCCGCTGTTCGTCTGACTCCAGGTTGCACCGTAGTCAGTGGATTTGTACATGCCGGCAGTCGAGGCGCAGTAGACCGTGCTCGATTCGCCGGGAACGGTGAGTACCGTCCGGATCGTGGTGCCCTGAACGCCGGCTCCGCACGCGCTCCAAGTCAGGCCGGCATCGGTCGAGCGGTAGGCTCTCGAGTACGCCGCCGAGTACATGATGTCCGGATTGTCCGGCGCAGCGACTATCCGGTAGTTGTAGTTGTTGGTGCTCTGCCGGGTCCAGGTTTCGCCGGCGTCAGTAGAACGGCAGACCCCGTAGAGCGTACCCGCGAAGAGGGTGTTGTGGTCAGCCGGGCTGACCAGCAAGGAGTAGACATAGTAGTAGTATGCGGGGAAGCCGTATGGAGTCCAGGTCGTCCCGCAGTCGGTGGACTTGTAGACGACCGTCTGGCTGTTGACCGCGCCACCCATGTAGACGACGTTCGTGTCAACCGGGTCGATGGCGCAGGAGTACATCGTGCTGCTCGACAAGGTATCGAGGTAGGTCATGACCCAGTTCTGTCCACCGTTCGTGCTCTTGCCGGCGGTCGGTCTCCAGGCCGAGCCGTCGTACTTGTAGCTGACGACGTAGATGACGTCCGGGTTCAGCGGGTTGACGGCGATGTCGTTTGCATAGGTGTTGGAGCCGAACGTGTACTGGCTCCACGTCGCCCCGCCGTCAGTCGTCCGGTAGAAGTTGTTGTACGCGCCGTAGAGCGTGTTGGTATCGGTCGGGTGCGGCACAAGCACTCGGGGGTAGTTGCTCAAGGCCGCACCGGCCGACTGCCAGTTGGCGCCGCCGTCACTTGACTTGAGCAGCGCCGTGCCGGTAGTCGTCGTGGCGACGTACATGGTCGGCGGACTGGTGGGCACGACGGTGCCGCAGTAGATCGGCCCGCCGTCGGGTCCGATGCTCGTCCAGTTCGCGAACGAGACTGCGGCCAGTAAGACCAGAACACTGCCGATAACGGTTTTCATCCGAACTCCTTTACTCCACGGTCGGAGGGAAGTCTGACATCCGTGCTTCTCGCCGGGGCGGTCAGTGCCCCGACGCGATAGTCTAGCCGCGCCGCAGACCCGGGTCAACCGCTGCTGGGAAGAGCGCGAGTCCGAACGCTCCCAGTGTCTTTTGGTCTTGTGGTGAGTCTCCATCTGGGTTCTGAGGATTGGGCGCGTTGAAACCGAGGCGGATGCCGGCATTGCTGAAGCGGCTCAAGCTGTCGTTGACAAACTCGGCCGCGTGCTATAGGATTAACCCGGTCGCAGTCCCTCCGTCGTGACGGCTTGGTTAATTCCGATGCGTTCGTCGAGACTTGATTGAGGAGACGCAAAGTGCCGGACAGACCGAAATCTGACTCTCCACGGGAGTCCACGGGTCAAGGTGGTCAGCGCGCCAATCTCGTGCGGCTGGCCATCATGGTGGGACTTCCGCTCGTGTCCGTTTTTCTTCGTCTGCCAATATGGTTCACACTGCTCCTGATGGGCGGGTTGGCGGTGCTTCTCTTCCTAAGACCCCGCCTCTCCCAGAAGAGCCAACCCGACCCGAAGCAGGCCTGGACGCTGCTAATGGCCAACTTCACCCGGCTCCAGTCCACTGGCGATGCGCTGAAGAAGTCGCCGGCCGACGTCGAGGTACGTAAGCGGTTCACGACGCTCAGGGATAGGTGTCTGGAGCTTCTGAACGCCCACTCGAACTCCGACTGGGGACCGAATGCCGAGTATGCGGTGAAGGTCAGGGATGAGATCACCGCGATGTCGGCCGCGGCTCAAAGCCCTGCCCCGGGGCAGGCGAGCGAGGCTTCTTCCGTGCTGCCTGAGAGTCCGGCACCAGTAGTCAAGCCCAAGGTTCCGCCTCCGGCCGAGATGCCAAGTCCGCAGCCTGCAAGCGAAGCCGCTGCCGTGCAGCCCGAGAGTCCGGCGCCTGCACCCAAGCCCGAAGTCCCACCTCCAACCGAGAAGCCAAGTCCGGAGCCCGCAAGCGAGAGCAAAGCAGAGCAGCCGGGTGGTCCGGCACCGGCGGGGAGGCGCCTGATACCTTATCTGTGGCTGCCGGGCGGAGTGGAGGAAGCGGCTGCGTTCTATGTCTCTGTTTTCAAGAACTCGCGGGTCGTGAACATCAACCGCTATCCGGAGAGCCTGCATACCGGAACTTGGAGCGTGCAGACTGCGACTGTCTGCCTCGACGGGCAGGATTTGATGCTTCTGAACGGCGGGACCGCGAACAACCTGCCCGGTTCGTTCCAGTTGCTGGTGCGCTGCGCCGACCAGGCCGAGGTGGACTACTACTGGGAAAAACTGCGGGCGGGCGGCGGCGAGGAGCGGACAGGCGGCTGGCTGAAGGACCGGTTCGGCGTTTCCTGGCAGGTGATGCCGGACGCGCTACTGGAGCTGCTCAACGACCCAGAGCGGTCTGCGCGCGCGACCGAAGCGATGTTGAAGATGAAGAAGATCGACATCGCCGCACTGCTCGCCAGCCAGCACTGACCCAGCAGAGTACCGGTCAGCGGCTCGCGGAAACCGGCGAGCTTCTCACTATTCCCAAACAGCGTTCTGGTGCAGGCCTCTGTGGCAAATAGCGGAAAAAGAGAGTCACGGTCAAGCCAGTATCGCGGCAATGTCAGGTGACCGAGCCGTCTGTAAGTACCGGTCTGCCGTGCTCTCAGCTAACAAGACACTCCCGGCGGGCAGGAGTTACACAATGGAATAGGGGGAGGTACACTCCCGCTGTGATGGTCCCATCTAAGGGAACTCCACTCAATCAATCAGTCCGTGTGCGGGCTGAGGACGCTTCATACCTTCCTCCAACTCCCCTCCTCGTTCTCATATTGGACGCAGACGGTGACTCCTCGATGCCCGACCTTGGCCATCGGCCGGGAACCAGAAACCGGAAGCCAGAAACTACAATCCAGCAGCTCGCGGGCGGGCGGATGGTAGTTGCCAGCATCGGCACCTGTGCGGCAGTGGATCAAGTCGTGTCCCCATTTCTCGCCCACGACCAACAGCAGTAGGCAACGGCAGAGAGGCACAGGCTGGCGGGAAGTGGTTTCGGTTCGAATCCCACAACGTTGTGGTATCGGCTCGGGGCGCGTTTTCGGGCCTATCTGCTTGCGGCGGAAGGCGTTAGGCCGGATGCGACGAGAATGACTCTCCCGCCCCCTAGGCGGTCTCGTACACAGTTCACCGTACAGCGTAGACCGTAGTATCGCACATCGTTCTGTGGATTGTCCCGGAGATGGTCTCGGACTCAGTCTAGGGAAGCCTTTGGTCCGCAGCCCCGTACGCCGTACACCGCATCGCGGAGACCGCAGTCAGGAGGACAATAGTGGGCAGCATGCGGTGGACAGCAGACAGGGGAGCGGGGAGGGTAGTCTCGCACACAGTCTAGGGAAGTAGTCGGTCCTTCGTCTGGCAGATTGCCTCGACCGCGATTCGGCAAGCAACGTGAGCCGCCAGGATGCCAAGAGGAGTTCACCACCAGGACACGAAGGGCACCCAGCGTACACCGGACAATCGCTTCCGGACTCCCTTTGTGCTCGAATGGCGAGTTCCTATCTCGGTTCCGGGGATGCAGGGGATGGTTTGACTGGGGTCAGGTTCGTGTTAAGATACCCGTGGGTTCTAGACTGCCTATGTGTCTAACATACCTGTTGCGTGTCGAGGCGCGGGACCGTCACTTGGAGTACCCCGGGCACAGAGCACCGGGGGTATTGTGTTGATGGGGGAACAGCCGTAGCCACGATAGCGTCGGTTGTCCGCCTGGGCGCTGGGCTCATGCTCATCGCGTCGCTGGCCCCGGCCAAGGGCGGCGGAAAGAAGGACGCGCAGACCGGCTTCGGCCAGATTGTGGCCAGCGGCTACGTCCAAGTGCAGTGGATAGACGACTTCCGGACCGGGGCGTACCCGGCCTACACCTTTGACCTGAGGCGGATGCGGCTGAGATTCCAATACGTACCTTCCGACATCGGGGCCTGCATAGAGTTGGCCTGCGACCGCCTGACTCCGACCGTGGAAGACGTTTACATTCAATACCAGGTGATGACCGAGCTGCGGTTCGTCGCGGGCCTGCGCAAGATGCCATTCAGCCGCGAGGAGCTGACTTCCGGGAGCAAGCTGCTGATGGTTGAGCGTTCCTTGACCACCGACATGTTCGGCGACTACGGCTATCTCGGTCACGACATCGGGCTCGCGGTCGAGGGCGACTTGCTGAGGCAGCGACTGGGCTACGCGGTGGGCGTCTACAACGGCAACGGCGGACAACTGTCCCGGGACCGGAACAATGCTAAGCAGTTCTGCGAGCGCCTGACCTATCAGGCGGGTCCAGAGTTCTCGGTAGGCGTGTCCGGCACGCAGCGGAATGACTCGCTGACCGGCACGCCGATGAGCGCCTACGGGGTGGACGGCGAGTGGAAGAAGAGCCGCTGGACGGTCGAGTGTGAGGTGCTGGCCGGGACAGCATCGCCCGGCACCCGGATGGCCGGCGCCTGGTTCGCGGCCACCTGTCGTCTGGGGAGAGTCGAGCCGGGTATCAGGTTTGAGCGTCTGTACCCTGATCTTTCAGAGAGCGGGGAGAGCGAGACGCAGGCGACGCTGGCCGGGACCTGGTACCCGCACCGGCGAGTGCAGATTATGGCGAACGTGGTCACTGACGTGACCTCAAACTGGAGCCTGGAGCCCGAGCTGATTCTGCAGGGCCAGGTGATTTTCTAGAGTTAAGGAGCTGGCAATGAGCAAGATGCCTGGCGTTGTCGGGATGTGCCTGCTGGTGCTGGTCAGTGGATGCAGCGCGGAAACCGCCGTGCCGATCAGGTCACCGCTGTCCGGACAGGTTTTCATCAACGAGTTCATGGCGTCCAATGCGAAGACGATAGCGGATGAGGCCGGGCAGTATCCGGACTGGGTTGAGCTCTACAACGCCGGCGACTCGGACATCGAGCTGCGGACGATGTACCTGACCGACGACCTGTCGCGGCCCATGAAGTGGACTTTCCCCGACACGATCCTGCCGGCCCACGGTTACCTGAGCGTCTGGTGCGACGGGGCGTATCGACAGGGCGCGCTGCATGCCTCGTTCAAGTTGGGCAAGGAGGGCGAGCAGCTCGGGCTCTATTCGACCGACGGGGAGCACTTGTTCGTCGTCGATACGTTTAGGTTCGGCCCGCAGCGGACCGACACGTCCTACGGCCGGATTCCTGACGGCGGAACCGAGTGGCGGTTCTTGTCGGTTCCGACACCGGCCAAAGAGAACAGCGCCGGTGTTTCCTTGCTCCGCGGCAAGCTCTTCATCAACGAGTTCATGGCGTCGAATCAGACCACGATTGCGGACGAGGCCGGGGACCACGACGATTGGATTGAGTTGTACAACGCGGACACCGTTTCGGTCAGCCTTGCGAACCTCTACCTGACCGATGATCTGACTTCGGAAGAGAAGTGGGCGTTCCCGGATGCGGCCATCCCGGCCCACGGCTACCTGCTGGTCTGGGCCGACGATGAGATCGGCGAGGGGCTACTGCATGCAGCCTTCAACCTGGGCGCGGCGGTCGGCGAACAGGTCGGGCTGTTTGAGTCGAGCGGTTCGCACATGCTGGTCGTGGATTCAGTCAGCTTCAGTCCGCAGAAGCCGGATACCTCGTACGGGCGGATTCCTGACGGCGGCGACGACTGGGAATTCCTTTCGTCACCGAGTCCGCGGGCGGCGAATCACGTTGCCGGTGAGAGATCGCCGAATCCGCCTCAAGGTCAGAAGTAGGTGCGGTCCCGCGGCCTGGTTGTGTTACTGCTTGCGCTGGAAGTCGTCGTCGGCGGCTTCTACGACGTGGGTCAGGTCAGCGAAGTCAGGCTGACCTTTGCCGAGCAGAACTGGGATGAGATCCTCGACAGCCTGTACGCAGCCGGCGGAGAAGGGCGGCTGGTCGGCACGGTTGTCATCAACGGCGTGCGCTACGACAGCGTCGGCGTGCGCTACAAGGGCTTCAGCTCCTATAATCCCAGCCGGAAGAAGAACCCTCTTAATCTCAGGCTAGACGAGGTGAAGGCCGGGCAGAATATCGAGGGACACGGCACGGTGAGGCTCGCGAACGCATACAAGGACCCGAGCTTCGTGCGCGAGGTCCTGAGCTACGAGATAGCCCGCAACTACATGCCGGCCGGCCGGGCCAGCTTCGCCAATATCTACGTGAACGACACACTCATCGGCCTCTACACCAATGACGAGGACCCGGACAAGTTTTTCATGCGCACGCACTTCTTGTGCGACGAGAACGCCCGGTTCAAGGGGCGGGTGGAGTTCGACTCGGTCGTGATGATGGGTTGGAGGTACCTGGGAGCAGATTCGACACCTTACCTCGACTACTTCGAAATGGAATCGGACTCGGGCTGGAACCAGCTCATCGGTCTGTTCGACACCCTGAGCTATCAGAACGGCTCCCTGGACCGGGTGCTGAATATCGACCGGCACCTCTGGATGCTCGCGTTCGACGTGCTACTCGTCAATCTCGACGCGCCCATCAACACGGCCCAGAACTACTACCTGTACCGTGACGCCTCGGCGCGGTTCAACCCGATAGTCTGGGACTTAAACGAGAGCTTCGGCGCGTACCGCGACCTGGAGGGGACCGGCCAGCTCACTGTGACACAGATGCAGCAGCTTGAGCCGTTTCTGCGCGCCAGCGATACGGTCTACCCGATCGCCAGCCATGTCTTCAACGATGCGCGGCGGCGCCACATGTACGTCGCGCACATGAAGACGATGATTTCCGAGTTGTTCGCCAGCGACTGGTATGAGGACCGGGCCTACGATATTCAGGACATCATCGATGCCGACGTCCAGGCCGACCAGAACAAGTTCTACACCTACAACGATTTCCTGAACAACGTCACGACCTCGGTGGGTTCCGGGCCGCTGGCAATCGTCGGGCTTACTCAGTTGATGAACGCGCGTTCCTCCTACTTGATGGCGCTGCCCGATTTCCAGGCGACCGCACCGGTCGTGGCTGGAGTGGACTGCCATCCGAACCAGGCCGTACCCAACTCGTACGTGTCGCTTGTGGCTCCGGTCACTGGTGCGGATTCGTTGTTCCTCGGTCTGCGTGAGAATCCCGCGTTCCGCTTCACTCGAACCGTTATGCACGACGACGGCGCTAACGGGGACAGCGTTCCCGGTGACGGCAGGTACACGGCAAGGCTCCAGGTCGGCGCGGGGAACGTCGAGTACTACGTGTATGCCGAGAACAGCGATGCGGGGACGTTCCTGCCGGCGCGCGCCGAGCACGAGTTCCTGACCCTGCCGGTCGCGGGTTCGTTGGTCATCAATGAGCTGATGGCCGACAACGTCCGCACGGCCCGCGACCCGAACGGCCAGTACGATGATTGGATCGAGTTC
>Ga0172371_10003950_pt1 | contig 22766 bp, 19 predicted proteins | sample Lak12m_FD_114543 | JGI IMG/M metagenome (GOLD analysis project Ga0172371, IMG submission 114543) | Freshwater microbial communities from Kabuno Bay, South-Kivu, Congo - kab_022012_12m | ecosystem: Environmental > Aquatic > Freshwater > Lake | place: Democratic Republic of the Congo: South-Kivu...
AAGTGGTTATTTTGGCTGTAAATTCATGTAATATTGATTCAAATCGCCTGTTTTTGCACCTAAAGTGGGTGGATTATCCAAATTATGCAATTTGACTGATTTGGCGACGTGGAATCCGGGTAACAGTAATTAATCAGGTAGTAGATAAATTAGGAAATCCACATCCTGACGAATTGTTTGTAAAAGAAAATTCTGGAATGGCAGTGGTTATTCCTTCATGGAAAATTATTGATTTGTTAGAAATGGATAAATTTGTCGATGAAAGAAATGAAAACGACTTGTTAATAAAGCAATTAATAAATAAAAATGAAATCATAGACTTCAAAGGGTTAAAAATTAAATATGGGGATATTAGAAAGAATAATTAGTATTGGACTTCGCAAACCCTTCAATGCAAATATAACCAAACCTCGACCGCGTGTCTATCTTTTTCTTCATCAGGCGGGATGAGATTACCCGGTAATTCCTGCCCATCCAGCCTCATGCGCGCCACGCCTTTGCAGACATGCGTGGGATTATGCACGGTTATGTCGTAGAACGCGCCGCGGAAGCGCCTTTTTACATTGAATCCATCCCATGAAGAGGGAATGCAGGGATCCACGCGCAGCCCGGCGTATTCCGGGCGCACCCCCAGGATGTACTGCGTGGCAGCCACGTAATTCCAGGCAGCCGTGCCGCTCAGCCAGGAGTTGCGCGCCAGCCCGAATTGTGGATGCTCATCACCCAGGATGTTCTGGGCGTAAACGTAAGGCTCGCATTCGTAGATTTCAATGCTGTCGTTGCGCGCGGCCGGGTTGACCTGCGCGTAATACTGGTAAGCGCGCTCGCCGTTCCCCAGCAGCGCCTCGGCCATGCAAGCCCACGGATTGGGATGCACGAAGATGCCGCCGTTCTCCTTGGCGCCCGGCGGGTAAGTGGTCACGCCGCCGTAGCGCGGATCGTAGCCGTTGAAACCCGGCCAGGAGAGCTTGATGCCGTAGCGGGTGTTCAGCTTATCGTAAACGGCGTCCATGGCGCGCCGCGCGCGCTCGCAGGAGGCAAAACCGGAAATGACCGGCCAGCTCTGGCCGTTGAGGTACAGCTTGCCGTATTCATTCTGCGCTGATCCAAGCGGATTGCCTTGCTCGTCGAAATAGCGCAGGTACCACTCTCCATCCCAGGCGCAGGCTTCCACGCGCGCGCGCATGGCTTCGTATAAGCCGCTGTACTGCTGCGCCTCTGCTGGTCTGCCGAGATATTCCAGCAGCCCGGCCATCTCGCGCAAGGCCAGCCCGTACAGGTTGGCCGTGAAGAGCGATTCCGCCCCAGCCGGCAGGTTGACCGTATCGTTCCAATCCGCGAAACCCAGCAGCGGCAGTCCGTGCTTGCCCTGGTCGCGCGCGCTGAAATCCAGCCCGCGCCGCAAGTGCTCCAGCACAGCAGCCGGCTCGCGCCCCTCGCCCGGATGGGCGGGGTCGTAAAACGGTATCTCCTCATTCAGAAATTCCCAATCAGCGCTTTCTTTCAGATAAGTCGCAACCGCCAGCGTCAGCCACAAATGGTCGTCGCTGTAATAATGCGGTCGGTCTTCCATCTCCAGCGAATCGCCTGCGCTGGCAATCCGGTTGAGCGGATTGAACTGGTGCATGCAGGAGCCGTCCGGGTTCTGAAACGAAAGCAGCAGCCGGATCAGTTCAGCCGCTTCGCCCGGCGCGCTGGCCATTACCCCCAGGCAGTCCTGGGCGGAATCGCGCATGCCGATGCCGCGCGCGCCCAGGCCCAGCTGGTAATAAGAGAGGTAGCGCGACCAGGTCTTGGTGACGCAGCACTGGCGCGGATTGAACAGGTTGAGCATCAGGTTCATGCTTTCTTCGGGCGTGTCCACCTGCTGGGCGGTGAGGTAATTCTCCCAGTAATCCGCGATCGTTCGCAATTCCGTTTCGATCACCGCCTCCCGACGGAAGCGCGCGATATCGGCGGTGGCCGCTTCCAGCGTGGCAGCCTGCCCCAATTGAACGATCAGCGTGCGGCTTTCGCCCGGCTGCAATTCCCCCAGCGGATGCAGCAGCGCGCCGATGACATCGCCGCGCTCCGCCTCGCGGCTGTTCAGTTCAGGTTGCTGCAAGCTGAGCGGGTTGGCAAATGTGCCGTATTCGTTGGCGCCCAGAAAGCGCTTGCGGTCTGTTTCGAACGAAGAAGCCGGCAGATTGGCGGTCAGGTAATTGATACCCGTGTCGCGCGCCATGAAGGGGTACTCCGCCAGGATGGTGAATTCTCCGTCCTGCTGCGCGCGGCATTGCATGGTCTGCGGCGCCCAGTCAGCATTGGTCAACTGAGTCAGCGCGAAAGGGTGGGTGAACTCCACCAGCGGGATGATATCCACATTCAGCACGCGTTCGGAGATATTGGTGACCGTCACGCGCCGCAGCTCGGTCTGCGAATTGCGCGGCACAAAAATCAGCGCGTCCGTACGCAAACCGCTTAGCTCGGAAAGGATGCGTGTGTAATCCAGCCCGACGCGGCACTCATAACGCTCCAGTTGGTTCAATCCCGGGATGTAGAAAGGGGAAAGGACCTGAAAACCGTCCGCACCGCGCAAGCGCAAATAGAGTGTCTCGCCTTTGAAGTCGGAGGAAGGCGTCTGCTGGATATACTTGGTGACGCGGTTGAAAGCCGGGTCGTCCTTGCAAAGCAGCGCCCCGCCGGTATGGTCCACGAAACCGCCGAAGGCACGCGTGCCGATATAGTTGATCCATTTGACCGGCGTGCGCGGGTCAGTGATGACGTATTCGCGCGCCTGCGGGTCGAAGTATCCGTATTTCATGAATTACCCTCTTTGTAGGTTGAAATCTCCCCTTTAATCGATAGAAAAGCCATTGGCGTGAATCACCTGGCGGTACCAGCGCGCGCTGGACTTGGGGATGCGTTTCTGATTTTCATAATCCACGTACACGATCCCGAAGCGCTTGGTGTAGCCACAAGCCCACTCGAAATTATCCAGCAGCGACCAGACAAAGTAGCCGCGCAGCGGAACCCCTTCCTGAATAGCCTTGTGCATTTGTTCCAGGTGGCGTTGGATGTAAGACACGCGCGCGGGGTCATTCACTTTGCCCTGCGGGTCGATTTCATCGCGGCAGGCCGCGCCATTCTCCGTGATGTAGATCGCCGGGAAGTCGTAATCGGCTTGCAAGCGCTTCAACAGCAGGTAAGCGCCCTGCGGATAGACCTCCCAACCCATATCGGTGAACTCCCCGGTCGAATGCTGGCTGGGCGGCAAGTTTTGGGCTTCGGGGGCATCTTTTGAGCGCACCAGATAGCGGAAGTAGTAATTGATGCCGAGGAAATCCAGCGGCGCGGCCACGCGCTGCAGGTCATCCCCCTGGACAAATTCCAACGCATCCTGGTAATGCGCCGTGATATCCGCCGGGTAGCCCTTCCCGACCAGTGGGTCGAGGAACCAACGGTTCAACACACCATCATTCAACCGGACGGCATCCCGGTCAGCTGGACTGTCGGAAGCCGGCACCTGCGGGTAATGATCCAGCGCGATGCCCACCTGCGCGCCGGGGCTGTTGGCGCGGATGAGCGGCACAGCCTGGCCGTGCGCCAGCAGCACGTGATGAGCCGCGGCCAGCATTTCTACGCGGCTGGTGTGTCCGGGCGCGTGCACGCCATCCAGGTAACCCAGGAAGGAGATAATGTGCGGTTCGTTGATGGTCATCCAGTGCTTGACACGGTCGCCCAGCCGGCGGCTGACCAATTCAGCGTATTCACAGAAAGCATCCGCAATGTCGCGCGCGGGCCATCCGCCCTGATCCTGCAACTTCTGCGGCAAATCCCAATGGTAGAGCGTGACGAAAGGCGTAATGCCGGCTGCCAACAGCCCATCCACCAGGCGCGCGTAGAAATCCAGACCGGCCGGATTGAGCTTGCCCCTGCCTTCCGGCAGCACCCGCGGCCAGGAAACAGAAAACCGGTAAGCATGCAAGCCCAATTCTTTCATCAACGCAATATCTTCACGCCAGCGGTGATAGTGATCGCAAGCCACATCCCCGCTATCTCCCCGCTCGATTTTGCCGGGGGTGTGGCTGAAGCGATCCCAAATACTTTCGCCTTTGCCGTCCTCGTTCCAGGCGCCCTCGATCTGGTAGGATGCGGTAGCAGCGCCCCAGATGAAATTTTCTGGAAATGTGATGTGTTGTTCCATGTTATTTCTCCAAATCTTTTTGCACTCTCAAGCCACCCAAAAATTAAACGTGAACAAAGTGACTTCCAGCCCCATCAAAAGCAGGCTGAGCAGCGTCCAGAGCCGGTCGAAAAGCGGCCGCCTGCCCCAATAAGCCAGCAGCGCAAACAGGCCGGGCACGGTCAGGACATAACGCAGCATACCCTGGGCGGATCCGCTGGTGAAGGCGAAACCCGTCAGCGCCAGCCCGTACAGCGCCAGCTCGGGCGCTCTTTTACGCATGAACCAACAGCCAGCCAGCGCCAGCGCGACCGCCGTGAATTCCAGGCTGTAATAAAAGACCGTCTGCGGGTTCGACCCGGAAAACAGGAATTGGTAGGCCTGCCCCCAAACCTCCAGGCTCTGCCTCAGCGCCAGCAGCCCGCGCCCGAAGTAAAGCTCCTCCACCAGGTGAAAACGTTCCCCCAGCGGGGACAACGACCAAACGCCATAGGACAAAACTGGTGCAAGCGCCGCCAATGCGCGCGCAGCCGCAACCTTCCAATCCACTTTCCAGCTTTGCTCGCGCCACCAGACCACAACCATCGGCAGCACCAAAATGGCCCCGCCCGGGCGCGTCCAGGCTGCCAGGGCGGCCAGCAGCGCCGCCCAGCCCCACTCACGCTTCTGCAGCAGCGCCAATGCGCCAAAGGTCAGCCCCAAAAATAGCCCTTCGGTATAAACCTGCGCCAGAAAAAAGCCGCTGGGAAAGATGATCAGGTAGAAAACCGCGCGCCAGGCTCCCTGCTCATCCAGCGCGGGCAGCAGCAACGCGTATAAAGCCAGCATGGCGCCCAGCGTCCCAAGCAGGGAAATTAAAACGCCTGCCAGGCTGATCTGCGCCACGCGCGAAGATGCCGGCATGAATACCCTGGTCACCGTCGCAGCGGCGCGCGTCAGCCAGGGATAAAGCGGGAAAAATGCATAATTCAACGAATAGCAATCCTCATCCCGGCCGGCAGTGCAAAAATGCTCATTCTGCCAATCGTAATCGCCCGCCACCGCCTGCACTTTGTGGTCATCGTAGCCGACTGCCGCAATTGAGAGATAATATTCCGAATCCCAGGCAGCATGCGCGTTCATGAAAGTTGCCGACAGGTATTTCTTTTCCAATTGGTAGCCGGGGTATGTTTCCCCGCCTGTCCATTCCAGTACTTCGTCCGGACCGGTCAGGTTCACGCGCATTTCCAGCCAATTCTGGAAAGCCAGCAGGATCAACAACCAGCCCAGCCAGAGCAAGATGATTCGATAGATTGTCGCTTTGGTCAAATTTCCGCACCTACCAGCGCCCGCACCTCAATATCACGCGTGCCGGGCAGGGGAGTTGGAACGAGCGTGCCATCGATCGGCTTGCCATCCACTGTCAAGCGGACGGAATTTCCGGCACCGGCGCGTTCCACCCGGATATGATAGCACACTCCCCTGAAGATGCGCTTGACGCTGAAACGCTTCCAGTTCTGCGGAATCACCGGGGCAATTTCCAAGCCGTCAAAAGCCGGGCGGATGCCCAAAATCCAACGCGTGATGGCGACGTAGTTCCAGGCTGCCGTGCCGGTCAGCCAGGAATTTTTGGCTTCACCCTGCACGGGCGCATCACGGCCGGAAATCATTTGGGCGTACACGTACGGCTCGCACTTGTGCAGCTCGCTGATGGCTTCGCGCGCGGAGGGATTGATGCGCCGGTAATATTCAAAAGCCGCGTCGCCGCGCCCCAGCCTGGCCTCGGCGATCATGATCCAGGGATTGGTGTGGCAGAATACGCTGGCGTTCTCCTTATAACCGGGCGGGTAAGAAGAAATTTCGCCCAGGTTCAGGTAGTAATGACTGTACGCCGGCTGCTGCAACAGGATGCCATGCGGGGTGGCCAGCCTTTCGGCCACCGCGTCCAGCGCCTGTGCCGCGCGCCCGTCCGTCAAGCCCAGCCCGGCCATCACGCACATCCCTTGCGGCTCGATGAAGATCTGCCCCTCTGCGCATTCGCGTGCGCCGACCGGATGGCCGAAATCGTCATACGCGCGCCGGAACCACGCCCCATCCCAGCCGGCCGCCCATATTGTTCTCTCTATATCGGCGCAAGCCTGCCGTAATTCTTCCATGACTTGAGAATCGCCGCGCTTCTCAGCGATTTTCATCATCTCACCCGCCGCCAAAATGAACAATCCGGCGATCAGCACGCTTTCAGCGGTCACGCCATCCTTGCTGGTGGTGGTTTGGAAAGACTGGCCGGGCGTATCGGAAAAACAGTTCAGGTTCAGGCAATCATTCCAATCCGCGCGCCCGATCAGGGGCAAGCGGTGTGGACCGCGGTGCGCCAGGGTAAAACGCAGGGAACGCAGCAGGTGATCGAAAAGCGGCCGCGCCAGGTCAGCACGATTATCGAAAGGCACCTGCTCATCCAAAATCGCCCAATCACCGGTCTCCTTAATATATTCCGCGGCGGCCAGCACCAACCACAGCGGATCATCGTTGAACCCGCTGCCCACGTCGTTATTGCCGCGCTTGGTCAGGGGTTGAAACTGGTGATAGGCGCTGCCGTCCGGCAGCTGCGTGGCGGCCAGGTCCAGAAGCCGCTGGCGGGCGCGCGCGTGATCCAGCAGCGTGAAAGCCAGCAGGTCCTGGTTGGAATCGCGGAATCCCATGCCGCGCCCGACACCGCTTTCAAACAGGGAAGCGGAACGCGAGATATTGAAAGTCGCCATCACCTGGTAAACGTTCCAGATGTTCACCATGCGGTTGGTATGCTCATCCGGTGTTTCAACCTGAAAACGTTCGAGCAAGCCACTCCAGTAGCTTTTCAGGTCTAGAAAAGCATTTTCTACCTGCTCTGCCTGGAGGAAACGTTGCATAACCGGCAGCACCGCTTGTTTGTTGATCACCTGTGACTCCGGTGGGTCGAATTTGCTTTCCTGCGGATTCTCATGATAGCCCAGCAGGAAAATGACCTGGCGCGACTCGCCCGGCGCCAGGCGCAGCCGCACCTGCTGCACGCCCACCGGCTGCCAGCCGCAAGCCAACGAGTTGGAGGTTCGGCCTTTCTCAACCGCCAGCGGTGATTCCCAGCCGCGGTAAGCGCCTAAAAATGCCTCACGCTGCGTATCAAAGCCGCTGACTTTTTCCGAGCAGGTGAAATAAGCAAAATGATCGCGCCGCTCGCGGTATTCGCTTTTGTGGTAGATCGCGTTATCCACCACTTCCACCTCGCCGATGGAAAAATTGCGCTGGAAGTTACTGGTGTCATCCCAGGCATCCCACAGGCAGAATTCGACTGACGCGAACAGGGAAAGTTCAGCCGGTTGATCGCGCCGGTTGGTGAGGGTGGTCTGCCAGATCTCCAGGTTCTGCCCCAGCGGGACGAAATAGCGCGTTTGCGCCGCGATTCCCTGAAAACGGGAGGAGATAACGGTATAGCCCAACCCATGGCGGCATTCGTATTCGTCCAGCTCGCGCCGCACCGGCTGCCAGCTCGGTGACCAGAAAAGCGGGTTGTCAGCCGGTGATTGGTCATCGCGCATATAAATATAGCGCCCACCGCTATCCAACGGCACATTGTTGTAGCGATAGCGCGTCAGGCGGCGCAAGCGTGCGTCTTTGAAAAATGAATATCCTCCTGCGGTGTTTGAAATGATGCCGAAGTAATCTTCGCAGCCCAGGTAATTGATCCAGGGCAGCGGTGTATCGGGATGCGTGATGACATATTCACGCCGCGCGTCATCGAAGTACCCATATTTCATGAACGATCCTCCAATAAGCCCGGATTATTGTGGTCCGGGAGAATTTTTCATTTTCGGCAGCAGCAAGCTACCAGATGATCCGGTTCCACCTCGACCAAGCGCGGTACAGCCGCCAGGCATTGCTCGCCTTTTTCCGGTAGCGGGCAGCGCGGGTAATACGCGCAGCCCGCCTGGCTGCCATCGGATTTGCCGGCCAGCTCGACCGCTTTCTTCCCCCATTTCTTGTCCAGGTGGGGGACGGAAGCCATCAGCATTTGCGTGTAGGGATGCAGGGGATGGCTGTAGATCCTGGCGGTCGATCCAAATTCCACCACCGTGCCCTTATACAGGATCACCGATCTCTCGCTGATGTAGTACCCCAGGGAAAGATCGTGGGTGATAAACAAATGGATAATCCGCTTGATTTCAGGTCCGCCAGCAGGTTCAGCACGTCAATGCGCGTGGACGCATCCAGCATGCTGATGATCTCGTCCGCCACCAGGAATTTAACATCCAATAGCAGCGCGCGGGCGATCAGGAAGCGCTGCAGTTGGCCGCCGCTTAACTGGTGGGGGAACTTATTCAGGATATGCTGCGGGTTCAGCCCGACATCACACAGCGTGTCTTCCAGTTTTTGATTCCACTCTTCGCGCTCCATCCGCGGGAAAAATTCCTCACGCATGGTCTGGAAGATACGGTCAGCTTTAAAGATCGGGTTGCAGGAACTGAACGGGTCTTGAAAAACACCCTGCACTTCGCGATAGTAATCCTTCAAATCCGCTTTGCGGATGGTGGAAATGTCGGTGCCGTTATATTCAATCGTACCCGAACTGACCGGCGAGAGTTTCAGGATCATGCGGCCGATGGTGGTCTTTCCGCTGCCGCTCTCACCGATCAGGGAAATCACCTCCCCATCGCGGATTTCAAACGATACATTCCGCACAGCATGCAGGAGCTGCCCGCCAAAGGTGCCCACGCGGTACGATTTGGTTACGTCATTTAGCTTGAGCATGGCTTTCGAACTCCTTCCAGCAGGCTACGTAGTGGTCTTTTTGGATCTCCAGAAAGGGCGGAACCTGCAGGCATTTTTCAAAAGCTACCGGGCAGCGATCCCTGAAGCGGCAGCCAGCCGGCGGATCCAGCAGCAGCGGCGGTTTGCCCGGTATCCCGGAAAGCACCTGCTCGGTGTGCCGCACGCCGATTTTCGGCAGGGAGGATATCAGCATTTTGGTGTATGGGTGGCGCGGATTTTTTATGATGGCATCCGCCGGCGCTTTTTCAGATAACTGACCGGCGTACATGACCATGATCGAATCCGCCACCTGATACAAAACCGAAATATCATGGGTGATGACCATCACGCTCTTGACGAACTCCCGGTCGCGGAATTCCGCCAGCATCTTCACGACGGCTTTCTGGGTGGAGACGTCCAGCGCGGAGGTGATTTCATCCGCGATCAACAGCGAAGGATTCAACAAAGTTGAAAGCACCATAACCATGCGCTGTTTCATGCCCCCGGAGAGTTCAATTGGGTACATATCCAGCACCTTTTCAGACAGTTCGACCAACTCCAGGCGGCGCTTCAGCTCTGGCAAAACCACCCTGAAATCCACGCTGCGGGATTCAATCAGCTCGCGCGTCATGCGCCCGATCTTGCGGGTGGGATTCAAGGCGCTCATGGCGTATTGCGGGATGAGCGATACTTTCCTGTAACGGAAGGCGTTCATGGCCTGGTTATCCCAAACCGGCAGTTCCTGCCCATCCAGTTCAAGCTTGCCGCGCATATAGCGCATGCGCCCGGATAACTGGATCAGGCTGGTGCCCAACGTGGTCTTTCCGCAGCCGGATTCTCCCGCCAGGCCCATGATTTCGCCGTCGCCCAGGCTGAAACTCGCGTCTTCCAGAGCCTGCACGACGCCTTTCAGCGTCTGGTAATACACCGTCAGATTTTCAACTCTCAGGCTCATGGTTACATCTCCCGCAGCTTGGGGTTGAACACTTCATCCAGCCCGACATTCATGATATAAAGCGCGCCGACGATGGCCGTGATGGCCAGGCCCGGCGGCACAAACCACCACCAATATCCCAACAGCAGTGCGCTGCCGATGGTAGCCCAGTTCATCATCAGCCCCAGGGAAGCGCCCTGGGTGGGGCCGAGACCGACAAAGTCGAGCGTAGCCGCGTTCAGAATGGCGCCGCCAAATTGCAGGATGAAGGTCATGAACAGATACGACATCATATTGGGGGCGATTTCGCGGAAAATAATCTTGAGCGTGCCCATGCCGCTCAGCTTGGCCAGATCCACGAATTCCCTGGAAACCAGCGAAAACGTCTGCGCGCGGATGGCGCGCGCTGCCCACGGCCAGCAGGTCAAGCCGATAAAAATGCTCTCGAGCAGAATACCCCTCAGTTTCAAATACGCCACCATGATCAGCAACAGCGCGAAGGTGGGGATCACCAGGATGATGTTGGTGACGCCATTCAGCAGTTCGTCCACCCATCCGCCTTTGTAGCCCCCGAAAAAACCCACCAGCATGCCCAGCAGGGTGGCGATGCCTCCGCCTACTAGGCCGACGATGAAAGTGGAACCCAGGCCATGCACGAATTGCGCAAAAACATCCTGCCCATAAGCGGTGGTGCCCATGTAATAATCGGCGGAAGGAGGGTTCGGACCGCCGGCCACGAACTCGTTCAACGGGTATTTCGCGAAGGACGGGCCGAAGATGGCAAACAGGACAAACAGAAAGACGATGGCGGCTCCAATTTTAAGTTTGCTGTTGCGCAGCGCAAAAAAGAGCAACTCGTTCTTTTTCTTTTCCTCGCTCATGACGCACCTCCCTGCATGCCCAGGCGGGTGCGCGGATCGATCAGGATGAAGACGATATCGATGATGAAGTTAGCCAGCAGCACACCGATGATGATAAACAGGAAACAGCCCTGCAACAGGAAATAATCGGAGTTTTGGATCGCCATCAGGATCAGGTAGCCGATGCCGGGATAAGAAAACACAATCTCGGTGGCCATGGCGCCGGCCACGATCACGCCCAGTTTGAGCGCCAACCCGCTGAGCTGCGGCAGCAGGGCGTTATTGTAAGCGTACCTGCGGATCAATCGTTTGGGTGCGCCCAGTGCTTCCAGGTAATGGGCGTAATCTGCTTCCAGCTCATAAATAATCATATTACGCATGCCGATTGCCCAGCCCCCGAACATAACAATGAAAAGCGAAGCAAACGGCAGAATCCAGTGTTCCAGCACGCTGAGAACGAAAGTCCAGGTTAGAGCCGGTTTCAGCGCGTAACTGAATGCCCCGGAAATTGGAATAATTTTCAGAATAATTGCAAAAACCCAGCCGAGTAGAATGCCCAGCCACATATAAGGCGTCGCCGTCAGAATATACCCAACCGGCAGCAGTGTGTTATCCATCCGTTTGGAACGGGCGGCGAACGCGCCGAATTTGTTGCCCGCGATCCAGCTCAACACGATGGCAGGGATCAGCAGCAGCAGGTCAAAAGGAATGGCGCTCTTGATCACGTCAACCACGGGCCTGGGGAACTGCAGCACGCTCACGCCCAGGTCGCCGTGAAATAACGCGTTCCAGAAATTCAGGTATTGCTGCCAAATCGGTAGATCCAACCCAAAGGCCGTGGTCAGGTACCCATACATGACCTCCTGCGCCTCGGCGTGCACTGAACCGGCTTTGGCCAGCATGTTCAACACCGGATCACCCGGCATGAAACGCGGGATCATCCAGTCAATGGTTACCGCGATAAAAAAAGTCAACAGGTAGATGAGCAGCTTACGGAGAAAATAGCGTTTCACTTATCCTCCTTTGATCAGGAAAAAATATGCCGTCCCTCCCATTTGTACCAGAAGGGACGGCATGATTCAGGAGCGTTTACTCCGCAGCCGTGGACTGCAATTCAGCCAGCATCAGCACCGCACCCATATTCCAGTAACCGTTCCAGGTTGCGGGAAGGTACTTGGGAGCGCCTTCAGCTGAAGACGGCCAATTGGTCCAGTAGGTATTGCTGACCTGCGACCAGACGCCGTTGTACCACAACGGGATCATGGGCAAATCCGTCAGCTGGATGCGCTGGATCTCGGAAATGATGGCCTGCATGCCTGCAACATCATCGATCGGGGTAGCGTCCAGTTGATCCACCAGGTCAAAGACTTCCTGGTTCTCGTAGCGGCCGTAGTTGCCGGTGCCGGAGATCATCTGTTCCTTGATCGGGTGATAGAAGATGAAGTTGTAGTACGCCCAAACCGTGTTGCTGATTTGAACGTCGTTGTTGATGACCATGTCGAAATCGCCGCCATACAAACCGGCAGTCAGAGCGCTGTAATCCGGGTAAACCGGTTCCACATTGATCCCCACTTCTTTCAGACTTTGCGAAATGATCTGGATCGCCACCATCCAGTCGGACCAGCCGTTCGGGCAGCCGATTTCCAAAGCGATCTGGGAGCCATCCGGTGTTTCAACAAATCCATCGCCGTCCACATCCTTGTAGCCGGCATCCGCCAGGATCTTCTTGGCTTCGGCGGGATCGTAGCTGAAGCCCAATTCATCCACAACCGCCTGGTCAACAAATTTATCCCAAACGGGCAGTAAACCGGTCGGGTTGGCGGGCAGCACGATGTTGCCGTAGTCCTTGGTAACAATATCCTCGACCTTGATGGCGAAAGCCACCGCGCGCCTGAAGGCGGCATCGTCCATGGGAGCCTTCTTCAGGTTCATGACCAGCCAGGCAGTGTTGCCGGACAGCATGTAAGGCGCCTCAGGATAGTAGGTGGTGATGCCGTAACCGCCATTGATCACAGAAGCGATGCCGGGCAGGTAGTTGTTATCCAGGTCGACCTGGCCCTGCAGCACCATGCCGAGCGCGGCGTTGTTGCTGATATTGGCGATATCGATGATGAACTTGGGAGCCATGTTGAGGCCCATTTCCTCGATCCCCCACCAGCTGTCATTGCGTTCCCAAACCACCTTGGTCTCATCCGCCGCTTCATAGACGTACGGGCCGGAACCCAGGGGCGGCTGATTGGCGCCGGTGATGGCTTGTTCTTCCGTCAGGGTTGACCAGATGTGCTCGGGCAGCATGGCGACCGTATAGAGGTAGTTGGCCCATTTCTGGTATTCGGGGCTGCTGAATGTCAATTTCAGGGTGTAATCATCCACCTTTTCGATCGATGTCAACCAAGCCCACAACTCGCTGTAGAAAGCTGATTTGAAATTCTTGCCCATTTCAAAGGTGAATTTCACATCGTCCGCGGTCAAGGCTTCGCCATCCGAGAAAGTGACCCCCTCTTTGATCTTCAATTCATAGGTGGTGTCGTCCAGCCACGCGCCGCTCTCAGCAATCCAGGGGATATATTCATCCGTCAGCGGATTGTAGAGGAACAGCGTTTCATAGCACAAGCCGATAGCACCCATGGCATAGGAGCCCTGCTGCATGGGGTTCCAGCTGGTGGGTGGACCCCACTGCTTGCCCATGGTGTAGAGCGTTTCCTCGCGTGGGTAATCGACAACCGCGGGCGCTTCTTCAACAGGCGCAGCTTCTTCAGCTGCCGGTTCAGCAGCGACTTCTTCTTCAGCTGCCGGGGCTTCCGCCGCGGCTGGCGCGCAGCTCATCACAAAACCCGCCACAATTAATACACTCAGTAGTGCTAAAACAATCTTACGCATTTCTTTTCTCCTTTTATTATTCTGTTTTTCCCGCTTCAAAAATATTTGTGTCTTTCTCTCGAATAACCACCTCCTCAGGTATTTTGGGATCGCTCCCAGTTGTTGTAAAAAAAATTTATGAAACTCAGGATTTCCTCAATTTATCTCGACAGGATGAACGGGACACGATTTCGGTTCCCATGATAATGCGCCGCGCAGGTGTGGCCCCGTTAGTGATCAGGTCATTTAATAAATCCACCGCCTGGATGCCAAATTCGTAGATCGGCTGGCGCACGGTGGTGAGTGGCAGGTTGACTGGATTGGAAATCGGCAGATCATCGAAGCCAATGATGGAAATGTCTTCCGGCACATTCAGCCCTTTTTCACGGGCGGCGCGGATGGCGCCGAAGGCCATGCGGTCGGAGGCAGCAAAAACTGCTTCCGGCCGGGCCGGCAGCAGGCGCAGCAGCCCATCAAATCCTTTTTCTTCGGTAAAATCCCCTTCTACGATCAGCGCATCATTTACGGGTATACCGCGTTCCTGCAAACCCTGAATGTAACCCGCCTTGCGGTCAATTCCTACCGTGGTATTGAGCGGACCGGTGATGGTTCCGATGCGCTGATGCCCCAGGTCGGCCAGGTAATTTACCGCTGAAATGGCGGCGGAAACGTTGTCGATGTCGATATAACTGAGGTTTTCGTTGTGGAAAGGCCGGCCGATGATCACCAGGGGGATATCGGAAGCGGCCAACCTGCCGATCAATTGGTCGCCCATCTGGTCAGATTGAAAGAGAATGCCGTCCAGTGAACCGCGCCGGGAAAGGCGCGGGAAGATCTCTTCCTCGTCCTCCGCGTCGGTGATCAGGTACAAACCCAGTGTGTATTTCATCTGGTTGCAACCCTGGGCGATGCCCTGGATCAGGCGCGGATAGTAAGGATCAGTGAAAAAGGATTGCACGGAACGCGGCAGCACCAACCCGATGGTCCAGGAGCGCTGCGAAACCAGCGCGCGGGCAGCGGCATGCGGGCGGAAACCGGTGTTTTTGATTTCCTTCTGCACGCGCTTGCGGACTTTTTCGCTGACGTTGGGGTGATTGTTGATCACGCGCGAAACGGTAGATCGGGAGACCCCGCAGTTCCTGGCGATATCCTCCAAGGTCAGATTGTTCAACCGTCTTCTCCGTTTGGAACCGAGCGCCGGTATTGCCAATTCTCACCATTAATTGGGAGCGCTCTCAATTTCATTATATAGAAATCGATAGAGAAAGTCAAGTACTTGTACAGATTCAATCAAATTAAAAACATTCACACGATTCCTTTTATAATTCCCCATATAAAATGCCCGCGCTCAATTACCTTCTTAAATCCGTTCAACCTTACTTTTCTCTGATAAAGTTAATTTAGAATAGGTAAACGAATTCAACTCGCAAGGAGCAATACGGACATGAAATTCCACGTAATCATCGATCATCCCTGGCAGGGAAGTTTCAATTTTGCGATTCTAAACTCAATCATCAGGATTTTTGACCTTAATAAACAGAAATATGATTTACTGGATTTGAATCGAGAAGACTTCAATCCAGTGATGAGTGAAAAAGAGCTGGCAGGATATGCTGAAGGGAATATTCTTGATCCAAAAGTAAAAGAATTTCAGCGAAGACTGTATGCTGCAGATTATCTGGTTTTTATTTTCCCGATTTGGTGGAACGTAATGCCTGCCATGTTGAAAGGTTGGATGGATAAGGTTCTACTGCCGGGATTTGCCTTTACCACCGGTCAGGTGCCTTCACCGCTGTTAAATCATATCAAAGGAGCGATTGTACTTACTTCTACCGGGACGCGCGACGATCTTCATCGTGAAGCTTATCATGAGGCTCTAAAATGGATTTTATGTGAAGGTACCTTGAAGTTCTGCGGTATTAATTCGGTAAGCTGGATGAATTTCGGTGAGGCAGGTTTTGTCAGCAAAGAACAACATACTGAATGGATCATGCATGTTGAGAGAACCATTCAAAGTATTATTGATGCGAACAATGGTTAGTATTCTAAAAAAGATAACCAGCGGTTTGGCAAACTCTTTCTCGGCAGCAACCAATCACAAAGCAATGATCAGTTGAAAAATTACTGATTTCACTTACTGCAACGTTATTTTTATCACTTGTCGATTTCCTGAATGCAAGAACACAATCTACGTTCAGCCTCTTCCTGGATATTTTCCAATGAAAAAAGCGCGCCGAATTGTTCAAGCGGGAAAGATGCTGAAACCGCAGCTTTGCACAATGCCTGTCTCAGGTCGGATGATTGCGCCATTCCAACGACCAGGCCGCCGCAATAGGCGTTGCCAGCCCCGGTTTGGTCAACGATTTTTTCAACCCTTACAGCAGGAACCCGAATGCGGTTTCCTTCAGCGTCGGCATACACACTGCCCTCGGCGCCATTTCGAATAACCACTCTGCGAGCGCCATATTGCAGGAAATTATCCAAAAGACCATCCATATCTGGCAAACCCAGCAACATGCATGCTTCCTGCAGATTGGGCGATACGCACTCAACCTCCGGGAGGATACTCTTTAGCTTGCTCCGGTTTTCGGTTTTGCAGTCCAAAGCCCATGGTTCCCACACGATGAAAGGATTGCCGCGATTATGAAAAAAATGAACCCAGGGAATGACGTCATCGATCTTCGAGAGTAAATGCACACCTTCTAAATGGTTATATTCCGCCGGGAAATTTTTTATCTCAGGTTCCAGTTTCAAAAATTCTTCAAAATTTGTACGAAAAATTTCATTCCGGGTGCCATCAGTCTCAAAAAGTTGCCAGGCGCGTACAGTTCGCATCTCGTGCTTGACCAAACCGCGAACATCAATAATTGCCGAGATTTTCTTCATCAATTCAGGCGGGAAATCATAGCCGATATTCCCAACCAGGCCAACTTTATCGCTCCAAACCCGCATCCCCATGACAGCGTGAACCGAACCTCCGCCCAGACAACCCATGTGGGTCGTTCCATCAGGCAAAACGATGTCATCGATTATGACTGACCCTAATGATATGAACATTTCGACAAACCTTTTCCGTGCAGCTCGTAATTGCTTACGAGCTGCATTTTTTGTAAACACCAGAACCTATACCCTGGCATAGCGTTTTTCAAGGTCGATAGATCAAGGTTTCAACTTCTGTTTGCAGCCTGGACAAACTGAAGGATGCGATCAAAATCCCATTCCGCCAGCATCGATTCTTTTGTCCAACCACCGATAGGTTTAAATGCGCTGCTGACGATGACGCCATCGCAATATTCCAAAGCTTCGGCAATATTTTGAACATCGGCGCCGCCGCCCATTAACATCGGCACACCCAGGTTCGCTTGTCTGACTTCCTTTAGCATCTTTATTGAATTGTCAAAGGAGGAACCTGTCAAAATAAGGCCGTCTGCCTTGCTGTAAACTCCCGCATTGCGGGCAGCATCAACCAAGGGGATCTCGCCCAAAGGAACGCCAGTGCGATCATAAACATCGGCAAGTATCGCGATATCTTCAGCACCGATCTGAGCCCGGTAAGTGATGGCTTCATAGGCACAGCCATGCAGGACGCCTTCAGCCTTGACCATCGCGCCGGTATAGACCTTGATGCGTACGAATTGGGCGCCGATAGCCTGGGCGACTGCCAAAGGCTCACGCGCGCCATGGTTCATCATGCAAACTCCCAGAAGCAAATCAGGAAACTCCTTCCGGATCGCCGCGCCAACAACTGACATGAAAGCAACTGTATGAGGCTGAATGCTTGGCGCGTAAGGCAAGTCGCCCAGATCTTGAATATAAAGTGCTGATACACCCGCCCGTGTTGCTTTTTCAACATTGCGTAAAGCAAAATCAACCATTGCTCCCATGGGAACAGAGGATGGTTGCCGACTTGCTGTCGAAGGGGGTAAATGTAACGCTGCAATGACTATAGGTATTTTTGAAAATAGTTTTCTATCCATCAACGCCATTTCTCCCAGATTTCACTCGTTCTGATGCGGCTGATACCTCCTCCCCCTTCTGAACTGCGCCCGCCTTTAAAGTCACGGAAGAAAGGTTCATTCCTGGCTTCCGCCAAATAAGCCGCGAATAAATCTCCCGGGATTGAAGTGATCAACGGCGAAAATCTTTCTTCCACTTCCGGAATCGGGAAATGAATATCGGCTTTTTCGACCAATCCTTTTGCGGAATGCGGGCAGATAACCGCAACCTGCCGCCCGATCTGTTTCGCGGCAACCACAACCTCTTCAGCACGGGTCAAATCCCGATCACCAGCCGAAACAACAAAGGTTGGCGTTTGGGTTGTCTTCGCAAAATATTGTAAATGAGACCATTCTTCCACATCCTGACCCAATGCGGAATCACCGGAAGCCTCGAGGATTTTCGCCGCGGAGAATATCGCTGTCGCGAAATTAGGTCCGCTGCCAGCGAATACGAATTCGTTCTCGTTGATCCATTTTTGCGCCGTATCTTTTGCAATCGAATCGCAATTTTCTATCGTTTGCTTGATCAAACCGCTGAAACCACGCAGATAATCTCTCAGCCGGGATGCTTCAGAATTATTAATTTGCTTTTTTACTTCTGCGATCCGGATAGCCAGCAGGAATAAACCCATCTGGCTGGTAAAGTAACTGCGCACTCCCGGGATTGCAGTACCAGCGGGTATGGGGAATTCGGGAACTGGAACATCCAGCACCATCTCGGCCTCATTGGCAATTGGGCTTTCAGGATTGGCGGTTAATGCGGCCGTGACTGCGCCAGCCTGCCTGCCCATACGCAATGCTTCAGCCGTCCTTGATACCTGACCAGATACGGAAATTCCCACTACCAGGTTTGTTTTGGGTCCAGTTTGGGGGATGTAGCCAGCTGCGTAACGGCCAAACAACATGGAGTTCATGGCTTCATCAGGAAGCCCTGTTAATGACTCGAAAGCCAATTCTGTGGCTAACGCCGCATGATGCGAATCTCCGCAGCCAACGATATATAGCCGCTTCAATGAAAGGATGAGGTCATGGGCAACCTTCTGTCGCATGGTCGTATCAAGAGGTTCAACAATCTGTTGGGACAACTCAGCCAAGCTATGGATTTCTTTGAGCATGTAATTCATTTCTATTCTCCTGTATTTATATTATTATGATTATCAATAAATTTCCGCACAGCATTTGCATCAGGCAAGCCCTTGCGGGCGCCAATGCTCTGGATTGAGATTGCCGCCGCTGCTCCGGCAAAATTCAAGCAGTGCTGTAAATCCCAATCTGAAAGCAGGCCAAAAAGAAAGGCGGCATGGAAACAATCACCAGCACCGGTAGTGTCTTTTACTTGAACGGGATATGTACCAATAGAATACTGGTTCTTGCGGGTAAATGCCGCTGCGCCTTTAGCACCTCTGGTTACAATTACCAATTCAGGACCAAGCGCCAATACCCTGCCAACGCTTTGGCAAGCGGGATCCTCCCCCGTGAACGCCGCAATGCCTTCCACATCGGTGAAAACGATATCTGTAAATGCAAGCATCGATTCAGTCAACTTAATATCTTTAATAGTATTTGCTTCCAAATCGATTGCAATCTTTCCTCCGCCAGCATGCACCGGCTGTGCAAACTCCGCAAACCAATCCGGTTGGCTGGGGGCAGTGTAAACAATTCTTGCCTGTCCCAAGCATCTTTTTATTTTAGAAGATAATGACGGCGGTGAAGGCATCTCACGAATAATCAGGATTGTTCTTTCACCATCAGGTGGAATCATTACCACAGTAAAATCTGAATGACCCTCAAGAATATCAACGTCGTTTAGCTCAACACCGAACTTTTTGAAATCATCCAGAATGATCTTTCCATAGGCATCACTGCCAACATTTCCACCCCAGGCGGTCCGCAAGCCCAATCTCGCTGCTGCGCAAGCAGTATTCGCAATGAATCCTCCCGCCACCTGTGAGGAGTGTTTCACGAAAAGCTTTTCACTACTGCGTGGCAAGCGTGGGACTTCAAGGATCACATCAACAGCAGCCCCGCCCAGACAATACAAATCGAGCATAATCCCTACTGAAGCGTCTTGTAAAGCGTATTTTTCCACCGCTGGATATCGATCTCCCAGCATACTTCGATGTTCGCTTCTTTTTTTCTTACACCAAGCTGGTCAACGACAGTCATCCCCCTGGTGACATCGCTGTTGATTTCCACATCAACGTAATGCTTGCTCCTTTTGGTGCACACTTCCGGATCAAGCGCAATCGTCATGGTTACAGGATCCGGCAGGGCCAAGCCTGGTTCGCTAAGCCACTCTTTGTTCGTTGATATCGCGTGTTTGTTGCATTCAACCGTAAATTTACCAAATGGGCCAGGGTAGGCGCAAATCTGATCCATTTCACTCTTGGTCAGGTTCGCCTGCCCACGACAATGTTCCCATCCCACCATTATTAAGGGTATGCCTGAGTCAAACACGATTTTTGCCGCTTCGGGGTCAACATAGACATTGAATTCTGCCGCTGGGGTAACGTTCCCCAAGGTTGCAGCAGCTCCCGCCATGGAATAGCACATGGCGATCTTCTCCGCAATATCCGGCGCCAATCTCAATGCGATGGCAATATTGGTCAGCGGGCCTAGCGTTATCAGGGTGATGTTTCCCGGGTTTGCCCTCACTGCGTCAATAAAGGCATTGATTCCGTCACCTTTTGCCAATGGAAGCTTTGGTTCAGGGTAATTCTGGTTACCCATGCCATCCTCGCCATGAAAGAAATATCCCCAGACTGGTTCCCGCACGAGAGCCCGCGCAGCGCCTAAATAAACTGGCGTATCCTTTCCGCATAATTCCACAGTATAGCGCGCGTTTTTTGCTCCTTTCTCAACACTCACGTTTCCTGCGACAACCGAAATACCCAGAAGATGGACATCCGGCCAGCGTAAAGCCATTAGAATGGCCACTGCATCATCGGAAGCAGTATCCGTATCGATCCAGAAATTTCGCATTTGCTTCTCCTTTTTTGAAATTTGTAATTAAAAAGCTATTTTTCACCGAGAATCTGTAAGAACACACGACGTTTGCGTGGTCCATCGAACTCAAAGAACATCACGCTTTGAGAATTACCCAACAAAGGTTTTCCTTCATGAATAATTACCGAGAGCGTACTACCAACCAGCGTCGATTTGATATGCCCTGCTGCATCAGAGGGAGTATCAAAGATGTGATTGAAATCCACCCTCGTTGGGATCAGCCGGCGGATTTCAACAATAATGTCCTTCAATGTCGCATTATCAAGGGCAGAATTGATCGTTACAGCTGCGGTTGTGTGCGGCACAAAAACCACGCAGATTCCTGCGTTCACGCCGCTTTCTTTTATTATTTCTTGAATTTGCCCGGTTATATTGACAAGGCATTCATCTGCTTCGGTTTCAATGAGTATTTCTTTATACATCCCTGTTCCTCCTACTAAAGTAGAAAAAATGAGTAATTCAAAAAAAGTATATTTTCTTTACCAACCATACCGGACATAATCATCAAACTCCTTTTCATGGGACAACCAAAAAAGGAAAATTGGTTATTTGATCAGTCCGCGATCCTTTTCAAATAAACAAGAGACGATTTCACTGACTGCATTGCGTACATCCTGCGCATACTCTCCCTGTATTGATCCCAAGAGATCAAGAAGATCCTGTTTTTCAGGAAATGAGAATCCTGCCCCAAAGACAGTACTTGCCAAAGCACCCAGTGCGCTTGCCAGCACTGCTGTTGCCTCTAAACTCATCTCATTAAGCCACCCAAACAATATACCGGCTGTAAACGAATCACCCGCACCGGTCGTATCAATAACATTAACCTTAAAGGGCGGGCAGTAGAAACCACCCTTTTCTGTTGCGACGTAACTGCCTCTTGCCCCGAGCTTAATTGCCGCAATTTGAATGCCCATTGATAAGAGATGAGCCGCGCCATTTTCCAGCGAGGAATTATTGAATAACTCAGCAATTTCCTGTTGCCCCGTAATACAAATATCGGTTGTATTCAAGATATCCCACATTTCTTGTGGCTGCATGAGAACAGGTTCGAGGCCGGTATCAATACTGATTGGAATTTTATGCTTCCTGGCAAATTCAACAGCTTGCTGGGCAGCATCCTTTTGTGGAGGATGCAACAACGCGTAACCAGAGATGTGGAGCAAACCAGCCTGCTTGATTACATCCTCCGCGATATCCTCAGAGGTCAATTGGACATTGGCTCCGCGGTAAGAAAACATGGTCCTCTCGCCATCCGGTGTTACGACGATGAATGTAATCCCGGTTATATAGTCCTTCCTGGTTTTGAGATAGGCCTGGTTGATTTTGGATTGGGCTATTGCTTCTCTGATTCTATTCGCCCAAACATCTTCTCCAACGCACCCGATAATTCCCGTGGAAATTCCCAATTTATCCAGAACAATTGCTGAATTGACAACCGCGCCGCCAATTTCTACATTTAATTGGTCAACCAAACCGTCGCGCCCGGGAACCGGAAATTCCGGTAGCGGCCAAACAGTATCCATGTTGATATCGCCCAGCAACAAAACTTCTTTATTATGCATATTTCTTGCTGCCTTGCCTAACTGTCACGCACTGATACAAGCCTTCTTTCACAATAGTCCCTTTGAAATAGCAACCAAAAAAATGATTATTATTTATACGTTATAAGCAAAGCTTGTCTTCTTTTGGTCGAAGAATCCTAGTACCTACTCAGCAGAATCCAGGTCTTTCATGCGCGAGAGTTCTCGTTCCTGGAAATGCTTGGTTTGTTCGATAATCTGCACCTTTCTTTGGAGACCATAGACAATCAGCGCAATTACTGTTATTGCATATGGGATCATTTGGACCCATTGCGAAGGAATATCCAGAGTACCTAATTGATTGGATAACGCATCTGCTGTTCCGAACAAAAGCGCTGCCAGGAATGTACCCCAGGGTCTGCGTCCTCCAAGATAAACCGCTGCCAGAGCAATAAAACCACGACCGGCGGTCATCTCACGCTGGAAAATGGAGAGATAAGCCATGGACAGGTTCATGCCGCCCAACGAAGCTAAAAATCCACTGATCATAATAGCGGAAAATTTAATTTTTCTTACGTTGAGTCCCAGTGATTTTGCCGCGACAGGATTTTCTCCTACTGCCCGCAAATGAATGCCATACTTGGTTTTATACAGCAAGAAATA
>Ga0172371_10003951_pt1 | contig 22765 bp, 19 predicted proteins | sample Lak12m_FD_114543 | JGI IMG/M metagenome (GOLD analysis project Ga0172371, IMG submission 114543) | Freshwater microbial communities from Kabuno Bay, South-Kivu, Congo - kab_022012_12m | ecosystem: Environmental > Aquatic > Freshwater > Lake | place: Democratic Republic of the Congo: South-Kivu...
ATGAATTCTTCTTTGCCATCTACTATCAATGCTTTGCTTACTCCCGTCTCGACTGCTCCCCTATATGCTTCTTCCAGATCATCCGGCTGACCGCAATCAATCAGTGCCGCTATTACCTCCATGTTGTAGTTTTCTTTGATCCATTTTATCGATACTGAAGTATCAAGTCCCCCTGAATAAGCAAGAATAACCTTATCGCTCATCGTTTTCCTTTCTATAACTGATGCAATTTCTATAATTGCTGAAAAAATTTCAATATTTTTTTTGCATTATCTTCATTATTTGCCACACATAATATAGTATCGTCCCCTGCTACGGTACCCAGAATCTCCTCGAAATTGGAACCATCTATTACTGCGGCAACACCCTGAGCCTCACCGGAATTTGTTTTTATTACTATTATGTTGCCTGATAAGTCAACAGACAGCACATTTTCTTTAAATTTAAATTTGATCTTGCCCATATTGAATTGCGGATCAACCTGATATTTGCTGCTTAGGGCATAGTATTCTTCCTGAAGGGAATTCCTTACCTTGATCAGATTTAATTGTTTTATGTCCCTTGAAATTGTTGACTGTGTCACATTATAGCCAATAGCTGACAATTCTTCGATTAATTCTTCCTGCGATTTAATTTTTTTTGTTTTTATCAGATCCCGTATTAATTTAAGTCTTTCAGTTCTTTTCATTTTAGTTTAAATTTTTTAAAATTTATAATTATTTAATTTGTGCATACAATTCATAATTGGTATATTCATTTTTTATCTTATATTTAAGAATACAGGTATACAAGCAGTGCCTTTTGAGCATGAAGTCTGTTTTCTGCCTGCTGCCAAACTATTGAGTTTTTGCTATCCATGACTTCCGAAGTTATTTCCTGCTCCCTGTGAGCAGGAAGGCAATGCATTATCTTAACGTCAGTTTTGGCGTAATGAGTGAGCTTTGAATTTACCTGGAATTTTGTAAGCGCTTTAGTCTTTTTTTCAGAATCTTCATCCCCCATGCTTATCCATACATCAGTATAAATAATATCGGCATTTTCAACTGCCTCCCGGGGGTCCCCGGTTATATTTATGTTGCTTCCGCTTTCTTTTGAAAGATGTATAACATATTCCATAATATCTTTGGATGGTTTATAAGATTCCGGACATCCAATTGTCATATCAATGCCAAGTTTTGCAAAACCAATCATCAAACTGTTGGACACATTGTTACAGTCACCTACATAGGAAAATTTTAAATTCTTATCGAGTATTCCAAATTCCCGGATAGTAAACAAGTCTGATAAAATCTGACACGGGTGGTACAGGTCAGTCAATCCGTTAATGACCGGTATCGTGCTGTTTTTAGCAAACACTTCAACTGTTTCCTGTTTGAAAGTTCTGATAATAAGACCGTCAAGGTATCCTGAAAAAACTTTCGCACTATCCTCCAGAGTCTCTCCCCTTTTTAACTGCAAGGTGCCGGCATCAAGATAAACGCAATTTCCGCCAAGCTGTTCTATTCCTGCCTCAAAAGACAGTCTTGTCCTTGTTGAGTGTTTGTCAAATAAAAGAGCTATACTCCTGCTTTTCAGCAAACCGGAATAAAGCTTTTTATCTTTCTTTATTTTAGCTGCAAGGTCAATAATATATAAAATTTCTTCCTTTGAGTAATCTTTTAAAGTTAAAAAATCTTTTTGTTTATTTTTCATTTTTGTTCCTTTCGAATCCATCCTGCTGCAACTTAAAATACTTTCAATTAATATTTTAAAATATTCGTGCTCAGCCAATCTATTAAAAAATCGATATTTTTACGGTTTATGATCAATGCCGGCAGAAATCTTAAAATCGATTCTGAAACTTTATTAAGAACCAGCCTGTCTGCAAGGGCACGTTTGACAATATCATCAACAACCGGTTTTGCAAACTCCACCCCAATCATCAATCCCATTCCCCTGACATCCTTTATTATATTTTGCTTTTCCTTAAGCTTAAGTAACTTAACCATCATGTACCTTCCCAGTATTTCAGCTTTGCCTGGCAAATTATTTTTTAAAAGATAGTCAATAACTGCACATCCCGCTGCGCACGATGCCGCATTGCCGCCAAAAGTTGAACCATGACAGCCCGGAGTAAATACTGAGCTTATATCATCAGTTGAAACTATTGCTCCTATCGGCATACCTCCGCCAAGACTCTTTGCAACAACAAGAATATCCGGATAAATGGAAAAGTTCTGATAAGCGAACATTTTACCTGTTCTTCCAAATCCGGTCTGAACCTCATCCAGAATAAGCATAATTTTTTCTCTGTTACATAACTGCCTTAAAGCTTTTAAAAATTCTTTAGAAGCAACATTTATTCCACCCTCACCCTGTATGGGTTCAATTAATATTGCACATGTTCTTTCATCTATTTTGTTTATTACGGAATCCAGATCATTTAAATTTGCATAATCAAAACCCTCAAGAAGCGGTTCAAATGCTTTCTGTTTTCCCTCCTGGGCAGTAGCTGAAAGTGCGCCCATTGTCCTTCCATGGAAAGACTTGTAAAATGAAATGATCCTATATTTTTGAGGTGAAATTTTTTCTCTCGCATATTTTCTTGCAAGTTTAATTGCACCTTCGACTGCCTCTGTTCCGCTGTTTGTAAAAAAAACTTTTTGTCCAAATTCTGTTATCATGCAAAGCTTTTCTGCCAGTTCAACCTGAGCCTCATTGTAATAGTTATTCGAAGGCTGAATGATTTTCTCTATCTGCTTTCTAATACTTTCTAAAACGAATTTATTGCTATGACCTACATTCAGGCACCCAAAACCTGCAATAAAATCAAGATATTTATTGCCGTCTGCATCCCAGAGATACTGCATTTTTGAACTCGTAAAAACAGCAGGCAGTCTGCTGTAGCTAGGCATAATATATTCACTTCCTTTTTTGAAGATCTTTAAACTATTGCCGCCTTCTGCCTTTTGAGTTTTCCCCGGTCCTTCTTTTTTCATTTTTATTTAATTCCCAGTCTAATATTTAAATATAAATTTAATGTAAAATACTTTTAATTATGGTATATAAGATAATTCTTTTTATATTTACAGTGTTATCATGGTTCCTATACCTTTATCCGTGAAAACTTCAATCAGTATGGAGTGTTCCGTTTTGCCGTTTAAAATATGTATTTTGGCAACCCCACCCTTTAAAGAATTAATACAAGCCTTTACCTTGGGAATCATACCGGCACTTATTTCACCTTTTTCTATCATTTCGATACATTTGGCGGCGCTTAACCTTGAGATAAGTTTTGTTTCTTTTTGTGCCGACATGATTATACCGTCAACATCAGTAAGAAGGATCATCTTTAAGGCTTTTAAAGATAATGCTATTTCACTGGCACAGGAATCTGCATTGATATTGTAAATGTTTCCATTGGCATCTGTACCAAGGGTTGCAATTACCGGAATATACCCGTTGTTTAAAACCCTGTTTATAAAATTTTCATCAATATTTATAATTTCTCCAACATATCCTAAATCCAGATCCTTACCGTTTTTCTTATAAGACTTTTTATTGCACTGGATGAAATTGGCATCATTTCCCGATAAACCGATTGCCAGATCTCCGTGTTTGTTCAGCATAGATACAATCTTTGTGTTAATGCTGCCGATTAAAACCATTTTAACAACATCTACAGTTTCCTTACTGGTCACTCTTAACCCATCTATAAAATCTACCTTAATTTTTTTCTCTTCCATCAGCTCAGTTATCTGCTTGCCTCCGCCATGAACCAGTACCACCCTCATGCCCACATATTTCATCAAAATAATATCATCAAGCACTTTTTGCATTATCATATCATCTTCCATCATGCTGCCACCGATTTTTACAACCACTGTCTTGTCAAAATATTCCTTGATATAAGGGAGAGCCTCCAGCAAAACCTGAGCTTTATTCAGGTAAACACCTTCAATCTTATTTTCGTTGCCACTGTAAAATTCAATTTCCTTATTTGGAATTTTTCCCCTGTTTTTCTGGTTCTTCATTTTTCTCCTGTTTTAGAAAAGTTGACTTAAAAAAATAATTTAATTTAAGAAAATAATCCATATCCGGTCAATCCCTCTGTCTCATTAAATCCAAACATAATGTTCATATTTTGAACCGCCTGTCCGGCAGCACCTTTTAATGTGTTATCTATTGTACTGAATATTTTCAGGGTATCTGTCCTGCCATCAAAAGCAATTCCGATCTGGCACATATTTGTACCAATCACATCTTTTAACTGAGGAATTTTCTGACCCAAAAATTTTACAAATATTGTATCTTTGTAAAATTCCTCGAATGATTTTAAGATACTGTCAACAATTTTATCCGGCTCCATATCGTTATTGTTAACTTTCTTGCCCTTCGTGCCGATCTTACAGTATATAGAGGTAAATATTCCCCTGTTTACAGGAAGGAGATATGGCGTAAAACTGACTTTATAATTCTTGTCAGCCAGCTTCTCTATTTCCTGTTCAATTTCCCCAATATGCCTGTGAGCCAGAACAGAATATGGGACAAAATTTTCATTAATACTGCAAAACAGATATTCCTGTTTTAACTTCCGCCCTGCTCCGGTAATTCCAGACTTGGAATCAATATTTATATCCTCAACTTTCAAACTGTCATTCTTAAGAACAGGTGCCAGTGCAAGCAGAATCGATGTCGGATAACATCCGGGATTGGCAACAAGCCTGGAACCGGCTATCTTTTCCTTATAAATTTCCGGAAGACCATAAGTAAAATCAGGTAATATATTTTTCAGTTTGTGTTCCGTGCCATACCAGGTTTTATACACTTCAGGATTCTTTATCCTGAAGTCAGAACCTATATCAACAATCTTTCCTTTGAAATCAAGCAAATAGTTACTTACAAATTCCATGGACCTTAGCGGCGGCAGACATAAAAAAATAATATCCATCCTGGCAAGTTCATCCTTCGGTATTTTTTCTATTACTGTGAACTTCAACTTTTCATTGCCGTTTTTATCATAATACGATGGAAAGACTTCACTTACTCGCATACCCTCATAAGTTCTGGAAGTGGTATAACTTACACCCGCCAATGGATGATTATTCAATATTTTTAACAGCTCAAGCCCTGTAAATCCTGATCCGCCTATAACTGCCGATTTTAGTTTCGTTTCCATTTTAATTATTTTTTTTGGTTTTTATCTTATATTTTTATAAATTATCTCCTCGAATTTGCATATTATACAATTAAAATAAATATTATGCAATTAATTTATAAAATTGTTGACTGAGTTTTAAAATCGGGAATGACGCGCTGGTTTAAAATTTTACCGCAAAAAAATATATAAGGCTTTTATATTAATCAAGCCTTATATATTTATATTGTTTATCGTCAGATTTTTATGATTTATTAAGTTTGTTTATCCGTTTGCCCAGAATCCTGCGGACCAGTCTGTTCATCTTTATCGATATTCTTTATGGTCTTTGGTCTTTCAGATAGAGTCAAATTTAATTCAATACTCTGTTCATTTCTGCTTACTGTTATTTTTATATTATCTCCGACTTTATGTTTTAGCAGCTGCAAGTAAAGCTCCTCAGGATTATTAACTGTTTCACCAGCAAAAGTTGTAATAATATCTTTTGGTAAAAGACCTGCTTTTTCAGCCGGACTGCCTGCTATAATACTACTAATTAAAACACCTTTTGCATCTTTATTTGTTTGGGATATTTCTATACCTACAAAAGGTATGTTCTCTACATTTTGTTTTAACTTTTGTCTGTCCTTAAAATAATTGTTTCCAGGAATACATCGTCTTTCTTTAAAGTCAAACTCTTTCGATAATTCCCGTGTTTTATTAAAGTTCATGGCTCTGGGAACCTTGTATCTAAAATTAAATACGAAATGTCCCAAAGAACAAGCAGATAATACTGCCATTGATACAACTATAATGATTACCAATAAAGTTGCTATTATAATATTTTTCTTATTCATAAACACCCTTTTTGCTTATTGGTTATTTTATATAATATGCTATTCTTACCAGAATTATATTAAGGGAAGATTAAAATAAGATTAAAATTATTTAATATTAACCTTGGATTTGAAAGTATTCGAAGGTCTCTGCAATCAATAAGAATTTTAGCTGGATTCTTTCTATTAAACCAGAAGCTGTAAATGCTTAGAAGAAAATAACTCTATTTTTTTATTAATATATTCTTAAAATAGTTATCCATCGAATATGATAACATGCTAATTTTTTCGTAATCTATTTCTCCGTCTGAACGGACCACTCCCTCTTCGGCATCGACACTTACAACCTCACCGATGAACATATCGTGAGTTCCAAGATGAATTATTTCTTTAACCTTGCATTCGATATTTATCTTACACTCTTTAATTAACGGGGTATCTATAATGAACCCTTTTTCTTTAGTTAAACCTAACTCTTTGAATTTATCTATGTTCCTTCCGGAATTACGGCCGCAAAAGTCACAAGCTTTAATCATTTTTTCATCAGGAATGTTAATCACAAATTCTTTTGAGGCGTTTATAAGTTCATGGCTATATCTTGAAGGTCTTATAGATATTGAAATCAATGGAGGCTTGCTGCAAACTGTTCCTGCCCAGGCAAGAGTAATTATATTATCATTGTTTCCATCTGAACATGAAACCAGAATAGCCGGGTTTGGATACATTTTTTCGGATATACCGATGGATTTTTTCATATTTTACCTAATCTCTAAGTTTGGCCCTAAACTTTTTGCGTAGATTTTCAATAATTCGTTTTACAATTATTTCAATCTCTATATCTTTCAAGGTTCTTTTTTTATCAAGGAATGTAAGAGAATAAGCCATGTTTTTTTTGCCTTCTTCTATCTGCTTCCCTCTGTAAATATCAAAAAGCTTAATCGCTTTAAGCAAATCCGATCCTGAATTCTTTATTTCACTTTCAATATCAGAATTCTTGACTGACTCATCTACAACAAGTGCCAAATCTATCTCAATTGAAGGAAATGCTGAAATAGGCTCAAAATACATAGAATTTTCAGTATTACCAATAAACTTATCAAGATTGATTTCAAGATAATAAACATCCTGACCGATTTCAATCAAATCTATTATAAGCGGATGGATCTTACCTATGATTCCAATTTTCAAATCATTTTTACCGGTAATTATATCGGCACTGATTACAGGATGAAAAAAATTATATTCTTGTTCCCTGAATCTCAAATCATTATTTTTAAAGTAAAGCCCGAAAAGATATTCACTAATTCCCTTTATATCATAAAAATCACAATTTTTTTCTTGCTCGTTCCAACCTTTTGTTTTTGTCTTGCCGGTGAGCATAATTCCGAGAGTATTTATCTCGTCAGGCAATCCGTAATTCTCCTTTTTTCTGAAGACTTTTGATATCTCAAAAATTCCTATATTTTTTATTCCATGATTTATATTGTTCAGCAGGTTTCTTAGCATAAGTGGCATTGTTGAGGTTTTCAGCAAGGCAAAATCTTCATTTATAGGGTTTAGTATCCTTAGATAATCTTTAAAACCTTCTTGGGTAGTTAATTTCAATTTCTCTATCCAGGAATCACTGATGAACGAATAATTTATTACTTCGTATAATCCGATGTCGCATAAAACCTTTCTTATATTTTTAATAGTTTTTTGGTAATAAGTATAACCTCCCCTTTTCATATCGGATTGAGGAGGTATAGGCTCAAAATTCTCAAATCCATAAATCCTTGCAATTTCTTCAATAAGGTCTATTTCTCTTTCAATGTCCTCGAAACGGGAGGATGGTACAACTGCTTCAATAATATTTTTATCTTTTGCGTCTTGGTGGTTTTTGATACTGAGCCCGGAGAGAATTTCAGAAATAATTTTAGGATCAATATCTTTTCCAAGCACATTTGTAACTTTTGACAATCGTAAATTTAATCTTCTTTCTCTTGTCATTTTTTTGTAATTGTCATATATACCGATTTCAGGTTTGTAACCTGAAATCTTTGAAAGCAAATCTTCAAATCTTTTTATGGCGAAAACAGTCAGTTCAGGATCAATTTTCTTTTCAAATCTGTTTGAAGCTTCTGATCTTAATCCCAGACTGCCGGAGGTTCTCATTATCGATACACCGTTAAAATTGGCAGACTCAAGAAGCACATCCCTTGTATTTTTGCTAATTTCAGTTTCCTTGCCCCCCATTACTCCCGCAATTGCAATTGGTTTTACTTCATCTGCAATAAGAAGCATACCATCTTCAAGGTTTCTCGGATTATCATCAATGGTCCTTATTTTCTCACCTTTTTTTGCAGTTCTGACTATGATCTTATCCGAATGAAATAGTTTCTTATCAAAAGCATGTAAGGGCTGCCCAACTTCGTGCATTACATAATTTGTTAAATCTACAATAATATCTATTGGCCTGTAATCACAAAGTATGAGCCTGTTCCTCATCCAATCCGGGGTTTGCGCCACTGGAACATTGGAAAATATCTTGGCAGAGTAACGGGGACATAATATATAATCTTCAATTATAATCTTAAAGTTATTATCAGCATTTAGCTCATTAAAATAATTATATTCAGGCATCAGAAATGTTGCTTTTATAAGTGCGCTAAGTTCCCGGGCTATTCCCATAATGCTTAAGCAGTCGGACCTGTTGGGAGTTATTTCAAGTTCGAGGACAACATCATTTAAGCCTGCTGTCTCAGCAAAAGCATTTCCCGGAACATAGCCTTTGTCCAATATCATAATACCATCAGATTCAGAAGAAATTCCAAGTTCGGACTCAGAACACATCATGCCTTCCGAAAGAATTCCTCTTAGCTTTGCCTTTTTTATTGTGGTACCCTGTACAGTTTTAGCTCCTTCAAGCGCAACTGCAACCTTGTCGCCTTTTTTAAAATTAGATGCGCCGCATACTATTGAAAGCATTTTGTCGCCGATACTGACCTGGCATACCGAAAGTTTATCTGCATCCGGATGCTTATTGAATTCATTTATCTGCCCTATAACAATATTTTTGAATCTCTCACCTACATACTCAATATTTTTAACTTCTGTTCCGCTCATGGTTAAAAGTTCCGCTACCTTAACCGGATCGAGAAGATCGACCTTTAAAAATTCTTTTAACCAGTTTATTGTGACTTTCAAATTTAAATAATAACCTTTCTAAAACTGCTCCAAAAATCTAATATCATTCTCGTAGAATAACCTTATATCATTAATGCCATATTTAAGCATACAGATCCGTTCAATTCCCATTCCGAAAGCAAAGCCGTTAATCTCTTCAGCATTATAATTAACATATTTATACAGATTAGGATCGACCATTCCGGCGCCTAAAATTTCGAGCCAGCCTGACCATGAGCAAACTCTGCATCCTTTTCCGTTGCAGATATTGCAGGATACATCAACCTCTGCGCTTGGTTCTGTAAAAGGAAAATAATGAGGTCTGAATCTTACTTTTCTTTCTTTACCAAAAACTTCATGAATAAAAGTTTCCAAGGTCCATTTTAAATTTCTAAAACTGATGTTCTTGTCAATTACCAGTCCCTCGATTTGCGTAAACATCGGTGTATGAGATATATCGTAATCTTTTCTATAAACTTTTCCGGGAACGATAATATAAACCGGAGGCTTGTTATTTTCCATGTACCTTATCTGCACAGGAGATGTGTGTGTTCTTAAAAGAACATCTTCCGATATAAAAAAGGTATCGTGAAGGGACCTTGCCGGGTGATCTTTGGGAGTATTCAATGCTTCAAAATTATAATAATCAGTTTCAACTTCAGGACCTTCGGCAATATCAAATCCCATTCCCATAAATATTGCCTCGATTTCATCTATTACCTGAGAAATAATATTTATCCTGCCAGAGGCAATATATTTCCCCGGCAGACTCAGATCTATTTTTTCTTTTCTTAAATCTGTATCAAATTGAATGCTCTTAAGCTTTTTTTCTCTTTCCTCTAAACCTGCTTCTATGGTTTTCTTGATTATATTGGCTTCCTTTCCAACAAGGGGCCTCAATTCACCGGGTAAGCTCCCTACATTGCCCAGCGTGTTTATTACCGGGCTTTTCGGTCCGATATAGCGCGTTTTTACTTTCTGAATTTCATCAAGGCTTGATGCTTTCACAATTTCAACCTTAAAGCCTTCAAGCTCAGAATTTAACCTTTTTTGTAAATCTTCTAATTCTTTATTTGTTTCCATATTATTTGTTTCCATATATTGATCCATATGGTACTTTTTAATATGACATTATTATTATGCAGAAATCTGTTTTTTGGCAATTTCAGCAATTTTCTGGAAAGCACCAGGGTCATTTACGGCAATATCAGAAAGCATCTTTCTGTTTATTTCCACATTGGCCATTTTAAGACCATTAATAAGCTCATTATAAGTTATACCGTTGGAACGGGCGGCAGCATTTATTCTTATGATCCATAAACTTCTGAATGTTCTTTTTTTATTTTTCCTGTCTCTATATGAATAAGCCATTGCCTTAAGCAATTCTTCTTTTGCGAGCCTATAGCTTCGGCTGCTTGAACTGTAGTAACCCTTAGCCTGCTTGAGTACTTTTTTATGTTTTTTTCTTTTTAAAACTCCTCTTTTAATTCGGGTCATTTTTACCACACCTTCTTTCTATAATCACAACTTTCATTTCATTTTTTCATTAAATTGTTCACAGCTGTTGAGGACAGCGGCAGATTATCTGTTACCTGCCAAGTTGTCTTCTTACATGAGGATAGTCTGCCTTTGAAATTTCTATTTCATCTCCAAGTCTTCTTTTCCTCTTTGCATTTTTTTTAGTTAGAATGTGACTTTTATAAGCTTTTACTCTAACAATTTTTCCTGATCCTGTAACCTTGAATCTTTTAGCAGCGCCTCTGTGAGTTTTCATTTTTGGCATACTAAACACCTTCCCTTCTATTAATAAACTACTTCTCCTATGAAAATATAACTAAAAATAATCAAATATCTAAAAATCAAGCAGGATCTAACAGCATTACAATATTATAACCTTCCATTTTTGGTTTTTGTTCAATTATGCACTTGCCTTCAAAATCATCTACGATGCTGTTCATAACATTCATTCCTAATTCAGAATGTATTATCTCTCGGCCCTTAAAAGAAAGTGTTATTTTTACTTTACTTCCTTTTTTAAGAAACTTTTCGATCTGTTTCTTTTTAATGCTCAAATCATTTTTATCTATTTTGGGCCTTAACTTAATTTCCTTTATGATAATCTGAGTTTGTTTTTTCCTTTTTTCTTTTTCAGATATTTCCATCTGATATTTATATTTACCAAAATCCATAATCCTGCAAACAGATGGATTTGCGTTGGGTGCTACTTCAACCAAATCGAGATCTTTTTCTCTTGCCATCATAAGTGCCTCACCTGTTGCTATAATTCCAACCTGACTTCCATCTTCAGCTATTAACCTTATTTTTGGAATCCTGATCTGCTCGTTTACACGAATGTTTTTAATAATAAATTGACACCTCCATTTTGTTTTTAAAATTTCTTTTTATTATAAAAAAAATAGGCAGAAATCATCCACCTTTTTTTAATTATATTAACCAAATCAGCTGGCTAAAGACTTAATCTTATAATTGCCGCCATATGGTGAGAAATAAATGATTCCTACTTTAAATATTAAGTTTTTAAATGTTTTAATCTTTGTTAGATAAATTATTTTTGTATTATTTATTTATGAATTTTAATTTTTACCTATCAAAAATTACTATATTATATGTTTTTTTATTTTTTTGTCCAGCACTAATTAAATACCATTAAATACTGTTTTAATCAATACTTTTAAATAAACCTGTAAATTGGGCCCATTTAACCAGTCATCTGCTGATCTTCTTTAGGCACATATTCTTCTTCCCAGACCTTATCGGCAATCTCTTTGTAGCTGTGTGCATAATCATCAAGTTGTTTTGCAAGATTTGTTATAACACCTTCTGCTCCGGAGTGTGTCGGGTAAGCACCTGTTTCGGCAACTATATCCCTTAAAACTTGCGGATTATCAATTATACTGCAGGGCATAAGATGATTTTTATTGAATGGTTGTCTTTTTCTGAATCCCATAAAGAATGGGCTCGTCAGAACTTCGGCAAGACTTTTCCCCTTTATATTGTCTGCCGCAAAATGTACAAAAACACAAGGCTCAACATCGCCGTTTACATTTATATGAAGATAATTTTTACCGCCTGCCATGCATCCATGAACAAGATTTCCGTCATTCCAGAAATCTGCAACAATGATATTTTTGGTATTTCTTATCTCGAGTATTCTTTTTCTTCTGTAATCTCTTTGCTGCGGTGTAGGCATCAAGTCAAGATTAGGTTCTCTTCCAATTGGAATATAATTAAAATACCACCCGACAAAACAGCCTTTTTCAACAAAGAAGTCAACGAATTCGTCACTGACAACAAGTTCGTTGTTTGCTCTTGTAGCAGTAGCGGAATATCCAAAAAGGACCCCATTTTCCTTAAGTGCATCCATTGCCGACATTATCTTTCCCCATGTTCCCTTTCCTCTTCTTTCACTGGTTTCTTTTTCAAAACCTTCAACACTGATGCAAGGGAGAGCGTTCCCCAGCTCAGCAAGTTTTTTAGCAACTTTATTGTCTATCGCAGTTCCATTTGTGTATATCTGGAAGAAAGAATCATTATGTCTTTCAAGAAAATCAAATAAATGGGGCCATACAAAAGGTTCCCCACCCGTAATAACAAAGAAATAGAGGCCTATGTCATTTGCCTCATCAATAATTCTATTACAAACATCATAAGGCAGATCCTCAATCTTGGAATATTCCCAGGCATAACAGCCATAACATTTCAGATTACACTTCATCGTGGGACTTATTACAAGATGATTTGGAGGAGTAATGCCATATTTTTCTGCAAAGGCTTTTCTCTTGGGTTGGCCTTGTATCATAGCGTTGTTGATTAAATTCATAACAACTTTATTCCTTACACCCGGAGACATTCTGACGGAAGATTTTTTCAAATTTATCAGCAGATTTTCCATAAAATCCCGTTCTTCTTTTGACTTTAACTTGTAAACTCTTCCTTTTACAAGCGATAACCATCTCTCATCAGAGATTTTAGGAAGTACCTTAATAACACTCTTGATTGCTGCACTGGTTGTATACAGTTTTACTCTGTCTTTTAATGTCATTTTTTACCCCTTGCTTGTAATAATAAATATTATTCTTATATAAAAATTTTTTTGAGATTGTAATCAATAATTATAATAATATCTATATTAAAAATAAAGAAAAAAATCAAAAACATTTCAGCAAGAGCGTAAGTTTTCAGCTTGTTATTTTTTTATTTTCCACCACATCGGCAATTAGCGAAATGAATTCTTTTATCTTAATATCCTTCATTTCCTGGCCGATTTTCTTTCTTATGGTAATTGTCTGGTTCTGTTCTTCCATTTCACCCACTACAATCATGTAAGGGATTTTTCTAAGCTCGGCCTGTCTTATTTTTTTACCAAGGGATTCCACCCTGTTGTCTATTTCAACCCTATAACCTCCCTTATCTAAAATATCTAAGACTTTATTGCCATAACCATAAAATTTTTCAGAAATTGGAAGCACTATGGCTTGCACCGGAGCTAACCAGGGAGGCAGATTTCCACTGTAATGTTCAATTAAAATACCCATGAATCTTTCCAGGCTTCCAAGAACTACTCTGTGTAGCATAACGGGTCTGTGCCTTAAATTATCCTCCCCTGTGTATTCTATGTCAAATTTTTCAGGCATTGCAAAATCCAGCTGGATTGTTGCGCATTGCCATGTCCTGTCAAGGCAATCTTTTATATGAAAGTCTATTTTTGGTCCATAAAATGCCCCGTCGCCTTCATTTATTTTATAGTTTGCATTTTTATGTTCCAGTACATCTTTTAAAGCCTTCTCTGCCTTGTCCCACATATCATCACTGCCTATCCTGTCTGGTGGTCTTGTTGAAAGCTCCATATGGTAATCCTTAAAACCAAATACTTCATACATTCTTTCAATCATATTCATTATTTTCAGGATCTCTTCCTGGAGCTGGTTTTCCAGGCAGAATATATGTGCATCATCCTGTGTAAAATTTCTTACCCTGAAAAGTCCATGAAGAACACCTGATTTTTCATGTCTGTGAACCAGACCCATTTCAGCATATCTTATCGGAAACTCCTTATAGGAATGCTGATCTGATTTATAGATTAAAATTGCTCCGGGACAATTCATGGGCTTTACGGCATACTCGCATTCATCTATCTGTACAAAATACATATTGTCTTTGTAATGATCCCAATGGCCCGAAGTTCTCCATAACTGGTTGCTCAGAATAATAGGTGTTTTAATTTCCTGGTATCCTTCGGCCCTGTGTTCTTTTCTCCAGTAAGAAAGTATTTCGTTTTGAAGTACCATTCCCCTTGGATGAAAAAATGGAAAACCCGGAGCCTCATCATGGAAACTAAACAAATCCAGATCTTTTCCAATGATCCTGTGGTCGCTTCTTTTAGCTTTCTCTATTTTTTCAAGATAACTTTTGAGATCTTCCTTGCTGTAAAATGAAGTGCCGTATATCCTTGTAAGCATTTTGTTTTTTTCATCGCCCCTCCAATATGCTCCGGCAATGCTTAAAAGCTTGAATGCCCCGATCTTTCCGGTCGATTCAATATGAGGGCCGATGCAGAGATCTGTAAAATCTCCTGCCGTATAGATGCTCACTTTGGGATCGGCAATGCCATCTATGAGTTCAATTTTATAAGGGTTTTCCGCAAATACTTTCCTTGCATCTTTTTTTGCAAGTTCCTTTCTTTCGAATTTAAGATTCTGCCTGATTATCTTTTCCATCTCTTTTTCTATATTTTTCAAATCTTCGGGAACAATTGTCTTGTCCAGATCAATGTCATAATAAAAACCATTTTTAATTGATGGACCTATTGCAAATTTAACACCGGGGTAAATATGCTTGATTGCAGATGCCATTACATGAGAGGTGCTGTGATTTAAGATATCGAGGTCTTTTTCACTGTTTTCGGAATCAGCCATAATTTGTCTGTCTTTCACTCTGAAATCTTAAAAAAATTGGAGCGGAAGACGGGACTCGAACCCGCGACTTTCACCTTGGCAAGGTGATGCTCTACCAACTGAGCCACTTCCGCTTGTTAAATTCTTTTAAAAATTTCAGATAAATATTAATCAGTAATAAAATAAAAGTCAATAAATAAAGCCCTTAAATAAAGCCCTTATTAAGAACTATTGATGTTTAATCTGACCAAACAGTTCCTTCGTTGCTTCTTTATCATAAACTACTGCACTTGCTTTTCCTACACTCTGGGGCCACGATGGTACGCCCGTAATATCGATATCACCGGTTTTTATTTTACCAAGTATCGGAAGTAATCTAAGGATATCTTTAAATTGCAGGTCTGTCCAGGTGTATCTTAGTAAAAAGTTAATCAGAAATGGCAGGGCCATCAATCTTTTAAAAGTACTTTTTTGGTCCAACAATGCAGTCACTACTTTTGCTGCTTCCTTTTCTCTTGCAAAAGCACCGCCTTGGGTGGTCCCATCCCCGCTCCTGTGCCTGTTCCTGCAAAGTGCCAGAGCCTGCTCGCCATCCAGATGATGAACCCCTTTTGTTAAATAGCACCCTGATAAATCATCTGAAAGGTTTTCTCCGACCTCTATTGTAACTCCCCCGAGAAAATCTATTAAAGGTTTGAATCCGTCAAAATCCGTAATAATATAGCCATCAATTGTAAGTCCCGAGAATTCTTCAATGGTCCGTACCGTAAGCTCATTACCGCCTATGGCATGGGCCCCGTTTATCTTACCTTCGCCATGGCCGGGTATATTGACCCATGTATCCCTGGGTACCGTAACCACGGTTCCTTTACCGCTGTCCAAATTTATATGAAATATAATTATTATATCAGTTCTGCCGTTTACTCTGCCGCCAGGTCTGTCAAAAGCACTGTCATCACCCAAAATTAAAATATTCATTGATAAATTCTTATCTTTTTCTTTGAGCTTTTCCACCTTATCGTTAAAAGTAAAAGTGGAGATAAAATCCGTTATTGTTTTTTTTGCCTGCACTTCTTCAATGTTCTGACCTATATATTTAACTGCATATATATAATTATCTTTTTTGATAAAGGTAAAATAATCGATATTTTTTGTACTCTCATTATCATCCAGAAGGCTCTTATATTCATAACCCTCAAGTTTAACGTCATTTCCGTCAATGTTTATTTCTCCATCTTCAAACATCAAAGTATTTTCTTCTTTTACTGCATTTACTGCATTTTCAGAATAGCTGTCATATATCTGCTCATCTGTTTTTAATTCACCCATATTCTCCAGCGGCTCGACAAGAATATATATGCTTTCAGTTTCATTGCCGCTATTCCCGGAATTACTGATTAAAATCCTGTCTCCGTCTCCGGAATCGAAAAGCTGCCAGCCTTCGGGGCAAATAAAAGAATAATTGGAAAATTCTTCTGAAGAACTGACATAATAATTTTTCTTCTCTTCGGTTGTCATAGCTTCAGGAACAGAACTTTCTGCAGAAGTTTCAGCAACAGAAGTTGAAGATTCTTGTTCCGTTGACTTTCCGGAATCACCGTTTTGCGAACAGGATGAAATAGACATTAATGTTAATAAAGAAATTAATCCAAAGATTAAAAAAATTGCAATACTTCTATTTAGCTTCATGGCTTTCCTTTTTCTTTTAAATATACACAATATTGTTCTGTTTGAACAAACCAAAGAGTCGATTAAATCTTGCGTCATCTTTAGTTTTATAAATAATATAATATTTTGCCTGTATTTCAAAACAAATTATATTAATTTCTTTTTTTATGATATTTAATCTTATATAATTATCATAGTTTTTTGCTTCAAATTGAGATTATTCATAAAAAATATATCGGGGAAAAGTCATGGATAAAAATGAAATAAAGAAATTAAATTTAAATGATTCCGGGTTTTTATTATTTGTTGATTCCGATGAAAAAACTATTTACGAAGCATCGGGACTCCTAAACGATACTGTTGCCGGCAAGCTTGTTTTAACTGACAAAAAGCTTTTTTTCTTCTTTGTTTCAAATATATCCAGAGATACTATTTTTATCGCTTCCCATTCTTTCATAGTGTCAGTCTCATTAAGGGAAGGGCTGACCTTTTCAACTCTGATAATAAATAATAAAAAGGAAAGTTTTACTATTAAGAAGCTGAAAAAAAATGAAGCAAAAACTTTTTATGGCCTGCTGAGTAATATTATTGAAAAAAATAAAAAATCACAAACTAATAAATAAAAAGCATTAAATCAGTATCGGCCGGCTTTTTTAATTAAGCACTTCTGCAGCGATCTCAATACGGTTTTCGTTGTCAAGAAATCTGAGCCACACACCCTTTTTACCGAAATCCATTGCTTCTTCTTTAGAATTAAAAAATATATCGATTCTGTTTCCTTTTATTTTTCCGCCACGATCATCAGCAGTGAAAACGCCTATATCTTTTATCTCAACAGTTGTTCCTAAAGGAATGATTTTGGGATCAACAGCTATTATACCTTTAACTGCAGTTTTACCTGTTGCAGTTATATCCGTTGTGCCCTGATCTGCATCATTTTTACTGTACCCGGTTGCAACAAAATAAAACCATTCTACTTTTTTTTCGATTTCTTTATATTTTGTAATTAAAAGAGGTTCTTTTTGAACAATGACTTCGGTGTTTTTACTGATTATGTAAGAAAATAAATTTAATTCAGGGGTTGTAAATGCCAACGTAACTATTACGGCTATTGAAATTATGAGCGTCCAAAATACTATATTTATTGCTATATTGTATTTTTTTAGCATTATTTCTCCAATCTCTAATCTTGATGTAACCAAAAATCTTGTTAAGATTAGCAGGTTTCATTTTTACATTTATATTTGCTAAAAACATTTCTTCAATAATTCTAAAATTAATTTAAAAATTTAGCTTAAAAATTTAGCTTTCAAATTATAAACAGATAATTTAAATAAAATCAACCTTTATTTATCTTACCGGTTTTTCATTCACCCGGAACAGCATGGTTTTCTATCCTTAAATTATTTTTATCCACTGCAATTATTTTGGTTCATTTAAGAAATAAGATTTTTTGGTTAAATATTTTTTAAATATTACTATACAAATGTATAGTAATATTGTATAATATGACCAATAAAAATAAGAATAATAAGAGGCCTTACCTGACGTCTTGCCAAAGGCTTCCCACAATAGTGCAGCTTAAACTTAACTGATTATTTAAAAAGATGAAAGAAATTGAAATCACTAAAAAACAGAAAACGGTCCTTGAAAAAATTAAAGACTTCATGGTGAAAAATTCATATCCTCCCACCATCAGGGACATAGCCAGAGAATTAGGTTTTTCTTCCCCGAAAGCAGTTACGGACCACCTTAAGTCACTCGAAAAAAAAGGTTTTATAGAAAGAAACTCGCTGGCACGTTCAATTAGATTAACAGGCAAGGCACTTGATATGCTGGGTTGTTTGAATGTCTGGTTAAATGGCAGCCAGGGGCCGGATTTACGCGCCTATCCCACAAACCTGTCAAATTTAAATGGTTTAACTAACCCTGAAAACACCAGGGTCATATACCTTCCGCTGGTAGGCAAAGTTGCTGCAGGAAACCCTATGCTTGCCCAGGAAAACATAAACGAATACATACCCGTTTCAGCAAGCCTGTTTGGAACAAAAAGGGCCGACTTTGCCCTTAAGGTTAAAGGTGACAGCATGATTGGCAACCATATACTTGACGGAGACATTATAATAGCCAGGTCCCAAAATACTGCTGATAATGGTGATATTGTTGTAGCTCTTATAGGAGATGAAGCAGTGGTAAAAAAGCTTTACAGATCAAAAGATAAGGTTGAGCTCAGATCTTCAAATCCTGCATATCTGCCCATAGAGATAACAGCCGCCTCAAGTGATCAAACCGGCGAAACACCCCACCGGGACAGCAAAAACGTGATCATACAAGGTAAAGTGATCGCTGTTCAAAGAGAAATCAAATAGTTCAAAGCAAATTTGACAATATAACAGGAGTTAATATGTTCGTGCATCTGCATGTTCACAGCGAATATAGTTTGCTGGAGTCTTCAATAAAAATAAAAGATCTTATCAATACTGCTTCAAATCTTAGAATGAAGGCAGTTACGCTTACCGACAAATATATAATCAGCGGTGCCGTTGAATTTTATAAGGAAGCCAGGGCAATGAATTTAAAGCCCGTAATCGGTTGTGAAATTTGCCTGGCAAGAAGCGAAAGGCTATCCCACCTGACCTTGCTTGTAAAGAACCGTACAGGATACGAGAACCTTTGTAAAATCGTGAGCATGTCTTACCTGAGGTTGATAAAAACAAAAAAAACAGCAGGCAATACGCAAGTCAGAACATCTGAACTTATCTCATCGTCCGGCCTCCCGATTGTGGAAATGCGGGAATTAAGAAATAATTCAAAGGGGCTCATCTGCCTTAGCGGGTGCGGCAAGGGAGAAATTCCTTACCTGCTCAAAAATAGCAGGCTGAGAGAAGCTCAGGACTTTGCGCTTGAGCTAAGGGAATTGTTTGAAAAAGATTTCTATATTGAAATTCAAAGATATTGTTTGACAAGCAGCAATAATTATAAAAACTTGGATTCTGAAAATCTTGTTAATCTTGCACAAAGAAATGGAATTGCTGTTACCGCCACAAACAATGTTCATTATCTGGGCAGACAGGACTTTAAAATATACAGGTCAATGGCAAAACTGAAAATGATGGGCACAAAAAATGACCCTACATCAACAATTTTGGAAAACAGCGAGCACTATTTTAAATCAGAATACGAAATGTCAAGGATGTTTCGCGATATCCCCGAAGCAGTAAGCAACACGCAAAAAATAGCAGATAAATGTAATTTTGAGTTTTCCCTGGGAAAGATAAACATACCTCACTACATAACTGAAAATGGTGAAAGCCAGGAAAATTATCTTGTGAGACTGTGCCGCCTGGGACTGAAATTCAGATATGGGGAAAATCCATCCAGGCAGGTACTCGACAGACTGAAAATGGAGCTTGAAGTAATAGCCGGTACCGGCTACACCGGCTATTTTTTAATAGTTGCCGACATAGCCAGGTTTGCCTGCGAAAATAAAATTCCAATATGCGGTAAAGGCTCGGCAGCAGGAAGTCTTGTCTCATATATACTCAGGATATCCAATGTTGAGCCAATTGGCAGCAAACTTTATTTCGAGAGGTTTTTAAACAAAGAAAGAAAGGAACCTCCGGATATAGACATAGACATATCCAACAAGGACAGGGAAAAAGTGGTGCAATACCTGATATCAAAATATGGTAAAACCAATATTTCGAGAGTTTGCAGCTTTTCAACCACAAAGCCAAGAGCTTCAATAAGAGAAGCCGGCAGAATATTAAGCATAGAGAAAGAAGAAGTAGACTTTATTATAAAAGCAGTTCCCAATTACAACCGGTTCTTTTCCCAGGAAGACATGCGGGCAGAAACAGAGTCATCGAGCCTGATAGATTCCGGCAATATGCAATACCAAAAGATAGTTTCACTGTCAAAAGACATAGGCGGTTATGTGAGACACATGTCTATGCATCCTTCCGCATTCATAGTATCAAATGAAGATCTGCTGAGAAAAATCCCTCTTACCATATCGGAAACAGGCGAGATAATGAGCCAGTACGATATGAACAGTATAGAAGATCTGGGAATACTGAAAATAGATCTCATAAACTCCTTGAGCCTTAGTCTCGTTGCCGAAACTGCAGATATCCTGAAAAAAAAGAGAGATATAAACTTGAATCTTTCTGATACAGATTATAATGACGGCAGTGTTTACAAACTGATGCAAAGCGGTCAGACACTTGGAGTTTTCCAGCTTGAAAGTTTCGGCATAAGGACCCTTTCAAGAAAGATTAAGCCTTCTTCCTTAAATGACATCACTCTCCTGATATCGCTTTACAGGCCCGGTCCCCAGCAGTCAGGAATGGTTACAAACTTTATAGAAAGAAAATTTGGAAGAGAAAAAACCGCTTTTTTACATAAAGATCTTGAACCAATTTTAGGTGATACATTCGGAGTAATACTTTACCAGGAACAGGCAATGCAGGCAGCAATAAAAATCGCAGGCTATTCATTCAGCGAAGCCGATAATCTGAGGAAAGCCATGACAAGATTGTCAAAGCAAGAAATGCTTGCCCATAAAGAGAGGTTTGTTAATGGGGCACAGTCAAGGGGATACGATCCGGGAACTGCCGTGGAAATATTTAACCTGATATCCAAGTTTGCAAGCTATGGTTTTGTAAAGGCTCACGCCGCCGCTTATGCTGAGCTTACATATAAGACGTGTTATCTGAAGGCACACTTCCCTGCAGAATTTCTCTCAATAATACTGACCAACAACTCCGGTTACTGGAGCAAGATACAGTATATCGAAGAAGCAAGAAGATTGGGAATAAAATTAGAGCTTCCTGACATAAATAAAAGCGGATTTGACTTTTTTGTTGAAGATGACGGAAGGTCCATAAGAACTTCCCTGATTTCCGTAAAAAGTCTTGGTTATGGGGGTACGGCCTCTATAATTAATGAAAGAGAAAAGGGTGGAAAATTCAGGGATTTCTTCGATTTCTATTTAAGAATTTCAAAAAACTGCCGTATTGCAAAAACTGCGGTTGAGAACCTGATAAAGATAGGGGCATTTGATTTTACGGGTCTTGCCAGAAAACAATTGCTTCTCATATTTTATTATTTCAAAAGCTTAAAAAAACCCGACCTGTGTTGTTCAAATTTTATTACAGGATATGAAGAACAAGGTAATTATTATCTTGATAATTTCATCAACAGACCCACTGCCAATCCCGGAAAAGATATCAACCTGCTTGGACGAGTGTGTGCAGCCAGCCAGCTTGACGCCGGATACCTTCAGGACTTCGGCCCCGGAGAAAAGCTCGAAATAGAAGAAAATATACTGGGCTTTTACATAAGTTCAAATCCGCTGGAGTGCCTGAAAAAGGAGTTTGAAATCTCAGGCATAACAAGAAGCAAGTTCTTTTATCGCCAAAACCTGGTCTTTCAAAAAGATGTCACTGCTGCAGGAATAATAATTTCAAAGAGAATTGAAAAGACGAAAAGCGGCAGCAAAATGCTTTTCTGCACCATGGAAGACGAAGACGGAATGTATGAAACAGTTTTTTTCCCGGACTCGTATAGAAAAAATATCCAGACAGTAATGAACAATTCCTTCATTATCATAAGAGGAAGACTTCATTTAAAGGATAATAACGTTTCCCTGGTAGCGCGGGATGTCGTGAGTCTTAATTCAATTAAGGACTCCCGCAAACAGCATTTTAAATCAAGCATTAAAACAAGTTTTATTTAAAGGAAAAGGAAACCTGATGGACAATTACGGCTCAAGCCGAAAAATAATACACATAGACATGGATGCATTTTTTGCTCAGGTTGAGCAAAGGGATCATCCGGAGTATAAGAACAAGCCATTGATAGTTGGGGGACCCTTAAACAGGGGTGTCATATCTTCTGCTTCTTATGAAGCAAGAAAATTCGGCCTTCATGCAGGAATGCCGCTTTCAAGAGCAAAAAGATTGTGCCCTGAAGGTATTTTTGTACCGGTAGATATGGAAAAATACCTGGAAGAATCAAGAAAAATAAGACAGATATTTTTCCAGTTCACTCCACTTGTTGAA
>Ga0172371_10003953_pt1 | contig 22761 bp, 16 predicted proteins | sample Lak12m_FD_114543 | JGI IMG/M metagenome (GOLD analysis project Ga0172371, IMG submission 114543) | Freshwater microbial communities from Kabuno Bay, South-Kivu, Congo - kab_022012_12m | ecosystem: Environmental > Aquatic > Freshwater > Lake | place: Democratic Republic of the Congo: South-Kivu...
CAGATAGACAACCTTCAAAAGGAAATCCTCGCCAAACTACGGTAACATGATTATGGCGCAACTACCCCACACCACCACCCACCCCTTCGGTAACACTTTATTATGGCGCAACGCGCACCGTGAAATTGCAGGGGAAGGGCAAGGCGGCGCCTTGCCCCTACCGCCCGGAACGAGCCCGAAGGACAGGTAGGGACGAGGCGCTGCCTCGTCCACGAGGGGTCAGCATCAAGTCTGTCCATCATCCGGTCACTGCGCAGGTGTCAGCCGGCGACGCCGGGAGGCGGCCAGCAATCCGACGGCCGCCACGGCTGCGAAGGCGGCACCGGCCAGGAACGTGGCCGAGGCCCCGAGTGAATTCCACAGGGCGCCTGCGATGACACTCGCCAACAGCAACGCGCCGCCGCTCACCAGATTGAATATCCCGAAACCTGTTCCCAGCAGTTCCGCGGGAGTGGTATCCGCCACAAGCTTTGAAAGCAGACCCTGCGTGAAGGCCATGTGCAGGCCCCACAGCGCAGACCCGGCAAACACCATCAGCGGAGATGCGGCAAAGCCAAGTACAAGGTCCGCCGCAATCAGCAGTACGAGTCCAAGAAACAGCAACTTACTGTGGCTGATCCGGTCGGCAGCAATCCCCGCCGGGTAGGCCATGCCGGCGTACGTAACGTTCATTATGATCATGACAAACGGCACGAAACTGAGTTCAAGCCCGACGTCCTGGGCGCGCAACACCAGGAATGCTTCGCTGAAGCGCGCCAGCGTGAAGACTGCGCCCAGGAGGGTGACGAGCCAGTAGCGCAAGGGGAGACGCATGGCGCCGGCGAACGACACCCTTGCCTGCTTCCCCGCGTGCGCCCGTTCGGGTTCACGCACGTAGGCGGTCAGCACCGCCACAGCGATGAAAGCCGGCACAACCCCGACCCACATTGCCGTCCTGATGTTGTTGGCAAACAGGATCATGAGCCCGACCGCAAGCAACGGGCCGATAAGGGCGCCTACGGAATCCAGCGCCTGGCGGAGGCCGTAGGCCGCGCCACGCATCTGCGGCGGCGTGATGTCCGCCACCAGCGCATCGCGCGGCGCGCCACGGATACCTTTCCCGACACGATCCAAAAAGCGCGCCGTGAATACCCAGCCGACCGATGTGGCCAGCGGGAAGATCGGTTTGGTGAACGCCGCAAGCGCGTAACCGGACACCATCAGGAATTTCCGCTTTCCAAGGAAGTCGCTGAGCGCGCCGGAAAAAACCTTCATCACGGCGGCAGTAGCTTCCGCCACACCCTCGATGACCCCGACTGTGACCATCGAGGCTCCCAGTGTGGTAACCATGAATGCCGGCAGGAGGCTGTGAATCAGCTCAGACGACATGTCCATGAAGAGCGACCCGAACCCCAATGCCCAGATGCCCAGGGGCAAGGTCCGCCATACCGCAAGAGTGGCGCCCGGAGATTGCGACTTGCCACCAACTTTCATATTCCTCATCACGGCAGATCTATGCAACGCAGGCGGTGGCGTGTCGCAAAGAAAAGGCGCCGTCCGATGATCGCGCCGGGGCATAGAATCATCTTCTCAACATCACCTGGCGTCGTTTCCCACAGTATCTCGCGTTGAGCCGTGCCGCGCCGGACCCGGTACAAATACGCGTCGCACAACCCGTAGATCGTCCCGGTAGCGTCCTTGCGCATCGACACCTCGTGCGGAACCCCGGCTTCCGTGAACGGGTTGCGGTCGAGCACTGTCTTTGCGTCCAGGTCGAGGTACAGCAGTTCAAGCTGTTCCTGCTTGTCCACGGTTCCAGCCTTTGACTGTAGGCTGGCAACAACGGCGTAGGCCCGGCCGGGCCGATCATAGATCATGTCACGGACCCCTCTGGTCCCCCTGACACCGAAATCCGTTGTGCCGACGGCCGCATCACGGACCGGGTCCCAGAACACGAAACCGGCCTCTTCAACGCGCTGCGTTGTCCCACCCCCGCCCCCGACGTCCGTTCCGACAAGGATCTGGTTGCGGTCCTCCAGCCATGCCAGGGACACTACGCTGCAGTCCCTGACAACGTGGCGGTGCACGCTGAATTCTCCGGTCTTCGGATCATACGAAACGAGCGTGCCGCCCCACGTGCCATAGTCAGGCAGCGATCCAATCCAGACTTTACCCGCCGGTCCTGTCACCATCGCGCGCGGCCGGCACGAGATCGGATCAGGCGCCCCGACATCGCGCGGATTGGCCCCCTCTTCCGTGCCGAAACGGTATGGTTTCGAGGGATCGAAAATAGACAGCCTCGCCCATGGGTATGAGGCTATGTACATCTTGCCATCGAGATTGCCGAAGGAATAGGCTTCGCCGCCGGCCACACTGCACTGGCCATGGTCCTTCATGTCGCTGCCATCGGGTTTGCAGGAGAACAGGCGCTCGGGAAGCATACTGGACCCGTACAACCTGCCATCGGGCCCGGCATGCAAAAGGAAGAGCGTTGTCCCCTTGCCTTCCCAGTCCAGGGTCAGTTCGCGCGCTCTGCCGTCCGGCTTGGCAACCTGCAGCCGCCTGAACTCAAACGACTTGTCATCAAGGAACCGGACTCTTGATCCGTCCGGCAGGCAGGTTTCAGGTTGTCCGGGATCGGGGATCGAGGCAACCGGTTCGGCCTGCATGCCCTTTACCCTGAAGTTGCCTTTTGATGAACGGATGTAGAGAAGCCCGTCTTTGCCGCGCAGCAGTTCTATGGTCGCATCGCCCTCTGTCTGCTTGTCCACGACGGGACCGACTGGATGATGGGCGCCGGTTGCGGGATCAATAGCAACGACGTGCGACCTGCACATCCTTACAATCCCCGCCAGTGTCCCGTCCTTCCCGCAGAATGGGTAGAAATACATGTCTGTTTCGTCCATGCGGCCGTGGCGACGGAACTGTCCTGTCTTCGGATCGAACTCCGTAACAGAACAATTGCCATGGCAGCCAATGAAGATCCTGCCGTCCTGCGCCTGGTCAATCCGGCACGGGAAGTTTGCGGCAGGCGGATCGATGGGCCCCAGGTCTTCCAGCTTCCTGTTCTTCGCGGCCGCGTTCGGATCGTGCCGGTGCAGGTGCCCGGAGTAGGCCGACGCCACGTAGAGTATCCCCGTGTCAGGCTCAATGTACCATGCCGTGGGAAAGTTGGCACTCTGTGTACCGGCCTCGTACTGTTCGCAGTGACCGGTCTTCAGGTCAATGTCGCACACAAAAAGAGTCCCGTTGTCCTGTCCCATCGTGGCGAGCAGCACAGGCAGACCCTTCCTGTTCCGTCCGGCATGCAACCGGACCCAGTTCACGCTCTTCACCGGAACGCCAAGCTCGCGAACTTTCACTTCTGTGCCCTTGCTCATTCAGCCATCCCTGCCTTTCCCAGGACCAGATCCTCCGCCTGTTCAAGAGAGCCTGACCTGTAGGAGCCGAACCACTGTTCGGCGATGCATCCGGAATCGCCGCAAAGTGCTGCGGCTCCTACCTGGCCATCACAGCAGGCCGTATCCCGGGAAGACGGCCTTCGCGCAGTCCGGATCGCCGTACCGGCTGCAACCGGTCCGTCAGGACGATCTTCTTCCGCAGCCCGGGAACCTTCACCAGCACCTCGACCCTGCCCCGTGCTGCCCTTACCCCCACCAGTCCCCCCTTGCCGCCGGGCACAAGCAGCGTGGCCAGCGTCACCTGATGATGAAGGCCATCGGTGCACCACCGGATCATCCGCGGATCAGGACCGGGCGATGTCATTGCATCGGCTGCGAGGCGCACTGCGCACGGCACATCAGCCGCAAATCCCATGGCGAGACGTTGCCGTTTTCCGCGGATCCGCGCGGAACTCCGTCCGGTCACAACGGCACCCAAGGTATGGAACCGGCTCTCGACCCGGCCAAAGTGTTTCATCACGGCACGATCAATCAACAGGATGCCCTTTCCGTTCAACCATACAAACAGCCGTCCGCAGAACCTTGTTGCCTGACCGTCCTTTATCCGGCCCATCGCCTCCGTGGCATCCAGACGGACCGCAGGGTATCCACCGACACGTATTACGCGGCTGGCCACTTTGGCCGGACGTGTAATACCTACTCCGTTGATCAGCATAGTGTTCTTGGAGGCAGACACCATTTCGTGCAGTTCCCAGCGGCGGGGACTGAATGTGGTGTCAAGGTACTCCGATGGTCCGAGGCTCGTGAGCATGCTCTCATCCCGCACCACACAATGAAAACTCATAAGGTCGAGGTGATTGTGCGGCACCTCCGTGGTGCCGCCACGGATCGAAAGATAAAGATCCGGGTCCGGCCAACGGTCGGCCAGCCAGTACCAGTCCAGCACGGGGTAGCGACAAACAACATTCCTGCGCACCCGAACTCGTGGATACCGCATTCGAGGATGGAAGAGGATGAGTTCAACGTCCGTCGGCCAGATGCCCTGCCCCACGCCGCGTCGCGGTTGCGCCATCCCGGCCAACCGGTCCAGTCGTTTCACCACATCGTACCGTCCGCACCGCTCGGCCAGTGCATAGTGAAATGGATGGAGGTTGTACCGGTTCACATCACTGAAACTGCACGGCACGCCGTTCGGAGAGAAATCCAGCGGGAAATCAAGGGTACGGCGCACACCGCGCCGCTGCATCATGGGATGCGGGCGTCCATGGGCCTGTTCCCACGACAACAGGTACAGGAAGGCATACCGCATGCCGTAGCCCCAGTAACCGATGCCCTCGGGCCATCCGCCGTCCAGTCGGTCCATGTACTCAAAGTACGGGCGCATGGAATCTTCCGCCCGGGCCAGCAGTCCCTCTGCTTCCGGAGCATCTCCCATCATTGCCAGGACCAGCATCCCCAGCCCCCCAGCGCAAACGGTGTTCCAGTTGCAGTCGGCCCTTCCGTACCACCAGTTTCCGCCTGCCTTGTCCTGCGCGCTAAAAGCAGCAAATGGCCACCGGCGCGCAATGCGAAGCATCTCCGCCTTGTCGCCCGGCGCAAGGGTCGGGTAGAGCCAGTCCCAGGCGATCGCCAGTGTCGTTGCATTCTCCCCATAGCTAAGGTCGAAAATGGCCTCCGGTTTTGCATTGCCCTCCCGCCACCGGATCCATGACCAGTACTTCCACCGTCCCATCTGCCGCACGTGCGCCAGTACTGCCAGACGGAACCGTTCCTCGCCGGTCCGACTCCATTCGACCAGCAGAGTCACAACCCGTTTCTGCATGAGCCGGGCTCGGATCAGGTGGGCGTTATGGGTGGTAACATCATAGTCAATCGTTGTCCCGCGCAGGTACATGCGGGCATCCCGGCTGACCCGTGTCATTGCTTCACCCAGGTGGGGCCAGCCACGAATCCTCCCCAACCTTGCCGCATGCGATGCCATCACGAGCCGCGGATGCGGTGCCAACCTGCAGGAAGCCGTTTGTGCTCTTGAACTCATTCGTCACTCCTCATCATGAACCACACCCATGACCAGGACAGTCGCCGGAAAGTAACCACCGGCGGCCGATCATCTGGCCTTTCCCAGCCTCAAGTCCACAATCTTGCGCTGGACCATCCGGACATGCTTCGTTTCCTCTTCGCGAAGCTGTTCCAGGAAACCGCGCACCACACCAGCCTGTGGTTCCTTGAGAAGACGGTCGTACAGCCGTTGTGCCGCTTCCTCCTTCTTCAGAGCCATTTCCAGGAGTCCCATCGGTGTCTTGATCGCACTCATGCTCACCTCTCATGCGTGGTTTCGCAATTTCAACTCCGCCGGATGCGGGTTGAGATAGTACTGATCGGCAAGGTAGGCCACCCCGTACTTGCGCACGTGGTGCCGCAGCAGCGTCACAGGCACGATCAGCGGGACCAATCCAGCCCGATATTCCCCGACCACCTCCAGCACCTCCTGCTTCTCGTCTGCAGGCATGGCGTCCCTGAAATAACCAAGCATGTGCTGGAGCACGTTGACATGACGGCGGATGGTGGCGCGCTCAACCATGGCCTCCATCAGCGACTTTTCGTATGCATCTGCCAGGGCGGGCGGCTTGCGGTGTCTTCCTTCCGCCAGAAGCCGCCCCATGGACGTTGTGCGGGACGGGGAATGCGCCATCAGGAGGAGCTTGTTCCTGGCATGGAAAGTCATGAGCGACTGCAGCGTCCGGTCACCCGCCGCCTGCCGGAAGCGGTACAGGGTGAAGAACCTTTCAATGAAATGCTCACTGAGTTCCGGATCATGCAGGCGCCCCTCTTCTTCGACAGGAAGCCGCGAAAAATGGCCCATGAACTCGCGCGCGAACAGGCCCACCCCGTTCTTCCCCGGGGCGCCTTTGCCGCCATAGACCTTCACCCGTTCCATGCCGCTGCTGGGCGATCTGCTCTTGAAGACAAACCCGCACAGGTTCTCGCCTTCGAGTTCGACGATTCGCCGTTGCGACCATTCCAGCATCCGGCTGGTATGGTCAACGCCGGTGTGTACGGTCACGAGCCGCGGCGCCGCCGCGTCACCGGTGAGCCGCATGGCTTCACGGGGCACAGGCAGGCCGCATTCGACTTCCGGGCAGACAGGGACGAAATCAACGAACCTGCCAAGCGTATCGCGCAGAAACTCGTCAAGCTTGTGCCCGCCGTCGTACCGCACGCGGTCACCCAGCAGGCAGCGGCTGATTCCAAGGCGGGGACGATCCTTTGCGGAAATGCTTGTCATCCGGAGTACCATTCCTGACTGGGGACACCATATCTGACTGTCCCGGCATTGCCAAGCTTTGCCGGGTAACACCGCGGACACTCCTCCGCGGCCAGCCACGATGGGATTGATTCGCCATGCGGCCTGGGATAGTTTACCCGTCGTGCCGTTACAGTTTCTGCAGGCACGGATCCGGATAACAGCAATGACCGGAACAGAAACCACAACTCCGCCTGTTGGCAGGCTGCGGAAAGCAGGACAGCTCGCCATGGAAAAGGCCCGCGCCATCAGGCAAGGGTCAGGCGACGGCATTGCCGGGATGAAGCGGCGCGCTATGACAGCTCTCCAGGATCGTTGCAGGACCGCCGTATGGGCAAACCTTGACAGGATAAAACAGGGTTGCCTGGAGGTGCGCCTGCCGACCGGCGAGTCTCGCGTGTTCGGCGTTCGTACTTCGGCAGCCAAAGCACTGCTGCAGATAGTCGAGCCGGAAGCCATCGTGCGTCTTGCCCTGTGCGGGGACGTCGGTCTGGGAGACGGCTACGTTGCCCGCGAATGGACCACGGACAACCTGTCCGGCGTCCTCGACATCCTTGCCAGGAACGGCATACACACGACACCCCGGCCCGGCCGGGTTCGCCTTGCTAACATCATCGAGAGACTCTCCAGGCCGGCGGCAAAGGGTGTACTTCAGACGCAACCTGGAAGCAGCTTCTTCCAGTTCTTTCTGGACCCGGCCATGAACCAGACCTGTGGCTACTACGGGACCCCCGACGACACACTTGAACGTGCCCAGTACAACAACGCACGGATACTTGTTGAGAAGGCCTGCCTCAGCGCATCGGATCACCTGCTCGAGATAGGGTGCGGATGGGGCGGCTTTGCCGTCGAGTCAACCCGCCTGACGGGTTGTCGTGTTACAGCCGTAACTGCTTCAGAAGCAGAATACGACCACGTCTTCAGGCGCGTTCGTGCCCTGAGACTGGAGGACCGGGTGACGGTTCTCATGAAGGACTACCGCACAGTAAAAGGCCCTTTTGACAAGATCATCTGCATCGAGAAGCCGGGCGACGGTGCGAGCGATAAACCGGGCGACTTCTTCAGTTGCTGTGACCGCCTTCTGAAACCCGACGGCCTCATGGTCCTGCAGGTTACGACAAGGCAGACGCCGGCCGGCCGACCATGGCAGAACGGACCGGACTGGGCCGAGTGCCGCATGCAGCCGGCATCGCGTATTCCTTCACTGGCCTGCATCTGCGAACAGATGAACAGGCACTCGTCCTTCGTGATCGAAGACATGGAAAACATCGGTAACCACTATGCTCTGACGCTGCATGCCTGGCGTATGAGGCTGGAGCAGGCCGTGGAAAGAATGGAGGCAGCCGGATATGCGGGAGTCCTGGCAAGGAAGTGGCAATATGCTTTCGCATTCCGACAGGCTTGCTTTGCCTCGCGTACGCTGTCGAATTTCCAGCTTATCCTGACAAGGCCGCGCAACCTGTCATTACCCGTCTTCCCATAACCCCGGACCCTTTCTCCAAACCCCACATATGACCATCGACAGACACACACTTCGTAACGCGATCCTTGATGTCATCGGCGAGGGAATATGGGGCTTGCAGGCAGGCATGGTCCCTGCCGTCACCGTGCTGACCGTCCTGTTGACCCGCTATAACGCGGGCAATACCATGATCGGACTGGTGTCCGCAATCCAGGGCGGGTTGATCTATCTGCCGCAGATTCTCGGGCTGTACATTTTCGCAAGCGTCAAACACAGGCAACGTGACATGATCCTGTGGCATGTCATCGGCATCCTGCCCTGCCAGGCCCTGTGCGGCATACTGGTGTTGTTCGAAGGAAGCCTGGATCCCTTCTGGTTACGATGGGGCCTGCTGGCCCTTTTCTCGCTGTTTTCAATCAACATAGGGATAATCGTCGGGGTCTGGTCTGAGTGGCTGGCTCACATGTTCAGCACGAACATCAGGGCAACGGTGATGGGAACAGGCTTTTCACTCTATTCCCTCCTTGGCGCAGGAGGAGGACTGGTGGCCGGCTGGTGGCTTGAGAAATCACCTGGTTATCTCACCTATTCCTGGCTGTTCCTCTTGAGCAGCGCAATCGGGGTTTTCTCCATGCTGGCTTTTACCTTCATCGACGATCCTGCCGTCAGGTTGCCGTACGCATCGGAAAAGCCCACCTTGCGGGACATCATCATACGTTTCAGGGCGAGCCTGGCGGACTGGAATTTCCGCGTCTTCCTTGTCGGCCGGGTCCTTGTGTCGATTGGCCTCTGCGTATCCCCGTTCCTGGCCGTTTTCTACCAGTCTCCCGAGGGAGGACGCGTGCCGGATTCATTCATCGTCATGTGCGGGGCCGCAATGACCGTCGGCACCGCGATCACAACGGTTGTCATAGGCAGGTGGGGAGACAAGACCGGGCACCGGGCACCGATAATCGCGGGCGCGATAATACAGGCGCTTGCACTGGCAATTCTCCTCGTCAGTTCCGGGAGAGCGAGCTGCGTTGCGGCCTATCTGGGCGTGGGAGTCTGTATCGGTTTCGGCTTCATATCCCATACCAACATGCTTTACGAGACATGTCCGCATGACGACCGCCTGGCCCATATCACGGTCGGGAACATAGTGATGACAATACCCCTGCTTGTGGCCCCGGTAATAGCCGGGTTCTTCGCGAACCGGTGCGGCATCAGGCCGCTTTTTGCGATAAGCCTGTTGATCAGCGCCGTTGCCGCCGTGTGGTTCATTGTGTTCTTTCGCGAACCCCGCCGTATGGGCAGCGGCCGGGGCGGGACCGCAAGAACAGGCTCGCAGGAAACTACTGGTCGAAGTACACTGCCCGGATGAAAACGTCGATCTACTGGTTCTCCGGTACAGGTAACTCGCTCTGGATAGCGAAACAGCTTGCCGCACACCTTCAGGCCGACCTCGTCCCGATCGCGACAACAGCCACGGAGAAGCCCGTAACTGCGCAGGGCGATGCGGTCGGGATCATCTTCCCCGTTTACATGTTCGGCACACCCTTGATAGTCAATCGCTTCGCAGCCCGGTTGCGCCCGGCCCCGGGCGCTTACATCTTTGCCGTGGCCACCTATGGCGGCATTCCCGGCGCCGCGCTCGAGATCCTCGACAGCACGCTCCGCAGCAATGGCACCGGCCTCGCCGGAGCATTCGGGATCAGGATGCCGGGAAACTACACTCCCCTTTACGGCGCAATGTCCGCAAACCGACAGGAGAAGATGTTCATGGCGGCAAAGAAGCAGACGGAGGCGATCGCCGAGTCGGTATCGCGGCGGGAAACAGCACACTTCGGTGGAGTCGGCCATCGCCTGGCGCTCCCGTTCTTCCGCGCCCTGTATCGCGCGGGTTCGCCACGCGTTCCAGGGATGGACAGCGGTTTCCTTTCAACAAGTCGCTGCAACGGATGCGGTATATGTGAAAAGGTCTGCTCCCAACGGAATATCCGCATGGAGAACATGCGCCCGGCCTGGCTGCACCATTGTGAACAATGTATGGCGTGCCTCCAGTGGTGCCCCGAAGAAGCGATCGAACTCGGAAAAGCCACAGTTGGCCGCAAGCGCTACCGGTGCCCTGATTCCAGGGCGTCCGATTTCTTCCTGAACAGATAGAACCAACCCGTGCGCTTCCGGTGCCCCTGTGCAACAATGCTTCCAAGCCCTCAACCTGGTTCCAGCCTGTTTCATCTGTATGCGATTAACATTGGTTCCCCACCGTCCCTGTGGTTCACTGGCGCGGGTTGACGGGAGGGTGTGGCGTGTACCTGGCCGGAATACTATGCGTGTGGCTGGTCATGTCATCCAGTCTGCTTGCCGTGGAAACGGCCCAGGCCAACTCTTCACGCAGTGAAGCCGTCTCTCTTGCCCGTTCCGGAAAGTATCCAGAGGCACTGGAGATGCTGCGGAACATCCTGGCAGCCAACCAGGACGACATGGCCACTGCCACGGACTACATCACCGTCCTCACGTGGGCGGGTCAACCGGAAGAAGCCGTGTCAGTATTCGAGGCACTTCCGTCCGATGGCAATCGATCGGCCTACCTGCTCCGCGCAATAGCCAGGGCCTACAGGGATCTTAAGCAGTTCTCGCGGGCAGCCGAAATTTACAGAAAACTTGTCGTCTCTGATCCGCGGGACACCGATGCGATTCGCGGCCTTGCCATGACGCGGGCCGATACAAACGACCTGGCCGGGGCCTGCCAGACCGTTGATGCCGGATTGGAGGTCCAGCCGGACCAGTTGGACCTGCTGCATCTCAAGGCATCCATACGATGGAAACAGGCCCGCTATTTCGACGCATTGGCAGTGTTTGGCCGCATTATCGAGACCTATCCCGACGACATTGCCGCAATTGATCTCCGCCTGCGCCTGCTTTCCGACATGGGTTGTGTGTCCCTGGCGCTTGAGATGGAAGCGGCCGTGGGTGTCGGGCACGACAGAGCATTGCACTATCACCTTGTCAACAACATGGCTGCTGCGCGTATCCAATGGAACGAGGCGGCCATCGCCACGAACCTGCTGTCCGGCCTCATAGCCGCCGAATCAGTGCCGTTTGACAACCTGCGGGCCCGGTACGACCGGATCCTGGCATTGCATCAGCTCGAACGCATGGAAATGCTCACCGCGGAATATGAAGCATTGACCAATGCCGGCGTCGTGGCGCCGCCTCACATCCATGACGCGGCGGCCGGCGCCAGCCTGACGATGGGTAATGCACGAACCGCGATCCGGCTCTACGGCATAGCCGTGAAGGGACGTCCGGATTCGTTCAATTCACGGTTCGGATTGTACTCCGCCCTTGTGGAAAACGGCGACTACCGCGAAGCAGGGAAGGTCCGCGATTCACTGGAGAAGGCCACTCCGGAATGGATATGGGACCGTGGCTCCCTCCGCTACAACTGGGATCGCGAAAGTGTCATCCTTGCGAAGGGCTGGTGGCTCGCCTACCAGGACCGCCATGCAGAAGCGGAAGAATTCTTTCGATCCGTCCTGCAGAAGGCCCCGGACAACCACGGGGCTCGCCTGGGTTATGCCAAGGTCGAGGCCTGGCAGGGACGCCCACACCAGGCACTCCAGCGGTATGACATTCTCCTGACAAAGAGCGCAGCGGTGGCCATCCCCGGCGGCACGAACGAAAGCTACCGTGAGATCGCGGCAATGAACGGCCACGTGGCCGCTCTTGACGAGTGTTTCTTCAAGCGCGAGGCCCGGGATGATGTCCAACACCTGCTCATGACCAATCCTTCAAACAAACACACCCAGCGCCTGCGCCGCAGCTTCACCATCGACGACAGCACCGAACTCTACTTCGACGGTACGTACACCGAAGAGCAACCGGGTACACTTGAAACCTACGGGTACCTGCGACTCACCCAGCCGATGACCCCGCTGCTCGATCTCTACGGTATGACCCTGTACAGGGATACGCACAACCCCACAGAAGTAGATATCATCCGCCGCTATGGCGCCGGCATGGAATGGAATCTTACCCCGCCGGCCACCATCCTCCTTGAATACGCACAGGATCGTAACGGCAGGGATGGTGGCATCCTGTCCCGGTACACGCATCGATTCGGCGACACCTGGGCCGCCACCGTGGATCACCAGACATTCAGCCTGGATGTTCCACTTCGTGCCCGTGTACTGGGAATCTACGGGAAGACCACGAGCGCTTCCGTCTCGTTCCGTCCCGGCGATACGTTCTCAGCAAGGCTTGCAGGTTCGCTTACAGAGCTGGATGACGGCAACGAGAACACGTTCTACGGGTTGTTCACAGACCAGGCTCTTTTCACCCGCGCCTACTGGAAAGCCAGGCTCCGCGCGGAGGCCTCTATCTCACTGAATTCGGAGACAGACTTGTCCTATTTCAGTCCATCGCGCTCCGCGACACTGGCCCTTACTCCTTTCATCGAACATACCGTCTACAGGAAACATGACTGGGCTTTCGTACACCGGCTGTTTGTCACCATCGGCACCTATGACCAGGCCGGTTACCAGTCCGAACCCATCTACGACACGCGATACGAACACGACTACCTGCTGACAGACTGGACGGCCTTTGCCTGGGGAATAACATGGAAACGACGGTTCTATGACGGAGACCCGACGGACGTGGTAACATGGTACGCAACTACACGAAAGGCTTTCTAGTGGACATGAAGCTTCTTCGTTCATCTGCAGCGTTTCGCCGTGATAACAGGCGGGCCATGGGATTCCTCTTCCCATGCCTGGTTATGACGGGCCTGGCCCTTTTCTGTGCCGCCGGAAACCTGCGGGCCGGCGAAACCGACGAGTTCCTGGCAATCTGCTACCACGACGTTCCTCTCGCGTCAGCAGCAACCAACGATCCTTACGCCGTGGACCAGGAATCCATGGTCCGGCAGATCGAATACCTGCGAACACACGACTATCATTTCATCAGTCTGAAGGACGTTCAGGCGGCAATCCGGAAAGAACACCCCCTGCCACCACGTGCCGTGCTGATGACTTTTGACGACGCCTACCTGTCTTTCTACTCAAACGTGATGCCCGTGCTCCAGTTGTACCAGTGCCCGGCCGTGCTGTCTGTCGTTTCGTCATGGATCGATGGTACCCCTCCCCAGGACCTGCCGGGACCCCTGATGACGTGGGCCCAGGTGCGCACGGCGTCACTGCATCCCATGGTGACCGTCGCATCCCATTCACACTCCCTGCACCAGGCCATCCCTTACAACCCGCAGGGCAACACCGGACACGCAGCCACAAGCCGCCGGTATGATGCAACAGCTGCCCGGTACGAAACGGACAAGGAGTACCGGCAACGCATTATCGCCGACATGAAGGAGACAATGGACATCTTCTCCGAAAAAGCCGGTTTCAGGCCGGAGTGGATTGTATGGCCCTACGGTCAGTACAACGCGTTGACATTGGCCGCCGCCCGCGATGCAGGCTTCGAAGGATCGCTCGGCCTGTCGGGGGACCGGGCCTCCATCGAACATGGCTGGCCACTGGATCGCTGGATGGTCATGGGAAACCCGCCTATCGAGGACTTCATCAGCGAGGTACGTGCCCGTACCTGGCCACGTAAACCGGAAGTTCCACAGCAGCGGGCCGTCCAGGTTGACCTCGACATGATCTACGATCCGTCACCTGAGCAGACGGAGAAGAACCTGGGCCGTCTTCTTGACCGCATGGTGGCGCTTCGCCCCAACATGGTCTACGTGCAGGCCTTTGCAGACCCCGACGGCGACGGCAATGTCAGCGAAGTGTATTTTCCCAACCGCGTGTTACCGATGCGGATGGACCTGCTCAACCGCGTGTGCAACCAGCTCTGGAATCGCCAGTTCACCGTCTACGCATGGATGCCGGTCCTCAGCGTGCAACTGCCGGACGGTGCGGCAGAACATCTCCGTGTTCGTGAACGCACGTCCGGGACCAACACGGCAGCATCGTCCTCGTGGTACGAACGGCTCTCTCCCTTCTGCGACGAATCCATGGATGTCATGCGCCGGCTGTACGAGGATCTCGCCATCCACGTGCGGTTCCACGGTGTCCTGTTCCAGGACGATGCCTACCTCACCGACCGGGAAGATTTCCACCCTTCCGCGGTCGCCGCGGCCCGCAAAGCGTTCGGGGCAAACCCGGCAGACGATCGATTGACACCGGCCCATGAACACGCGTGGGTCCGGCTGAAGCAGCAACAGCTGACGCGTTTCACACAAGGTCTGTTGGACGCCGTCCACGTGTACCGCCCGGCAGCCAGGTCAGCCCGAACCCTGTATGCACGCTCGCTCCTTGATCCCGCTTCAGAGGCATGGTTCGCCCAGAACTATGCCGACTGTCTGTCGAACTACGATTTTACCGTTATCCTGGCATATCCCGAGATGGAGGGGATCGGCCTTTGGCGAACCTCCGGCTGGCTGGAGCAGCTGGTCCACCGGGCGATGTCGTATCCCGACGCGCTCGACCGGACGGTATTCAAGCTCCAGGCCTATGATTGGAAACGGAAAAGCCCCATCCCGGCGGACCGGCTGCTGGACCGCGTGCGTGTACTCGTTGCCGCGGGAGCGCGGCACGTGGCATATTATCCCGACGACTATACCCGGGATCAACCGTCCCTGCACATCATAAGGAAGGAGATGTCGACGGAGTCGCTGCTGTTTCCCAAGCCGACCTTGCGACCGGTAACGCAGCAGTATTGAACGGACAATACCCATGCAATGGTTGCTTTCATTTCTCTATCACTACCCGCTTTTCATGGCTTTTGTGTGGATACTGGGATCCTTCGCCTACAGGCGGCGCAGAATTCCGGACCTGGAGAACAATCGTCCTGTCCTGAACGAGTACCCGAGAGTCTCGGTCCTGATCCCGTGCCACAACGAGGCGGCCTGCATCGCTGAGACCGTGGACCGCATGTCACGCCTGGACTACCCTGACTACGAGATCATCTGCATCGACGATGGCAGTACCGACCGTACCCTGGCAATCCTGGACGAACTGCAACCGCGGTATTCCCGTCTGCGGATTGTCACGTTGGAGTCCAACCGGGGCAAGGCCACTGCCTTGCGCGCGGGACTGCTGGCCAGCAAGAGCGAGTTCCTTGTATGCATTGATGCCGATTCGTACCTCAGCCCCGGTTCTCTTCACTGGTTCTTGTGGCACTTTGTCAACTTCCCGCGCGTAGGTGCTGTGACCGGAAACCCACGTATCCGTAACCGGACGAGCCTGCTTGGCAAGATCCAGGTCGGCGAGTACTCCACCATCATCGGCATGATCAAAAGGACCCAGCGAATGCTCGGCAAGGTCTTCACGATATCCGGGGTAGCCGCTGCGTTCCGCAAACGGGCCCTCCTCGATGTGGGGCTGTGGAGCCCGGACATGGTGACCGAAGACATCGACATCAGCTGGAAACTGCAGGAGCATTTCTGGGATATTCGTTTCGAAGAACGGGTCCTGTGTTGGATCCGGACGCCGGAACACGTGCCGGGGCTCTGGCGTCAACGTGTCCGGTGGGCGCAGGGCGGGGCGGAAGTCATGCTCAAGTATTCGCGAAGCATGCTCGATATTCGACAGCGCCGGTTCTGGCCCGTGTACCTGGAATACGTGGTCAGCGTGTTCTGGGCCTATGCCTTCCTGTTCAGCGCCGTGTTGGCGGTGCTGAACGTCTTCTTCGACCTGCCGGCACCATACTCCTATGCCACTATCGTCCCCCCCGAGTGGACCGGGACTTTCCTGGCACTGGTCTGCCTGCTCCAGGGCGCTATTGCCCTGTCTTTCGAACGAACCGTGGAAGGCGGTCTCAAAAAATACACGTTCTGGTTCATCTGGTATCCCCTTGTTTACTGGTTGCTCAGCGCAGCAGCCACGATCGTCGGCTTACCGAAGGCAATTCTGAAACCCAGGGGAAGGCATGCGGTCTGGACAAGCCCTGACCGCGGCCTCTAACGAATGAAGAACAACACCGCACAACCTGACATTATCGACGATACTTCACTGAAGACACCGCTCAGGAGAGGCATCGAACTCAGCGTAACGACCGCAGCCTGGTTGCTGTGGGTATACCTGGTCATGCCTGGCGTTACCCTGGCGCTGTGGGCAATAGGCATCCGGCTCTTTGTCCTGGAACAGATCAAGCTCAACAACTACCAGGGCCTGCTCAGCGTTGCCGGTTACTACCTCGCCGGTCTAGCCGGGATCTGGCTGGCACTGAATTTCTGGAGCACCTATAACAAGAGCCGGTTTGGCGGACTCGACCGGCGCCGCGACGCGGGCGCAGTGACCATCGACGAATTGGTGAAGTGCGGCGGTCTTACCGAGGCTGATCTCGTGCGCGCACGCGAGGCGCGCCGCGTCGTGTTCGATTTTTCCGCCACCACCCCGGTACTCCGGGATACGCGGCCATGAAGGAAAGCCAGGCGTTCTACAAGCAGTTGCTCGATAACCTGTCCGAAGGAGTCTACTTCGTGGACAGGAATCGCAGGATTCTTTACTGGAACCACGGAGCGGAACGCATCAGCGGGTACTCTGCTGATGAGGTCAAAGGGTCGCACTGCTATGACAACATACTCGTGCATGTTGATCTCAAGGGCAACTCGTTGTGCCATGGTCCCTGCCCGCTCGTGCGCGCTATCCGCGATGACACGCGGGTTGAGACCGAAGCCTTTCTCCGGCACAAGACCGGGCACCGGGTCCCGGTCCTGATCCGGACCGCCCCGGTGCACGACACCGGCGGGAAGATAACAGGCGCAGTTGAGGTGTTCTCGGAGAATTCCAACCGTGTGGCCCTGCAGGAAGATATTCACCGGCTTGAGCAGATGTCACTGCTCGACCCCCTGACCGGACTGGCTAACCGCAGGTACCTCGATATGTCACTCAAGGCTCACCTTGACCGGATGCGGAGGTACCAGTGGCAGTTCGGGGTCCTGTTTGCAGACATCGACAATTTCAAGTCGGTGAACGACACATTCGGCCACCAGGTGGGCGACCAGGTCCTCACCATGGTCGCCAGGACAATAGGAGGTAACTCCCGTTCGTTCGACGTGGCCGGACGCTGGGGTGGCGAGGAATTCCTCGTCATCGGCAACCATGTCACGCCTCAGAGCCTGCGCGAGATTGCGGATCGTTATCGCGTCCTGGTTGAAGCTTCGGCAATCCCGGTCCAGAACGGGATGCTTCACGTGACTGTATCCATAGGATCGACCGTTACCAGGCCGGACGACACGATCAGAACTCTCATCGATCGCGTTGACCGCCTGATGTACGAAAGCAAGAAGGCCGGAAAGAACCGCGTAACCAGCGAGTGAGAAAAGGCTTACACGGAAGAGCAATCAGAACCAGCGCCGAAGCTCCTTGTCCAGCCTGTCACGCTTCTCCCGACTCTGCTTCTTCAACGTGGAGAGGACTTCGCTGGTGGCGCCCTCAGCATCGAGGATCCCGTAGAAATCGCCTTCGATCGCCGTCTGTTCTATATCGGCGGCACGATGCACTGCTTCGCGCCGGCCGACTCCGCCGTCAGCCGCGCGGTTCATGAGGTTCATGACGAAGTTCCTCGCCTCGACAACGTCCACACCGACAAAACCCTTGAGCCTCAGCGTGCCTTCGCCGGCTTCCGCACTGGCTTTCATGTCGGCTATCATCTGGACATGGCGGCGTTCGTCGGCGGCCAACTGCTTCCAGAACTTCCTCTTCAACCAGAACCTGGATTCAAACACCTCGTAGAGCTCGGCAAGCGTCTCCTCGTAGCTCTTCAGCATGTCCAGGTAGTCTTTCGCCAGCAACATCCGCAACCCCTTTCAACAACTTCACCGTGACTAGGATGTCATTATCCATAACCACTGTATGCCACGCAATGATTATTACGGCCGGCACAATCCCATCTTCCCTCTTGCCTCATTCGGGGAGCCCAAATATCATTGAGGGGAAATGAGCGATAATGGCAAAGCTGTTCCGCCTGAGGTTATCCAGCCGGGAGTACCCGACGGCAAGAACCTTGTCCTGGCAAGGCACATCTACCCGCGCCAGATCCCCATAGTCCCGCTGAACCAGCGCCCCCTGTTCCCCAAGATGACGGTGCCGATGCTGCTGGAGGACCCCAACCTTCGGAACATGATCCTCGAGACCGCCAAGTCGCAGACACAGCTGGTCGGACTCGTCCTTTCCCGCAAGCAGCCGCAAACGGACCCGCCGCAGCGGGTCAGGAGTTCGGACCTGTACGATTTCGGTTGCGTGGCAGAGATACTGCAGGTTGCCCAGATCGGGCCGGACGCGCCGGTCCAGGTCATGCTCGGCGCCCTCGACCGTTTCCATGTGGCGCAGTTTGTCCAGGACGAACCCTACATCTCCGCAATGGTCGATTACCTGCCCGAAACCGAGATGGCTGCCAATACCGAGCTCAAGGCCTATTCCCTCGCCGTGATCAAGAGCATCAAGGAGCTGATCCAGCTCAACCCGCTGCACAAGGAGGAGCTGAAGCTCTTCATGGCAACTTCCGCGCTCGGCGAACCCGGGCGGCTGGCCGACTTTGCCGCAGCCCTGACGACTTCCAGCGGACCGGAGCTGCAGGACATCCTTGAAACCGTCAGCATCCGGGCCCGCCTGAAGAAAGTGCTGGGGCTCCTCAAGAAGGAAATAGGTATTTCGGAGATCCAGGTAAAGATCAGCAAGCAGATCGAGGAAAGGCTGTCAAAACAACAGCGCGAGTTCTTCCTGAGGGAACAGCTCAAGGAGATCAAGAAGGAACTCGGAATCACCAAGGAAGGCAAGGAGGCGGAAGTAGACCGGTTCACGGAACGCCTCAAGGAAATCAAGCCCAGCGAAGAGGCAAAGGAACGCATCAATGAAGAAATCGAAAAGATCAGGCTGATCGAGCCGGCCTCGCCGGAATTCAACGTGAGCCGGAACTACCTGGACTGGCTCACCATCCTGCCGTGGGGCGTGTTCACGAAGGACAACTACGACATAAAGAAGGCCAAGGCCATCCTCAACAAAGACCACTATGGCCTTGAGGACGTCAAAGACCGCATACTTGAATTCCTGTCCGTCGGGATACTCAAGGGCAATATCTCGGGTTCGATACTGTGTTTCGTCGGGCCGCCGGGCGTGGGCAAGACGTCAATAGGCCAGTCAATAGCGAGGAGCATAGGACGCAACTTCTACCGCTTCAGCGTGGGCGGCATACAGGACGAGGCCGAGATCAAGGGCCACCGGCGCACTTACATAGGCGCCATGCCGGGCAAGTTTATCCAGGCCATCAAGGTATGCAAGAGCGCCAACCCGGTCATAATGCTGGACGAGATAGACAAGATCGGAACCAGCTACAGGGGCGACCCGGCCTCGGCGCTTCTCGAGGTGCTGGACCCGGAACAGAACAGGGACTTTCTCGATCACTACCTTGACGTGCGTTTCGACCTCTCAAACGTGTTCTTCATCTGCACGGCTAACCTGCTGGACACGGTCCCGCGCGCGCTGCTGGATCGCATGGAGGTCATCAAGCTCGCCGGCTACATCCTCGAAGAGAAATTGCAGATTGCAAAACGCTACCTGATCCCGAAACAACTGAAGGCGCACGGCGTCAATGACAACAGGATCGCCATAGCGGATCGCGCACAGCGGGAAATCATTGATGGTTACGCCAGGGAGCCCGGTGTCCGCGGCCTTGAAAACAACATCAAGCGGATCATCCGGAAGTCCGTAAAACAGATCGTTGAGGGCAGGAAAGGCCGGATAACAGTCGAACAGAAAGACCTGGACAACCTGATCGGCAAGCGCCTCTTCACCGACGAACAGCTCAAGAAACCGATCCCGGGCGTTGTCATGGGCCTCGCATGGACAAGCATGGGCGGGGATACTCTCTACGTGGAAGCCACCAAGGTCGAAACGGGAAAGGGCGGTTTCAAGCAGACCGGCCAACTCGGAAGCGTCATGGTCGAATCTTCGGAAATAGCCTACACCTATGTACAGTCATTCCTGGACAACGACCCGGTCATGCGGAAGTTCTTCCAGAAGAATTTTGTCCATCTCCACGTTCCTGCCGGGGCCACACCGAAAGACGGCCCGTCTGCCGGCGTGACCATGGCCAGTTCGCTCTATTCGCTCGCAAAGGGGAAACCGATCAAACCCGGCTTCGCCATGACCGGGGAACTGACGCTGACCGGCAGGGTTATGCCGATCGGAGGGGTCAAGGAAAAGACCATTGCCGCGAAACGGGCGAAGGTCACCAGGCTGGTCTTCCCCTCGGAGAACCGCAGGGACTACGAGGAACTGCCCGCGCATATCCGCAAAGGCTTGAAGCCGCACTTCGTGGCCACATTCAAAGAGATCGTCGATATCTGCTTCTGACAGATACCGGCAGTCTATTCCCCTTCAGACACGTCCGGCGGCGGTACCACCGTGGAACTCCCGAACAGGCCGTTCAGCCATTGCGGCAGGGAAGTGAAGACCAGGTGCCGCGTCGATGTCGAACCCGGCTCACGCACGAACTTTGCCGCCAGCGCCGACAACGCAACAAAGACAATCCATATGTAGAAGGTCAGTCGCAAGTCAACGCCGTAGCCGGAACCCTGCAGGCTATGAACCAGCCAGCCGCCGACAAAAGGCATCGGGGCGCCGGCAAGCGTGACAAACGTACCGTAGGTTGCGAACTGCACGGCCCGCGTCTCCGTTACTGTCAGCTTGTACACGAGCGTCGAGAACGCGACGTTGATGGCACCGCCGCCGATACCCCCAACGAAACTCGTAAACGGCATGATGCTGTAAGCCAGGTCCGGCCGGCCGGGTGGTATGAAGATCCATGCCAGCCCTGTCGGCGCCATCAGCAGCAGACCGATGATCATGATCGGCCGGCTACCGTACTTGTCCACCAGCCGCCCGGCCAGCGGGGACGCCATCAGCACGGCCGCCGTGGAAACAGCGTTCACGCACCCGAGGCCGAAATAGCTCATTCCGATGTCGCGCAGGCAATAGGCGGAATAGAACGGGCCGGCGATCGCGCTCATCGCTAGGATGGCGTGGGTAATGCCGAGCGTGCACAGCGGACGGTTCTTCAATATGTCGCGCACAACCCTCAGGAAGTGGGGACGTGCCGAACGCCGCGGCAACAGGCAGTCAGGCTGCGGAAGGTGCAGGGCTGTGGCTGCCAGGCCGAAAAGCGCACCGAAGAAGAACAGGGCGGTGAATGCAACCAGCCCCTTGCTCTGGATGAAGTCAAGGAACCGGCCCTCACCTATGGCGAAGACCGCACCCACGATGCCGCCGAACAGCGTGCAGTTTCCGAAGAACCGGCCACGACGGGACTCCGGGATGAGTTCGCCAACCCAGCTGCCCCTGGCATTACCTGCCACCTGTGCTGCGATAGTGACCAGCACGATGACGCCGATAAGAACGCCCATCCGGCCCATCGTGCCGAGACGGCTGGCCAGGAACGGGATGGTTGCTATGCCGAACCAGCAGAGAGGCGTAATGAAACCGGACCATACGGTCAGTGTCTTCCGGCTCCATCCCCGTTCAATCAGGTATGCAGGCAGGAACTGGAAGACAACAAAAAGAGAAGGAACGCTGCTGAGCAGCCCAAGGAGCACGTCGTTCGCTCCAAGCTGCATGGCAAAGCCGATCAGGAACATGCCGCCCGTGCTGGCTCCGAACACCGCTCCCAGCATCATCTGGGCATAGCTCAGGCGAATGGCCCGTTCAACAAGCCTCGGCTCCGGCTGATTCTGTGCTGCAACGGTCATCACCCTCGTCCCCACATGTACCGTCCGCCCGAAAGCCCTGCACCCTATACGGCCGACCGCGGAACGCAAGGGATTTCGGGATACGGGCGGACGATCCGGCTGTAGCGGCATCACTCAGTGACGCGCCTGCACCTGTGATGCGCTACGAACGGGAGGAACCGCAGACAAAAGCCGGACAAACGCTGACTCACACGGATGCAGCATGCCATTCCGCATGAAAGCCATGATATATCACGAGTTGATATATCATACCACTACCTGTTCCGGGGCGACTGGCCGCGGGCCATGCAAACACCATTCCACGACCTGGACGAACTGCGTTTGACAGCCTCGTGTGTTTTCGGTGACTATCCAGGCAGTGAAAGCACGACCAGGCACATACCTGTTCAGCAGGCCGCAAGTCCCGCGGAAGGCGAAATTCCCGGTCATCGACGCTCATAACCACCTGTGGGGGGCGTGGAACAATATCAAGGCCGTGGTGAAGGTCATGGACGAGACGGGCGTGGCCTGCTACTGCGACCTGACTGCAAACGTTGAACTCCAGTGGGTGAAGGGCGGGTACGCCTTCAAGGCCACCGATATTGACGGATTTCTTGAACACGCCGCCAGCCCGTACCCGGGCCGTTTCTACGGCTTCACAACCACCCTCTTCACCCGCCCCACCAACAGGCCTCTTTTCACGGACGCGAAGGCATTTGTTGCGGAAGTCGTTCGGACGCTCGACAAGCACGTCCGGAGCGGATTGCGGGGGCTGAAGATCCTCAAGGAACTGGGCCTGCACTACCGCGATGCGGCTGGAAGACTCCTTCGGTGTTGCGACGATCGGCTCGCGCCAGTATGGGAGGAGTGCGCCCGTCGCGGCCTGCCGGTGCTGCTG
>Ga0172371_10003954_pt1 | contig 22757 bp, 26 predicted proteins | sample Lak12m_FD_114543 | JGI IMG/M metagenome (GOLD analysis project Ga0172371, IMG submission 114543) | Freshwater microbial communities from Kabuno Bay, South-Kivu, Congo - kab_022012_12m | ecosystem: Environmental > Aquatic > Freshwater > Lake | place: Democratic Republic of the Congo: South-Kivu...
CCTCTATTGCCCGGAACGCGTCGTAAGATCAGCCATCCTGAGCGCCTTGGGATTGGTTTTCCAGGAGTTGCGAGGTGAATTGTGAATGCCATCTCCAGAAGAGTAAGAGCCTGGCTGGATGTTCCCTCTGAAGATCCAGATAACGCCCGCCGCCGCAAATTATTGAATATCATCCTGGTGGGATTCATTATTCTCGGTTTAGTGCTCATTATCACGCTTTTAATTTATCTCCGCATCACATACAAAAATAATGAGTGGCCGGCGGATGAAAAGCTCCTCTTCTGGTCCACTGCCGGCCTTCTTATCATAAGCACATTGTTATTCATCGCCAATCGATATATACGCGGCTGGTCGCCAAGCGCGGCGTTCATATTTCTATTGATCATTGGCATCTCCGTTTCAGATCAGCCCGAACAATTGGTCAGCGGGCGCAGCTTGCTTCTATTCACCATCCCAATCTTCCTGGCAAGCGTACTCATGCCCGCATGGGCGGCTTTTATCGCAGCCTTCCTGGATATAGCCATATTAAGTTTTCTTGAAATACAACATGGAAGGGTCACCAGTAACTTTAGCCCCTTCCTTTCTTGTTCTGCTATTTATCGCCCTGCTGGCCTGGCTTTCAGGGCGCGGCGTCGAAACAACCCTGCGCGATCTACGCAGGCTCAACACTGAATTGGATAAACGCGTGGCCGAGAGAACCCGCGAACTTTCCGCCTCCCTGGCCCGCGAGCGGATCGAAGCGGGGCGCAGCGCAGCCATCCTGGAAAGCATCACGGATGGCGTGATCGTCTTCGACATTGGCGGGAGGGCAATGGTCGTGAACCCGGCCATCATGCAGCTGCTCGAGATACCCCGCGAGGAGGTGATCAACGCCGCCATCCAGGAACTGACCGGCACAAAAGCATTGAACGATCGGGATCGCACGATATTGAGAGACATGTTGACCAATCCCGGTCACCAGCCGGTCGCCTACCGCATACTTTGGGGAAAGAAGACCTTCCTGGTAAGCTCCGCACAGGTATTCGATACCGAGGAAACGCGCATCGGCACGGTGGCCGTCTTCCATGATTTCACCCGTGAAGCGGAAATCGAGCAGATGAAGGATACCATCCTGGCCACCGTCTCCCACGAGTTGCGCACCCCCCTGAACGCCATCCTCGGCCACGTGGAGATGCTCAAGGAGGCGGTCTACGGCCCGATCAACGAGAGACAGAGGCGCGCATCCGAGCGGATCATCTCGAACACGAACCGTCTGCTGGAGATCGTCAGCGACCTGCTTGACCAGGCTCAGATCGAAGCCGGTAAGATGTCCTTAAGGATCAATCCCTTCAAACCTGCCGACCTGCTCGAGAGCGTGCGCAGCCTGATGTCGAAAATGGCTGCCGACAAGAACCTGGCTCTTACCGGTGAGATCGCGCCGGCTGTGCCCGTAATCCTGATCGGCGACTTCACCCGGCTGCAGCAGATCCTGGTGAACCTGGTCAACAATGCCCTGAAATTTACTGAAAAGGGCTCAGTGCAGATACTCATCTTTCGCCCGGATGTGCATCATTGGTCGATGGAAGTGCAGGATACTGGAACAGGAATCCCGGAGGAGGAACTGGATCACATCTTCGACCCATTCCACCAGGTGGATAACAGCCCAACCCGCAAATATGCCGGCTTTGGCCTCGGGCTGGCCATCGTCAACCAGCTTGTTGCCCTCATGGGCGGAAACATTACTTTGAACAGCAGGGTCGGCGTTGGGAGCGTCTTCACCGTCACCTTGCCGATCGTACAAACAGGAGGATTGCAACATGAGTGATCTCGCTTACATCATCGAGGACGATGAGGACCTGTCCTCCATTTTTTCCGAAGCTTTACTGGCCGCCGATTACGAGGTGGAAACGATCATTAACGGAGCGACGGCAAGCCAGCGGTTAAAAGAGGGATCGCCTCACCTCGTGCTGCTCGACCTGCACCTACCGGGAATGGCTGGCGATGAGCTGCTCGCCCAGATCCGCGCGGACGGAAGGCTGGAAAAGACGATCGTGCTCATCGCCACTGCGGATGCGCGCATGGGGGATGCTTATCACGGAATTGCCGACCACATCCTCATCAAGCCGATCAGCTTCACCCAATTGCGCGATCTAACCCAACGTCTGCATAGTTGACTTCTCACCCATCCCCCCTCCCTCTCCTGGAAGGGGGGAAAGTTTTATAAGGAAAAGTCTTGCCGGTTACTCTTCGGAGAGCGTCACTCCGCAAACCCTGATTTCGCTTTATCCCTCTCGCGATTCATACCTGAAAGACACATCCTCCCCCCTGCGGGGATACGAACTCCAGGTATAAAAAGACCCTTAGGCGAGGGCCAATAGGCTGGGGGCGGAGGAACTCGTCCACCCTGCGGGAATACGAACTCCAGGGATAAAAAGACCCTCTTGTGAGGGTCAATAGGCTGGGGGCGGAGGATTCGAACCTCCACATACAGATCCAGAGTCTGCTGTCCTACCATTAGACGAGCCCCCACCAACCCGGCGGCAGGATTCTAACATACGAAAGCACCCCCGTCCAGACATCGCATTTGGTATCTGAAAATATTACTCCTCAACATTGGCGCGATCCGTGTAAATGTTTGATGACATGTGCCTGCGTTTGTTTTCAGAAAGGACACCGGCATGGGCTGTGCAGCAGTCTCCTGGCCGGCGCCGAGATTGCTTCGACCCTGCAACCCACAAAAAGCGGGGGCAGGCAGGCGCAGGGGTCCCTAAATCCAGGGAAAACAGAATTCATGGATCATTCCTGAAGAAGCCATAATAAGAATCTGGCGAAAGAATAAAATAATTCCCAAAAAAGGCTAGCTATACGCAGTTATAGTTTGCAAAATCATCATGTCAGCGGGATGTGTTTCAGCTATAATGAGAGCATGGATGTGTCCATGATCATTCCCATATCCATGGGGCTGGCGGCGGGGTGGGTTGTGAATTACCTGGCGGATGTGCTACCGCATGATTTACGCCTGAGCCCTGCCCTCTGCCCGAACCCAGCCTGTAAAGCAGCATTCCGTTGGATGGATTACCTTTTCCGGACGCGCTGCCCCAAGTGCGGAGCCTGGCGCAGATGGCGCACCTTTGCGGTGATGATCCTGGCCGAGGCGCTGGCTCTCTTCACATGGTTTTCACCGCCTCACACCCTGGGCTTTTACCCCGGCTTCGTGCTCCTGACCTACCTGCTGCTGGTGGCGGTCATTGACCTGGAACACCGCCTGATCTTGCGTCCCTTGAGCATCGCCGGCTTGCTCCTTGCCGCCTCGGTGGGTTTTTTTGCGCGCGGCTGGCTCGAAACGCTCGTCGGCGGCGCGGTGGGTTTCGCCCTCATGTTCGCCTTTTACCAGTTCGGCCGGCTGTTCAGCCGCTGGCGCGCCCGCAAGCTGGGCACAACGGATGTCGAGGAGGCCCTCGGCTCTGGCGATGTCACCCTGGCAGCCATCCTCGGGCTATTGTTGGGCTGGCCGGGGATCACCATGGGCTTGCTCCTGGGCATCCTATTCGGCGGTGCGGGCAGCCTGGTCGTCATCCTATGGATGCTTGTCCGGCGCAACTATAACAGCTTGACTGCCATCCCATACGCGCCGTTTCTCATCCTCTCTGCAACCTTCCTGCTGTTCAGCAGATAAACGATGATCTCGAAAGCCAATCCAACGAGTTCTTCTTTTCACAGCGTGATCGGTACGCTCCGCAGCAAATCTTCACGGGGTAGAGGGCAAAGCCTTGTTGAGATTGCGATAGCCCTGCCGGTCCTGCTCATCCTGCTCTCCGGTATGGTCGAGTTTGGCTTCATGTTGAATTATTATCTATCGCTGCTCGATGCCACCCGCGAGGCTGCACGCCTGTATAGCAATTTCGACCCCTTCCTGCGGGACGAATAGCAGAATCCGATTGGCAATAATCCAGATTTCTACCAGGGAGTGGCTGGTACTGTCGTGGATAGCCTGCAGCCGGCAAGCTCAAGGGATACCTCCAGGAAGATCATACTCGATGCCAGTACAGACGATGTGATCGTTTCCGTGTTCAGCGTGGATGGAACGACTGCCACCCGGATGGGTGAATATCACTGGTTCAATAACCAGTCCAGCGCATTCAGCGATGCGAAGATCGCCAGCCGCCTGTATGGCTCAGCACCTCCAACCGGAATATTGCTGGTGGAAGTCTTTTATGATTATCACCAGGTAATGGCGATGCCCTGGATCACAGCCTTCGTACCCAACCCGACAATGCTCTTTTCCTTCACGATAATGCCTCTCTCGGCTGCTGAACCCACGCCCATTCCCTAACCAAAAAACCTCTATGCTGCGAAAAATTCTCAACCGCTCGGAACGTGGACAGGCCATCGTGCTGATCGCTGCAGCGATGATCGCCCTTATCGCCATCATCGGGCTGTCGCTGGATGGCGGCACATTGTTCATCCAGTATGGCCGGCTTAAGCGCGCCATTGATGCCGCGGCTGTTTCGGCTGCATTGCAATATCGTGAGGGTTACACCACCACCCAACTGGCTGACGCTGCCGCCGAGTTCCTAAAGCTGAATCAAATTGACGTGTTCGCCATCCAGGTGGATACATGCGATACACTTCCCGGCGACCCCGAGCTTTGCACCAATCCGCGCCGCAAGCTGGTGCGGGTGACCGCATCCATTTCGGTGGACTTCAGCTTTCTCACCATCGTCGGGATCGATGACACCACGCTCTCCGCCAGCTCCGTGGGCGAGGCTGCCTCGGTGGATGTGGTTCTGGTGATCGACGCTTCAGCCTCGATGGCCTTCGAGACCCCGGATGCAGGCGGCGCCCCAGATGCCACGCCAAATGGCTCTGATTCAACCGACGATCCATCGGTGTGCAACGTTGACAATTCCTGCCAGCCATTTCATGATATTAAAGAACAAGCCAGGCAGTTCGTCGAGGATGCGCTCTGGTTTCCTTACGATCGAGTTGCCATCGTCACGTTCGACCGTGATCCGCACCTGATCCTGCCGTTGACTAGTGATGGAAATGCTGTTTTAGAGGCGATAGAAAACCTGACCATCTTTGAGCCAGACGAATGCACATGGGGCCCCCCCTTCCCAGCTGGCCCAACTTACGGGCCATGTTTAAATTACGATGCGGGGGGCAGCTACATCGGGTTGGATTGCCCGCGCTATCGCCTGGGTCCCGATATGACGCCTGGCACCGAGGACGATTCAACGAATGATCCTTCCTCCTGCACCTCCAGCAATACCGGTGGCGCATTAAAAATGGCCGGGGCAGAATTTTTCCAGCCTCCCATCCGTGAGGACTCACTGTGGGTCGTCGTCGTCCTGGTCGGGGGTCCGGCGAATACCGGCCTGGTGGATGAACCCGAAGGGAACGGACAGGAATATCCAGACCGCATCTGCCCACCCACCGGAACCCATTGGGTTCAACCATGGTGCCGGGATGATAATCCCGATAGCCGGCATCCATCAACCAGCAATCAATATGATGCAGATGACTACGCCCGGGATATGGCCGATTACGCCGCGGATCCGGAAACCGGGTCGGGTGCAGTGATCTTTTCCATCGGTCTGGGCAGGCTGGTAAGGGAAGCTCCCTTCCCCAATGACCCGGCGGCTGGTGAAGAACTGCTTCAGTACGCGGCCACAGAAGCCGGCGGCACCTCCACCAACCACGGCCTGTATTTCTACTCTCCCACCGTTGCACAATTGCGTGAAATCTTCCTGACGATAGCCAATAACATCGCTACACGCCTTTCTCGTTAAACAGGATAAAACCAGTCATGAGCAAGTTCGTTTCAGGAATACTCATCCGAGGTCAAAAGCCTAATCGAAACTCCCAGAGCCTGGTTGAATTTGCACTTGTATTACCGCTGCTGCTCCTGATCCTGATCGGCATCATCGAATACGCCCGCCTTTTCTATGCCTGGCTCGATGTGGAAAACATCACCCGCATGGGGCTTCGTTACGCTTCAACCGGTCAATATAATTCCTCCTATTGCATCGACCTGGATGGGGATGGCACCCCTTGCGCGGGCTCCAGCCGGAACGATGAGATCGATGTAGCCCGCATTCCCTCGATCAAAGACGAAACCCGGCGCACGTTCATTGGCCTGGATTATGGGGAGGATTTGACCAAATATGACCAGAACTACCTGCAACTTACGGTATGCTCCAGCAACGCGGACCTGTATGTCCCACCGGAAATGGGCAGACCCGGGGATGCAACGAACTACGCCGAGTGCCGGCCGGCCGAGGATGCCGGTTCGCCGGGGCAAAGGGTGATCGTGGCTGCGGATTATAACTTCACTTTCATGGTGCTGCCCATTTTTGGCTTCGACCCGGTCATCCACCTGGCCTCCTACCGCGAAGGGACGGTGGAGCAGTTCCGTGTGGCGCGCGTGATCGCGGTTCCCCCAACCGTTCCGGTGCCAACCGTCCCAACGAACACCCCTTTACCCTCTGACACTCCCACTCCAAGTGATACTCCCACCCCCAGCGATACTCCCACTCCAAGCGATACTCCCACTCCCTCAGCCACAGCGAGCATGACATTTACACCCTCACCGTCAGAGACATTAACAACCACTCCCTCTGAAACAGCCACAGCGAGCATGACTTATACACCTTCTTCGACAGGGACCAATACTTCGACTCCCACGCCTTCAACCACGGCGAGCAAGACTTTCACACCCACTTCGACAGTGACCCTTACAGTCACCCCCTCTCGCACAGCCACAGCCACGCGCACACCCTCACGCACACCAACGGTCACAAATACACCCACGAAAACCTACACGCCAACGCCATCCTTCACGCCTACGAAAACGAACACGCCTACGATTACCTATACGCCCTCAAATACACCGACGAAGACCAATACTCCGACCAAAACCCGCACTCCCTCACGCACACCCACTTCAACCATCACCCGAACCCCATCGCGCACACCAAAACCAACAAGAACCCTTAGGCCCACGCGAACCTATACACCCACGCGCACCCCCACCCGCACGCGGACTCCCACCCGCACGCGGACCCCCACCCGCACGCAGACCCCCACCCGCACACTAACACCAACACGAACTCGGACGCCCACCCGAACCTTTACACCCACCCGGACCTTTACACCCACGCAATCCCCGACACGCACACCCACCCCCTCGCGCACACCGACGAGGACAATCACGCCAACCCGATCACGCACTCCAACGCCCACCCCTTCACGCACTCCAACCCTCACCTCCACCCGTACCCCCACTCGAACGGCATCTATCACGCCCACCCCTTCGCGCACTCCAACCCCCACCTCCACCCGCACCCCCACTCCTACGCGATCCATCACGCCAACCCCTTCACGTACCCCAACCCCAACACCCACACCAACCCGCACGGCAACACCCACTAACACACCCACCCCCACCCGTACGCCAACGCCAACCAGCTCTCCAACCCCGACGAATACACCGGTGAATACACCCACCCGAACATATACACCCACGAACACGCGAACGCCCACTCGAACACCCACACTCACGCCCACCATTTGTATTGACTGTTGAAAGGGTGCAGGCATAAATAAGCAGTCCATCCTGTCCATCCGGGCGGGTAACTGACGGCAAATGTTGGCGCGTAATGCCAGCCTGATCCTGAAGCATCATTCCTGTTCAATATAAAAAGGAGAAAAATGTTATTGCAAGTGAAAGGAAAAGGCCAGGGCCTGGTCGAATATGCCATGATCCTCGTCCTGGTGGCGGTTGTGGTCGTCGCGGTTTTAACCCTGCTCGGTCCCATCGTCGCCAATTTATTTACAAAAATCAACAGCGCAATTCCCCAGTGAATCTCTCTATTCCCTGCCAATCATCCGGCTGGCGTGGTTTACCTGCCGGTTCGTCTTTCAGGTATAATACTTAATCTCATCCAATCCCACGGAGGTGAAACGGAAGACATCCCAAATTACGGGAAAGACGGCGCATGGACTGGCAAGTCTGGCAAGTCCAACAAATCCAACAAGTCCAACATGTCCTTCATGTCTGACCATGGATTTTACGATCTGTAAGGCATCCAAGACCTTTGGGACATTAATGACCTGCCAGTTGACGAGGATGAGGGTTCTCCACCGCGAGGTGGAGCCAAGGACCCCCCTCCACCCCTCCTGGCCTTTGGCCACCCTCCTTCTCCCCCCTGCAGGTGGGAGAAGGGGAGGGACGGGGTGGGGATGAAGGAGGTCCAAAAATCGAACGATCAGCGGAAGCCCTCCGGGCGCGCCATGGCCCGACCCCTTTCCCTCCATCCAAAACCCTCGCGAGCAAGGCTCTCCGGGCGACCGGAAAGACAAAGGCGCGGGGAATGGCATTATCCTTGTCATTGCGAGGCGTTCTTCGCCGAAGCAATCCCCTGGCTAACGAGTAGATTACCTCGCTCCCCTGGTCTCGATCTGCCCTTCGGGCTACCCGACCAGCGGTCGCCCGCAATGACACAATCCTTGGAGGGTTCCCATGTGTGGAATCGTTGGTTACATCGGCCCGCGGGATGCGACGCCGATCATATTGAACGGCCTGAAACGGCTGGAATACCGCGGCTACGATTCAGCCGGCCTGGCGGTGCTGCAGGGAGGCAGGATCGAGGTGCGCCGCGATGCCGGCAAGCTCTCGCGCCTGGCAGAACTGGTGCAGCAGAAACCCGTCAGCGGGTCACCGGGCATCGGTCACACCCGCTGGGCCACGCACGGCGCGCCCAACGCGAAGAACGCTCATCCCCACCTGGGCAGCACAAAGCGCGTCGTCGTCGTCCATAACGGCATTGTCGAGAACTTTCTCGAGCTGCGCGACGAGCTGACCGCCGAGGGGACGAAATTCAGTTCGGACACCGATACCGAGGTCATCGTCCATCTCGTCGAGCACGCCATCGCCGCCGGGGCTGATCTGACCGAGGCCGCCCGAAAAACCTTCCAGTGTATCCAGGGCGCGCACGGGGTCGTACTGATGTCAGCTGATGAGCCGGATAAGATGGTTTGCGCCCGCATCGGCAACGCGGGGGGTGTCGTCCTTGGCTTGGGTGAGGGTGAGAATTTCATCGCCTCCGACATTCCCGCCATCCTCGAACATACCCGGCGGGTCATCTTCCTCGAATCGCGGCAGATGGCCGTGGTGACCCGCAACAGCGTGCATGTCGAGGCGCTCGATGGAACGGTCATCATACCCAGGATCCATGTCGTTTCGTGGGATGCGGTCTCCGCCGAAAAAGGGGAATACCGTCACTTCATGCAGAAGGAGATCCACGAGCAGGTGCGCTCGCTGACCGATACGTTGGCCGGGCGCGTGGACTTCAACTCTGGAAGCATCCGCCTGCCGGAGCTCAATCTGACCCTTCACCAGGCGCGCCGGATCAAGCGGCTCTACATCACCGCCTGCGGCACAGCGGCTTACGCCGGCATGGTTGGCAAGATATTGATCGAGAAGATCGCCCGCATCCCGTGCGCGGTGGAGATCGGCTCCGAGTTCCGCTACAGCGACCCGATCATCGACGAGACCACAGCAGTGCTGGCCATCAGCCAATCGGGAGAGACGGCTGATACGCTGGCAGCCATGGAAGAGGGGCGCAGGAAAGGCGCCCTGCTGTGGAGCATTGTCAATGCCATCGGTTCACAGGCTATGCGCATTTCGCATGGCTACATCTCGATGCAGACCGGACCCGAGATCGGCGTGGCTTCCACCAAGGCATTCACCGCGCCGCTCGTGGACCTCTACATGCTCGCAGTGCTGCTCGCCGACTTGCGCGGGACACTGGACGAGTCGGCCCGCAGTGCCCTCGTTGCTGACCTGCGCCTCGTCCCGGCGCTTGCCAGCCGGGTGCTGAACACTGAACCCGAGATCGAGAAGATCGCCCTCGCCCTGAAAGACATCCGGGATTGTCTCTTCCTCGGGCGCGGGATCAACATGCCCGTCGCCTACGAGGGGGCATTGAAGCTCAAGGAAATCTCCTACATCCACGCCGAAGGCTACCCAGCCGGGGAGATGAAGCACGGGCCGATCGCACTGATCGACGAGAACATGCCAGTGGTCTGCCTTGCACCCAGGGACCCATGGCATGAGAAGATGATCAGCCAGATCCAGCAGGCAAAGGCGCGCGGCGGCACGGTCATCGCCCTCGCCACCGAAGGCGACGACCTCGTTTGCGGGATGGCCGATCAAGTGCTCCGCGTGCCCAAAACGCCCTGGATGCTCAGCCCGGCGATCAACATCATCCCGTTGCAGATGCTGGCTTACCACATCGCCACTCTCCGCGGGTTGGATGTGGACCAGCCGCGCAACCTGGCGAAGAGCGTGACGGTGGAGTGAGGCTGAGGTTTACCGCGAGGCCGTTAAGAGTGCGAAGGGAGATCATCTTCGGGAGCATCTGCTTACCCATCCCCCCTGCCCCCCTTCCCTCTCCGGCAAGGGGGGAAAAATGACGAAACGGGGGATGAAGCGATCCTCCGTCCCCGATTTCACCTTATCTCCTCGTGAAACACACCCGCTGGGCAGGGTCGTGGTGTCACAGGGTGGTTCCCTTTGTGAATTTATATCGACCTTGCCGGGTTATACCTCTTCATGGTGAATAATTAAAACAAGCTTAAAAACCTTGACGGATTTCGAACGTACTGATAAACTCTTGCTGCTTGTGGCAAGTGTTCGTGCTGGATCATAAGGTGACCGGCTGGAACAAAGTACCACGTTCAGGCTGGTTTTTTTTATCCCAACATCGCTGCAGACCTGGACCGCACGCAGCACTGCCGGCACATTCTATTCTGTTTTTCATGTAAGTAAGGAGAAGAAGTACAATGAACGAGCGTGTGACCGGAACGGTCAAATGGTTCAATGCGGCGAAGGGCTACGGCTTCATCGCACGCGAGGGCGGCCCGGATGTTTTCGTCCACTTTTCCGCCATCAACAGCGAAGGTTTCAAGACGCTTCAGGAAGGCCAGCAAGTGGAATTCCGTGTCGAACAGGGCCCCAAGGGTCTGCAGGCGGCTGACGTCAAGCCAATGTAACCTCTGACTATGAACCTGGAATCCCTCCCCAATATTGGGAGGGATTTTTGATTCTCGCCATGGACGTTGATAAGCGTGGATGGCCGCGGCCAGCCGTGATCGAATTCACCTTACTTCCGCTGCACCTCGACACGGCTCAACCAATTGCCCCCAAAGAGAACGAGGGCGCTGCCCAGGGTGGCCATGCCAGCGTTGAGCGGGCCAATCGCGAGGAAGGTCCATCCGAGGGATGCGGCGAGCAGGTGCCCGCCCCAAAATCCGATCCAGGCGAACAGGATGAAGAGAAGCAGCTTTTTAAGGCTGCCGCCCTGCCAGAGGTGAAATGCCGCCCCGTAGAGGCTGGAAAGAACGATCCCAAAAAAGAGGGCTGGAAGGGTCATGGGTTGCTCCACATGGTCAATGTATCGAATTTTTGGTATATAAACAATTCGCAGTCACCCTTGTCAGACAATAACTCCACCGCCAAGCAGCTCCTCCCCGGCATAGAACACCGCTGATTGGCCCGGGGTGATGCCGCGCTGCGGCGAGTCAAAAAGAACCTCTACCCGCCCCCCCTCCCTGGGCTGCACCTCCGCTGGGATAGCGCGGGCAGTATAGCGGATCTTGACCTCCGCGCGGAACCTGGCCGCGGGTGTCTCGCCGCCAATCCAGTTGACATCCTTCACAGCCAGTCTTTGTGATCGGAGTTCGTCCACTCCGCCAACGATGATCCTGTTCCTCTCCGCCTCCTTTGCGACCACGTAGAGCGGGGCGGGTGCAGCGATCCCCAACCCCTTGCGCTGGCCGATTGTGTAATCCGCCAGGCCGGTGTGCTGGCCGAGCACCTGCCCGAGGCGGGAGAGGATCGGCCCGGGCGTGTTGATCGAGGGGGCGTTGCGGCGCAGGAACTCACGGTAATTGCCACCCGCCAGAAAGCACAGGTCCTGGCTATCCGGGCGGGAGGCGGTGGGCAGTTTGAACGATTCAGCGAGTTTGCGAACCTCGCCCTTTGGATGACCGCCCAGCGGAAAAAGCGACCTCGCTAATTGCGCCTGCGTCAGTCCATGCAGCACGTAAGACTGGTCTTTTAACCTGTCAACGGCTCGCAATAACTTGATCTTTCCGCCGCCTGCCCTGCCTGCGCCAGTGCCGTAGGCACTGGTGGGCGAAGGCGAAGGGTCTTCCTTCAGCCTTGCATAATGTCCCGTCGCCATGAAATCCGCACCGAGGGCCAGCGCATGATCGAGCAGAAAACCCCAGCGGATGTGAATATTGCAGACCAGGCAAGGGTTGGGCGTCACACCCTGTGCGCAGCCTTCCAGGAAATACCTCACCACCTTGGAGTAAAAAACCTCCTTCGCGTCCACCACGTAAAAGGGGATATTTAGAATCGCCGCCACGCGCCGCGCCTGGGCCATGGAATCAGGCGCGCAGCATCGGTTGGTCTCCTCGCTTCCCGGCTCTGACCACAGCCGCAGCATCACGCCGATGACCTCATGACCTTGCTCCTTGAGCAAAGCCGCGGCGACGGAACTATCCACCCCTCCCGACATGGCAACGACGACTTTGGACATTTCTTTATTTACCGTAGATAAACAGAGAGGAACATGATGGGAGGGATGAACAATTTATGGCTTTGATGATTTCCAATTCGGTGAGGGGTGCAGGCGCCGGATTTGAATGCGTGGTTTCCCAAAGTTGATCAACAGACCAGTGGGTAAACCTGAAGCCTCAGATAATTCAACGCCTGGGCCGGGTGCTCGGTGTTCAACTCAGGAACAGCCTTGGGCTCGTTTAATCCAAGTTCTTCGACCAGCAAATCCACAACAAACTCCCCTGTCACCCCACCCTCATGGAGGCTATTAATGGGAAATTGTTGTGTTACTTTCAATCCATCCTTCCGCATGTCATGACCTAACGCATTCTCGTAAACCTCCTCTACAAACCCTATCCCAGGGTTATTACTGACCTTGTAAGCACAACCAATGATTCGCTCGGTGAGCCTATCGATTTCGTTCTCGGTCATAAAACACCTTGTTTATCAAAAAAACGTTTATCTCCGTTTATCTCTGGTGAAACATTTAGCCTTCTCCACTAAACGAGGTAAAGCCGCCAAGAAGGCATCCACCTGCGCAGGGGTGGTGGCGGGGCCGAGGGTGACGCGCAGCGATCCGAGCGCCCATTCGCGCGGCAGGCCGAGGGCTGTCAACACATCCGAAGGCTCGGGGTTGCCGGTCTTGCAGGCTGAGCCGGAGGAACAGGCAAAACCGGAATTGTCGAGCAGGGTGAGAAGCAGGTTCCCATCCACGCCCTTGAAGACGAACGAGCAATGATTGGGCAGGCGTTCGAGCGGGTGGCCGGTAAGGCGGGCATCCGCAATTTCCTCCAGCACCCTCCCAATGATGCGATCCCGCAGGGGGCAGACGTGAGCAAGGCGCTGGTCGCGCTCCTCCGCGGTCAATTTCAGCGCCTCGGCAAAACCGACGATATATGGCACGTTTTGCGTCCCGGCGCGCAGGCCGAACTCCTGCCCGCCGCCGGTCTGCGCGGGGATGAGTGGCGTCCCTTTGCGGACGTGGAGGGCACCAACGCCTTTCGGACCATGGAACTTGTGCCCGCCGAGCGAGAGCAAATCCACCCCCAGCGCCTGCACATCCACGGGAAGGTAGGCGGCAGCCTGGACCGCATCGGTGTGGAAGGGAATGCCGTGGAGACGGCAGATCGCGGCGATCTCTCTGACCGGGTTGACCGTGCCGATCTCGTTGTTGGCGTACATCACCGAGACCAGGGCGGTCCTGCTGCTGATGGCTTTTTCCACGCCCCCGGGCTGAACCATACCGAATTCATCAGCCTCCAGCCATCCAACCTGGAAGCCGTAATGCCTCTCGAGCTGCCCGGCGGTCTTGCTCACGGCATGATGTTCGAGGCGGCTGGTCAGGATTTGGTTCGCGCCGGTCTTTTCGCGCATGGCGAGAGCCGCGCCGCGCAGGGCGAGGTTATCGGCTTCCGAGCCGCAGGAGGTGAATATCACCTCGTCCGGGCGGCAGTTCAAAACCTCGGCAACCGCCTCGCGTGCAAAATCCACGGCTGCCTCGGCTCGCTGCCCGTAGCCGTGGATGGAGGACGGGTTACCGAAGGTTTCCGAGAAATAGGGCAGCATCGCCCCCTGGACGCGTGGATCAACGGGGGTCGTGGCGGCGTAGTCGAGGTATGTCTTTTCCATTTTGGATTGTGAATTTCAGGTTTGGATTTACGGGTGATATTTGATGTACTTGTGATTATACCGCTTTGGCTTGTCCCGATTGCCAGCGGATTGCCTTCTTCATAGCGGATAAACGGATATGGGTGCAAAGCACCGGTACCAATGGTCCCTCCGCCTGGTCTGAAATAGGAGCTTTCCCACCACCCTTAATTAAATCCACCCGGCCTGGAAATAAATCGAAACCTCCCAACGGTTTCAGGACCTTCGGAACGTTTTATTCCGATCCATAAGTAGGTCACGCTTATAGCATGACCTGCGCGACTCGGAGGTCTGCAAAGTCCCCAAGGGCAGCGAGTGAGAGCGCGTCAATATCCACCAGCAGGCGCCCCTCTCCCTTGGAAGAGGGGACGGGGGTGAGGTCCCCCGCCTCCACCAGCAGGCACCCCTCTCCCTTGGGAGAGGGGACGGGGATGAGGGCATGGTCGCAGGTGCAGGTTCTCTGGTTTCTCTCCACTCACGAACCTCTCTCTCGGAAGAACGTTTCATTAAAAGAAAATCTGTGTTCATCAGCGTTCATCTGTGGTTTCTGTCGATCTTTAAAACAGTCTTCTTCGCAATAGCCGCTTTAGTCGCTTTGTCTCTAAGAAAAGTGTGGGTCACGTTTGAAGCGTGTCCTGCGTTCACTGATATAATTCCCATCATTTTCCGCTTCAGGAGTTCTCATGGCAACAGATATTCATTTTGGTACCGACGGCTGGCGGGGAGTCATCGCTGAAGATTACACCTTCGCAAGCGTCCGCCGCTGCGCGCAGGGGTTCGCCTCCTACCTGCTTGGAAAAGGGCGGAAAGGAGAGCGGGTCATCGTCGGTCACGATAAGCGCTTCTCCTCCGAGCATTTTGCCGCAGCCGTTGCCGAGGTGCTGGCTGGCAACGGTTTCCGTATCCACCTGACGGATGGGGCAACACCCACACCCGTCATCGCCTTCTCGGTGGTGGATAAAAAAGCCTGCGGCGCGGTCAACATCACCGCTTCGCACAACCCGGCCACCGATAACGGTTTCAAGGTGCGCGATGAGCATGGCGGGGCGATCGACCCCGCCGGGTTGAAGCAGATCGAGGCGCTGATCCCGCGGGACACGAGCAAGGTCAAACACCGGGCACTGGTCGAGGGACTCTCTTCCGGAACGATCGTAAAATTCGACCCGGCGCCAGCTTACATCGAACACATTGAAGGCTTGCTGAACCTCCAGCCGATCAGGGACGCCGGGCTGACCATGCTGGTGGATGCGATGTGGGGCAACGGCGCCGGCTGGTTCAGCCGGTTGCTCGGTGGAGGGAAGACACGCGTCATCGAGATCCATGACCAGCGCAATCCGCTCTTCCCGGAGATGAAACGTCCCGAGCCCATCCCGCCGAACATCAACGCCGGCCTGGAAGCCACGCTGGAGAACAAGGCTGATGTGCTCATCATTACGGATGGCGACGCCGATCGCGTTGGGCTGGGTGACGAAAAAGGCAGGTTCATCGATCAATTGCGCGTCTTTGGCCTGCTGGCCTATTACCTGCTCGAAGTGCGTTGTCTGCGCGGCGCGATCGTCAAGACCATTTCCACCACCACCATGCTCAACAAGCTGGGCAGACTCTATGACGTGCCGGTGTACGAGACGGGCGTCGGCTTCAAGTATGTTGCACCGAAGATGCTCGAAACCGGGGCGATGATCGGCGGCGAGGAGAGCGGCGGCTACGCCTTCCACGGCAACGTACCTGAGCGCGACGGCATCCTGGCTGGTCTCTACCTGCTCGATTTCATGGTCAAGACCGGTCGCAAGCCCTCCCAATTGCTCGACCTCCTCTTTGCCAGGGTCGGCGCGCACTACTACGAGCGCGTGGATACCCCCTTCACCGGTGACCGGAGCGATCGCGAAGCCCGCATCCTGGCAGCCAATCCAAAAACCATCGGTGGGTTGAAGGTGGGCGAGCTGGTCACAATGGATGGCTACCTCTTCCGCCTCGAAGACGGCGGCTGGATGCTCATCCGCTTTTCCGGTACCGAACCGATCGTGCGCGTCTACTGCGAGACCACCCACAAGGATAAAGTCCAGGCGATTCTGGAGGACGGCCTGAAAGTGGCGGGAATCGAATAGAAGTGCCAGGTATCAGGTGTTATTGTGTCATGTGCTTCAGGGTCAGGTATTCCGGCGTGAAGCCTCACCTTTTCCCCTCCTACCCCTAGACACCTGGTACTTGGAATGTGACCCTTGACACCTGACGCATGAAACTGGCCGACACTCACTGTCACCTGGATTTTGTACGATTCGACGCGGATCGGGACACTGTTCTGAGGCGCGCCTGGGAAGCGGGCCTCACCCGCATCCTCATTCCGGGCATCAACCCGGACTCTAGCCGGGCTGCCGTCAGGCTGGCCGGGTCCGACCCCAGGCTTTTTGCCGCGGTCGGCATCCATCCGAACGATGCGTCTGACGTAAAACTTTCAGCGTTAAACGACCTGCGGAAATTGGCGCAGCATCCCAAGGTCAAAGCCATCGGCGAGATCGGGCTGGATTACCACCGCCAGCGCACCCCGCCTCCGCTCCAGCGGCAGGTTCTGAGGGAGCAGCTCGAGCTGGCCGCCGAGCTGGGTCTGCCGGTCATCATCCACTTGCGCGAGGAGAACGACGCAGAAGAGGGAGCAGCCGCGGCGGATTTGCTGGAAAGCCTGGAGTTTTTCACCACCAGGCTGCGGGCCAAAAAGAGTCCGCCCGGTGAACAAGCCGGGGTGCTGCACTCGTTCAGCGGGTCACGGGAAACAGCCCGGGCAGCGCTGCGGCTCGGGTTCAGCATTGGCGTGAGCGGCCCGATCACCTACCCCAACGCGGCAAAACGCGGCGGGCGCATCGCCGGGCTGCCCCTCGAACGCCTGCTCCTCGAGACCGATGCGCCATTCCTTGCACCGCAATCGCACCGCGGGCAGCGAAATGAACCTGCCTTCATTGGCGAAATTGCTGATAAAATTGCTACGCTAAAATCTCTCGGCAGGGAGAATGTGGCCGCTGCGACGAGCGCCAATGCGAAGCGGCTCTTCTCTTGGGAAGATGTGGATTGAACAACGTCAACTTTTTTACTCCAGTTCAAGAAAGCATGCTGCAGGTCGAGGAACTTATGCAAGCCCAGGCCGACCAGCATCATCCCGAGCTGCGCGCGGCCCTGCGCCACCTGCTTTCGGCGGGTGGCAAGCGCGTCCGCCCCACCATGGGCCTTTTGGCCGGGAAAATGCTCGGCGCCAACCCGGGGCGGCTGATCACCCTCGCGGCCGCGGTTGAATTGCTGCACACCGCCACCCTGGTGCATGATGACCTGATCGATGGCGCTTTGCTGCGGCGCGGCAACCCCACCCTGAACGCGCGCTGGTCGCCCGCCTCCACCGTGCTCACCGGCGACTTCATCTTTGCCCGCGCTGCCAAGCTGGCTGCCGAAACCGATTGCCTGCCGCTCATGCGCCAATTCGCCGAGACCCTGGCGATCATCGTCAACGGCGAGCTGACCCAGCTCTTCAGCAGCTTCGCCACTTTCAGCCGCGAGAGCTATGAACGACGGATCCATGCCAAAACCGCCTCGCTTTTCGAAATGTCGGCGCGCGCCGCGGCAATGATCAGCCCGGTGGACGAAGCCGTGGTCGAATCCATGCGCAGCTTTGGCTACCAGGTGGGGATGGCCTTCCAGATCGTGGATGACATCCTGGATTTCAACGGCCAGCAAACCGAGGTGGGCAAGCCGGTGGGCTCGGACCTGCTGCAGGGTCTGATCACCCTTCCCACCATTTACTACATCGAAGCCCACCCGCACGACCCTGACGTGCGTGCGCTCCTGGAGGGGAAAGCCAAGACGGAGCGGGAAGTGCTCCTGCGGCTGGTGCAGGCCATCCATGAGAATGAAGCCATCGAGGGGGCGATGCAGGAAGCCACCCGCTACGTTGAACGTGCGGTGGGCCACCTGGCGAACATGCCGGAAGGAATCGAACGCCAGGCTCTTGAAAGCCTGGCGCGCTACATCGTGGATCGGAGGGTTTAGAAAGTAGGGCGGGTGGGGGTCGAACCCACAAGGAGGGCTTCACCTCCGGAGGATTTTAAGCCCCTGCGTCTGCCAGTTCCGCCACCGCCCCATGGGTGTATTATACCTGATGCCATTATCGTAATTATAAAATCGGGTTGGGGGGTGATCACTCCTCGTGGCGAACCATTCAGAAAAAAGTCTTTACCGCCGCCCTGCATCGTAATTGCTGAAGTCACCCGAGCGCGACTCGCGGCAGGCTTTCACCCAATAGTAATAGGTGACCCGCGCAACCGCGGTCCTGTCATCGTATGCCGTGGTCGTTATCTTGCCCAATAATGTCTTCGGACCATTTATGGTGTTGGAGCGAAAAACTTCATAGGAGGTTGCACCGCTCACTGCACCCCAGGTCACCCTCACCTTATCCGGAAACGTCCCGTCGCTTGCACTGATATTTACCGGTGCAGAAAGGTTTCGCCACCCGTTATCGGTTGCGCTGGCGTCACCACAATATTTCGCGAAGCAGGCTGCAACCCAGTAGGTATAGGTGACGCCGGGTACTGCCGTGGTGTCATTGAAGTTTGTACTGGTTGTGCTGGCAGAGCTGACCTCCACGCCCGAGGGGCTCGCGGCACGATAGACCTTGTAGGCTGTCGCCACGTTCGTTGCAGACCAGGTGATTTTAACCATATCGGCAAACATCCCGTCAGTTGCCCGGACATCGGATGGTGGGGGAAGGTAAATCCGGGTATTGGTCGCTGCATATGTCGCTGTATAAGTCAGCGTAGCTGTTGAAGTCCTGGTCGGTGTCGAGGTGCGGGTGGAGGTCGGTGTTTTTGTCGGGGTTGAGGTGCGGGTGGAGGTCGGAGTCTTTGTCGGGGTCGAGGTGCGGGTTGGCGTGCGTGTGGAAGTGCGGGTGGGTGTAGGCGTCTGAGTCTTCGTCGGGGTTTGCGTGGGGGTTGGGGTGAAGGTTGGCGTGGAGGTAAAAGTCCTGGTGGGTGTCGGTGTGCGGGTCTCAGTTGGGGTTTGAGATGGGGTGGGGGTAAAAGATGGCGTGGGCGTAAAGGTGCTGGTGGGGCTTGGTGTGTAAGTCGCGGTTGCCGTTTCTGTCGGGGTCGATGTGTAGGTGGGCGAGGCTGTGGGAGTCTCAGTCGCGGTCGAGATGTCATGCAACCAGCCACTGGCCGCGCCCGAATAGCTCGAGACCACCCAATTGCTCACCGTCAATATCCTGCTGCCGGTCACCGAGGAGTTCTGTTCGATCACCGTAACCGTCCCATTGCCGTTGCCATCGACGTTGGATGCAGTGACAAGGGAGGTATGCCCGTAAGTGGTGGTCGCGCCGAAGCTCAGGATGTCATTCGGCTGGGGTGCAATCCCGGCGGTGCCATTGGAAACCTGCCCGAGCAGGGTGCCGGAATAATGCCAGACCACCTGTGAGCCATTCGCCTGGTAGGGGTTGATCCCATACTTCAGGTACATGAAACGCATGACCAGCTCAACACATTCCCACTCGTACTCACCCCAGGCGCCCGTGAAGAACCGCACGAGCACATCCGGGCCGCCATCCGCCCACGGGCGCGGGCCGCAAGCCGGCATCCCAAGGTAAGCCGCACCAAGCCGGTACGAGGCGATCCCACCCGAGCCCTCGAAGTAGGTATCGTAATCGCAATCTCCTTGCCACCAGGATGGTACCGGCAGGTCGGGGAACTCCAACGGGGAGATGGAGCTCGATGTTGTGCTGCCAGCTGGTTGTCCTATTACCGTGGAAGGATGGTCGAGCGTGTCACTCGAGATGACCAGGCCCTCAACAAAATCCATCATTCGTAAAGGCAGGGTTTTCGAGGTTCGTTCCTCGCTGAGGCGGATGAGCCAGATGCGGTTTCCCGCCTCCACCACCCATTCATCGATCTCGACCGGTTTTTTAACCGGGTCATCGATGTTTAACTTGACGAGGGATCTTAGCCCGGTCACCTCCTGCCCGAATATCGTGAGCATCGGGCCGGTTTCCACCACACCTCCATGCTGCAACCGGTAATTCTTTAACAATGATTCGTAATCCGCCTGTCTGCCTGAGGAAGCGACCGGTAAACTCTCGGTGCCGGCTTTATGACCGTAGGGAATGACTGTTATGGAAAATTCACGGAATGGTTTCCAGGTGGTGGCTGTTGCCACCTGGCTGGAAGCACCGGGTTCGGATACGATAAAGTTGTTGAAAGGTAATTTCGCCCCCAGAATGGAAATATCGACGCCATCCAGCGTGATTGAAATCTCCCCCCGAGAAGCTGAAGCTGCCCCCGCAACGGTCTCCTGATCACGGGCCTGGGCCATGGGCAGGCAGACCGTTGTGAATGCAATTAAAACCATTCCCAATGGTACGATCACCCTCAGAGTCTGGCGGATCCACGCCTGGCGATTTGGTGGCATTTATCATCCTATGTAACCCCATTTTAACAAAGTTAGATTAAATTCTCATGTCAATCTTGTTAGTTGGCACTTAATGGAATCGTTAAACCTTTGGCTTACATTCATGCCCCCCTCCTTGTGTCCGCTTGATGTTCCTTCCCACGGTTATTTGCGGACCTTTTTCACCAGGCTGGCATAGCGTGAAGCGAGATGTACCCAGGACGGCGAACTCCGGCCCTCCACCCGCCCCTGCCCGATGACCTCCCGCAGCCCCTCCGGACCTTCGAACTCCGGAAGCATCATACGGGCGCGGCCTACCTCGAACCCGGTGTGCGCGTCCGAGCCGGCTATCCCGGGCAAATGGTGTTCGCAGGCGAAATCTGCTGCCAGCCGGTTCGCCCCTGGCTTCATGCAGCGGGCGTTGAAGACCTCGATGGCGTCCACAAGGGGAACGATCTCCAGCAGGTCAGCCAGCTCCCAATGCCCTTTGCGAGGTGTATCGAATGGATGCGCCACGCTGATGAACGCACCCTGGACGCGTAAGAGGCGGATGGTCTCCTGCGGAGAAAGTCCGGGTGGCACCGCCTCGGTGACATAAGCCGCGAGCAGTTCTCCGCACGCCGTCATGATCTCCTCACCGCTGATGACCCGCGCCGGGTCGAGCTGGTGCGCGTCCCGGGCACCCATGATCGTGTTGTGGTCACAGATCACGATTCGGGAAAGGGTACGCGCGGAGGCGAGCAATCGCTTGGGAGAAAGCAGGGAGTCTCCCGAGAAGGAGGTGTGGGTGTGGAAGTCGATGGAGATCATGGGATTTCCACCCATGATAACATCAACCGGGGTTGATTGAGGGATACTTTTTCTTAACTACCCCACCCCTCCCCGACAGGCGTGGAGGGGGGATGCCCCACTCACAGCCTCCCAAACTGACCTTCCCCTTGCCCAGACCCTCCACGTTTATAACCACGAATGCACGAATCCCCCCCTTCTCCCCTTGTGGGAGAAGGGGGCAGGGAGGATGAGGGCGCACTCTTCCCCGATAAACGGGAAGGGGAATATCCCCTCCCCCCGTCGCAGTGAAAAACTGGCACCATGTCTTGCTAAATAGTGGTGGTAAACTAAAGTACCATACTCCCTGGCGTCTTTGTACCCTGGCGGTGAAATGAATACCAAAATGCCCATTGTCTCGCTTGAATCAACCGTCCTCACCCACGGGCTGCCGCGCCCGCTAAACCTGGCACTCGCCCGCGACATGGAGCGGATCGTGCGCGAGAACGGAGCAACCCCTGCAACCATCGCAGTGCTGGATGGTGCAATCCGCGTCGGGTTGACGGAGGATGAGCTGGAACGCCTCGCCAGCCTGGAGAACCCGCGCAAGATCAGCCGCCGCGATCTCGCCGCGGCCACTCTGGCGAAAGCATCCGGCGGGACGACCGTGGCCGCGACGATGCTCGTTGCGCATCGTGCAGGCATCAAAGTCTTTTCCACCGGCGGGATAGGCGGAGTACATGAAGCCGGGTCTTTCGATATCTCGGCCGATTTGCAGGCATTGGCGGATACCCCGATGATCGTAGTCTGCGCGGGAGCCAAGGCGATCCTCGATCTACCCGCCACGCTGGAGTACCTCGAAACCATGAGTGTGCCAGTCATTGGCTTCGGCACGGACGAGTTCCCCGCATTCTACTCGCGCCAGAGTGGTTTACCCGTCAGCGAACGACTGGATACCCCGGAGCAGGTGACCGGGTTTGCCCGGACCCATTGGGACCTTGGATTAAAAAGCGCGGTGCTGGTTTGCCTGCCGCTGCCGCCGGAAGATGAAATACCACAGGAAAAAGTAAAAGGGGTCATCGAACAGGCACGCCGCGAAGGGCGCGAGAAAAGCCTCCACGGTCAGGCGCTGACCCCCTTCCTGCTCAAGCGCTTGAGCGAACTAACCGCTGGTGAGACCTTGCGCGCCAACCTTGCCCTCCTGCACAACAATGCAAAACTGGGAGCGCAGATCGCCTCCACTTACAGCGCGAGCCTTCGCCAGCGAACTTTATAAAACGGCTTTGCGAAATTGGGGGAGTAAATACACGGATTACAC
>Ga0172371_10003956_pt1 | contig 22756 bp, 24 predicted proteins | sample Lak12m_FD_114543 | JGI IMG/M metagenome (GOLD analysis project Ga0172371, IMG submission 114543) | Freshwater microbial communities from Kabuno Bay, South-Kivu, Congo - kab_022012_12m | ecosystem: Environmental > Aquatic > Freshwater > Lake | place: Democratic Republic of the Congo: South-Kivu...
TATTATTGTGCAGTAATAATATACTTAAAAAAATAAAATTTGTTCAATAAATAAAATGTCATAAATATTAAAAGTACATAAGTAGTAATACCCGGTAGTAAAAATATAGGCAAAAGAAGAGTAAAAATATAAAAGGTTAAGAAGGTGAATGCAATGAATATGTTATTAATGCTGGGTGTAATTATTGCAGGTATTTTAATTATTACAGTAGTTTTCAGCTGGGTATGTTATAAAAAGTTTACCTATGAAAATTAAAAAAGATTTTTTAAGATAATAAATTAAAAAATTGTTAATATTGATAAATTGGAGGCAAATTTGTTAAAAAGAATAATATTACTTATTGAAGATTTATTCGAAGATATCGAAGCTATTTATCCCTACTACAGATTGATTGAAGAAGGGTATAAGATAAATGTTGTTGGTCCTGAAAAAGATAGAGTATACGAAGGTAAACATGGGATGTCTCTAAAAGCTGATATTTCCTCTAAGGAAGCAAATCTTGACAGTGTTGCAGCTTTGATAATTCCGGGTGGTTATGCACCTGACAGAATGGTACGTGATGAAAACATGGTAAATCTTGTGAAGAAGTCCGTAAATAAATGTTGTGTCATCGGTGCAATATGTCATGGTCCTCTTATGCTGGTTGAAGCGGATGTTATAAAGAATAAGAAGGTTACAGGGTTTAAAAGCATATTAACACCGTTAAAATTGGCCGGTGGCCTACTAATGAAAAATAAAGTTGTCACTGATGGAAATATGATAACGGCACAGAATGCAGAAGACGTAGTGGAATTTACAAAAGCTATAATGGTTTTGATTGAGGCTAATAAGCAGTAGATTTTAAGAATAAATTAGAGAGCCATCCAAATGGTTTAATTAGTACTTTGAAATATATATTAATTATTTTGTCTGCGATGTTTTTATGAATAGTAGAGTTGAAATAGAAAAATCTGCAACTGTTCAAAGATTAAAATTTATATCAATGATAAGTGCTTGGATTCTGCTTGCAACGGCGGTTATTATGATTTTTTCTGGCTGGGGTATTACACGAACTGAGATTATTTATAAGTTAACATTTGGACTGGTTGACCGCGGACTAGCAAATTCGATACACAGGTTAACCAATATACCGCTGGCAGTATTTTTTTTGGGCCATTTGTTTATTAATATAAGATTGATGATTTTCCGTAAAATCCCGCACAGGATACGCATTTTTGATGGTATTTTAATTTTTACAGGATCATTGATTATTTTTATTTTTCTTTATATGGAATTATGAGTTTAGGAGGTTTTGATATGAAAGGATTTAAAAAAATCTTAATTTTTGTTTTTTCTGCTATTTTAATGTTAACTATAATTTCTATTTCTTCTTGCGGTACATCGGCTAACGCATCAAACTCGACCGCGGGGGAGGTGGAAGCCACTGAGTTTCAGGGTGTAGAGCTAACCCCAATAAGTGAGCAGGGTAATAATGCTATTAAGGGCACACAATTTATAGACAAACAAACCTATAAACTTACTGTTGATGGTTTGGTTGAAAATCCTTTGACATTAAACTATGAACAGCTGCTTGCATATCCTCAAGAATCCTGGCTCATGAAATTTACATGCGTAGAAGGATGGAATTTCACAGCAAAGTGGACCGGTCCGCAGATAAACTCTATTCTCAATGACGCCAAGGTCAAACCGGAAGCAAAAATAATTATCTTCCAGACATCAGATGTACCGGCAGGGTACACTTCACTGGATTTGAACTATATACGTGATAATAATATATTGCTTGCTCTTAAGATCAATGATATCACGCTCCCGCCCGAAAGAGGTTTTCCATTCCAGGTTGTGGCTAAAAGCAAATTCGGATATAAATGGGCAAAATGGGTAACAGGTCTGGAACTGTCTTCAAACACTTCTTTCCGGGGATACTGGGAAAGGGAAGGTTATAATAATAATGCTGATGAAAATGGACCGGCATTCGACTTCAATTAAATAACGGGACCTTATTTCATGTTATTTGTTCCTTTTTATTTCCCTGTATGCTTTAAGAAGGTTTTGGCAAGTTTTTTTCTTTACTCTATTATTTTATTTTTATAATCATTGATAATTGTAAAAGTAAATATTATATTAAGGGGGAATGTTAAAGGAGGTATGCTAAATTGGATGATATAATTGAGAAAAAATACTGGATCTCAATAAAACAAACAGCCTGGGTAATAATGCTTGTGGTAAGCTTTTTTGTTTTTTTCCCTGCTTTTATAACATTGCTTATTATTTGGGCCGTGGGAAAAGTCAGGTTGTTCAATTAGTATTATATTAATAATCTTAATTAGATAAAACTAAATGGATTTACAAAATAAGATAGCGCTTATTACAGGCGCAAGCAGAGGAATAGGTCAAAACATCAGCTATAGTCTGGCAGAAAAAGGCGTTCATGCTATCATTACCGCAAGAACTGAAAGCAAACTTTTAGAAGTTAAAAAAAATATCACTTTAAAGGGTGGCAAAGTAACATCGATACCTGCCGATTTATCAAAAGAATCAGACATCTTAAATTTATTTGATGTAATTAATAAAAAATTTGGAAAATTGGAAATACTGGTAAATAATGCTGCTGTTGGAATTTTCGGCAAACTCGTTGATTTTCCTATCGAAGATTTTGATAAAATAATAAATGTAAATCTAAGAGCAGTTTATTTATGCTGCCAGCAGGCTTTAAAAATAATGATTCCGGCAGGAAAGGGCCATATCATTAATATCTCCAGTGTGGTGGGATTTAAAGGTTACCCCAATCAGACTGCTTATACGGCCAGTAAGCATGCAATTATGGGTTTGACAAAATCGCTGGCAGCCGAAGTTCAGGAATATGGCATATGTGTATCGGCGATACTTCCAGGTGGAGTAGATACAGAATTTGTAACCCAGATCAGACCTGATCTTGACAGATCTATTTTAATACCACCTTCAGATATATCAAATACAGTTTTATATCTATTGAGTCTGTCTGATAATGCAATGGTTGATCAAATTTATATTCGCAGGAGGACAAGTAAACCATTCTAGATGGTTAACGAATATGAATAAAAATACATAGAATTATATTCAATCAATATTTAATTTGTAAATAAATTTAACCCAACAAAATGATTATGAAACTAAAAAAAACTAATGCCCCTTCGATATTTGCTTTGATTTTTATTTTGATTTTTATTTTTGCATTAAACTCATGCACGATGCTTGCCAAGGTCGGGACCATATCTAACGAAACTACTATCAAAGAACAGGAATCCAAAGAAACTGAAATAATTTCAGGAGCATCTGCGGCAGATCAAATAAGAGTTTTAAAACCACAACCGAACCAGGTGATAGAAAGCCCTCTTATAATTGAAGGAGAAGCACGAGGGACATGGTTTTTTGAGGCTACTTTTCCTGTTAAGCTCCTGGATGCAAATGGAAATGTAATAGCTGCTCATTATGCTGAGGCACAAGGTGATTGGATGACAGCGGATTTTGTTCCATTCAAAGCTCAACTTATATTTGAAAAACCTGCTACAGATTACGGAGTATTGGTACTGGAAAAAGATAATCCTTCCGGGCTTCCTGAAAATGATGCCAAGATTGAAATACCTGTTTATTTCAACGGTCATTAAGTAAATTTCTTTTTTAAAGCTATTGACATTAAAACTTTGTAAGCCTAATATATACCTATACCTGGGGTATAGGTATATATTATTAAGGTATAAGTTAATTTATTAAAAAGAAAATGAATATAAAAATTTCAAATCAATTAAAAACGATAACTATTTCAGTAATGATTTTTATAGTATTGACCACCCTGCTTTTTATCTTCACCTCATGCAAAAGCGATTACCGAAAAACCCTTGAAGGAGATTCGCTATCTTCTGCCAGTCAAACAACAGTAAATACCGCTGATAATACAGATACAAATACAAGCAGTCAGGAAACGACGGACCAATCATCAGAAAGTGTAGACGGGACCACGGGGGCAACTGAAACAACCTCTGGGCCCACAGATCCTGCAACTAAACAAATTGTCGAAGTGACTGCAAACAGCAGAGGTTATTCACCAAAGAAGATAGAGGCCAAAGCAGGCATTCCGACAATCCTTATCATAAAATCAGAAGGGGCTTATGGCTGTGAAAGGGCCTTTAATATTCCGGACCTCAATATAAGCGAAATATTGCCGGAAAACGGACAAACTGAATTTGATTTAGGAACACAGGCTAAAGGAACAAAGTTGCTTGGTGTATGCAGTATGGGCATGTATTATTTTCAAATATTTTTTAATTAGGAAGATTGAGTATAAAGGAAAGTAAAATGAAATATAAAATAGAAATAAAAGGGATGCACTGCACGGGATGCAGTAATCTTATAAAGATGACACTTGAAGATGAAGGACTGGCCAACGCAAATGTAGATGTAAATACGAGCTCGGCTACATTTGAAAGCAGCTTGAATGAGATATCTGAAGTTAAAGAAGTTTTGGATAAGGTCTTTACTGATTTACATGGCTACTCTTATGCAAATATTCAAATAATTTAAATGATATTTACTTGATGGATAGACGTGAACAGGATAAATAATAAAAATATCCGGATTTTTTAAAATATTAAAACATAAAGAAAAAATTTTATAAAATAATATGGAAAAAGTAACGGTACCTATAAAGGGAATGCATTGTGCAAGCTGTGCCTTGGTGGTTGAAAAGACTTTATCAAAAACTGAAGGTGTAAAAGAAGTCAAAGTAAATTACGGCACAGAAAAAGCGTCAATTGAATATGACAAAGAAAAGGTTTCGCTTTCAAAAATGAGTGACTTGATAAAACCTTTTGGATACGAGTTCATTGAAAGTGAGACGCCGCAGGGAATTACCTGTCAATCACCGGATACATCTAAGTCTTCATTACCGAAAACGGACCCGGCCAAACAGCAAAAACTTCTTGAGCTTGAAAACCAGAAATTAAAGGTACAGTTTGCTTTGCCTGTGGCAATAATAGTTTTTCTACTTATGATGTGGGAAATAGCTGCCAAGAATATACCCTGGGTGCCACATTTTTTTATATCCCATGAATACTATTCAAAAATCCTTTTGATAATATCCACTATAGTTTTGTTCTGGATAGGAAGGCCCTTTATAGCAGGTATTGGCAAGTTTGTCAGGTACAGGATTGCCAATATGGATACACTTGTAGGAATCGGTTCTCTTACTGCATATCTGTATAGTTCATTTATTGTATTATTTCCGGAGTTGGGGACAGCCTTGAGATTTCCTGAAAGCAATTATTTTGATGTTACAATAATAGTTGTCGGGTTTGTTTTTTATGGAAAATATCTTGAAACCAGATCCAAATTAAAAACCGGGGAAGCTATAGAAAAACTTATAAACCTTCAGGCAAAAACGGCACTTGTTGAGCGCGAAGGTTTGGAAATTGAAATCCCGATTGAACAAGTATTAATAAAAGATATTATAATTGTAAAACCGGGAAGCAAAATACCTGTTGATGGTGAAATAATCGACGGCAGATCTTCGATCGATGAGTCAATGGTGACCGGTGAATCGATTCCGGCTGATAAAGAAAAAGGTGATAAAGTAATAGGCGGAACAATAAATAAACAGGGCCGATTTAAATTTACGGCAACAAAGATCGGCTCAGATACTCTGCTTGCAAATATAATCAGGATGGTGGAAGAGGCCCAGGGATCGAGAGCCCCAATACAACGTATAGCAGACAGAGTATCAGGGATTTTTGTTCCTGTTGTGTTAGGTATTGCTTTAACCACACTGATTGTATGGCTGGCAGCCGGCAGCCAGTTCATACCTTTCAGCAATGCGCTTACTTATGGTTTGCTTAATTTTGTTGGAGTTCTTGTTATTGCATGTCCTTGTGCTCTTGGGCTAGCAACACCGACTGCGATAATTGTTGGGGTGGGTAAAGGCGCTCAAAATGGCATTCTTATTAAGAATGCTGAAAGTCTGGAAAAACTTCATAAAATAAATACTATAGTGGTTGATAAAACGGGTACCATAACAAAAGGGAAACCGGAAGTCACGGATATTATTTTGGCTGATCCTGCAAGTAGCGGCTCAAAACATGTCTTATCCCTGATTGCATCACTTGAAAAAAATTCTGAACACCCTCTTGCAATTGCAGTGGTGGAAAGAGCAAATAAAGAAAAAATCGAATTTTTAAAAGTCGATGATTTTGAAATCCAAGAAGGCAAGGGCCTTAAAGGGACAATTGGAGGAGTGCAATACCATGCAGGAAATTTAAAACTTATGGAAGAGCTGAATATAAATTATGATCCCGAACTTATAAACAATCTGTCAAAGCAGGGCAAGACACCTGTTCTTTTTACAAACAATAAAGAAGTTATTGCCACCCTGGCTGTTGCAGACACCATAAAAGACGCAAGTATTGAAGCCGTTAAACAGCTTCATAAGCTTGGCATAAAAGTCGTAATGCTTACAGGTGACAATATCAATACTGCAAAATTCATTGCCGGGCAGGTAAAAATAGACAGAGTTTTTGCGGAAGTTCTTCCACATGATAAAGCCAATAAAATAAAAGAATTGCAATCTCAGGGATTAGTTGTTGCAATGGCAGGAGACGGGATAAACGATGCCCCTGCTCTTGTCCAGTCAGATATCGGCATTGCCATGGGCACGGGTACCGATGTTGCAATAGAATCGGCCGATATTACCTTGCTTGCAGGTGATATATCAAAGATACCCAAGGCCATCAAGCTATCCAAACAGACAATGGCAGTAATAAGGCAAAACCTTTTCTGGGCATTTATTTACAACATTATTGGTATCCCGCTGGCAGCCGGGGTATTCTTTCCTTTCTTTGGGCTTCTTTTAAACCCGGCTTTCGCAGGGCTCGCAATGGCTTTAAGCAGTGTTTCTGTAGTTACCAACTCCTTAAGATTAAGGTTTGCAAAGATTTGATAAATATGAAAGAAGATTTAACAAAACCGGAGGATAAAAAAACTTCCGGAACCGGCAAAGAGTTATCTTACAAATATGAATATTATGTAAGCGGAATGCATTGCCCTGCGTGCGAACTTGTGATAGAGAAAAAAATCGAAAAACTTAAAATTATAAAAAATGTCAATGCTGTCCTGAATGATAAGAAGGTTTATCTCGAAACTGAAACAGGTGTCAGCACCTACGAACTTCTCGCTGAGGTCAATGATCTCATAAAGCCTCACGGTTATGAGATCAGTCTTGTCAGAATAAAACATAAGATTAATTTTAGGGACCTTGCCATAGGTTTTATAATTGCCATGACAGTTGTTGGTATATTTTTCTTATTACAAAAACTTGGTATCGCCAATATAATTGGCGGAAGGTCAATGTCTCTTGCCCTGATATTCTTGATCGGGATAGTTGCTTCCTTGTCATCATGTATGGCTGTGGCAGGAGGTTTTGTGCTTTCCATATCTTCAAGTTATGCAAAAGGTAAAGATAGGGTTATGCCGCTAATATTGTTTCATGGTGCAAGGATTGTGGGTTTTTTTCTGTTAGGCGGTGTTATCGGGCTCATAGGGATAGCATTAAAATTAACTCCCAGATTTTACTTTATCGCGAGCATTATACTTTTTATAGTTATGCTCATTTTAGGCATCAATCTGTTAAATATTTTTCCATTTTTCAGGAAGTTTCAACTCAGAATGCCGAAAAGCCTGTCCAGGCGTATAACAGGGATTGAAAAAATAGGAAATAGGTTTACACCAATACTGCTTGGAACACTTACTTTTTTCCTGCCATGCGGTTTTACGCAATCCATGCAGATAAACGCGATGGCAAGCGGTAATTTCCTGCAGGGTGCCCTTATCATGCTGATATTTGCACTCGGGACATTACCTGTGCTTGCTTTGATTTCTTTTACGTCAGTAAGATTTTCACACTCTTTAAGATCAGGAATATTTTTTAAGACAGCAGGATTCATAGTGATTTTTTTCGCAATCTTTAATTTCCTTTCAGCCCTGATTGCTGCTGGGATGATATCGCCAATATTTTAAATTTTAATTATAAGACAGACAAGAAAGGTGCATGAAGTAAAGATGATTATACAAACAATAAATAAAAATGCTAAAAAAACTGATTCCCTTATAAATTTCAAAAAATCAAAGAGCCTTCTTGAGAAAATAATAAAGATGGTCGAAAACAAAGAATACTGTATTGATATAATGCAGCAGAATCTTGCTGTTATAGGCATGCTCAAATCTGCTCACCAGACTTTAATGGAAAATCATCTTCGAAATTGCTTCACAAAAGCAATGGAATCCAAACAGGATAAGAGAAAACTTGAAATGATAGAAGAGATACTCAAAGTAACAAAACTGGCAAATAAATAATTGTTGACATAAGAATCCTGTCACAAGTAAGTATAAAAACCGCACAACACCCCGGAAGCATATGGCAATATTGCTATTTTTTACAAATCATTTGCAATTTTAAATCCAATCTGGTAATTTAAATTTAAAGTTTTTTGGCACAAAAAAATAGTTTAAGAATATTCCATTATTGAAAAACATCATCACCATATTATTAGCAAAAAATACGGCCGTATAGAATGCATACCATGTAATACGGATTTTTCATAGATAAGTAATTTTACCAATATAGCACATAATCTAACCTTGAAAGGATTGTGTAATGCGTGTTCAGAAATTAAATATAAGTAAAAAACGGACCATAATTTTGTTTTTATTTATTTTAGCTATTTCTTTAAGTATTTTGTTATGCTTAAATGCATGCAATGCTGATTTGTCCCTGAATATACCACAGCAAAATACAAATGAATTAAATAATGAAACTAAGGAAAATCAGGAAGAACAGGACGAAGGGTCGGGCCAAACGGTTTTATTGAAGGTACTTGCAGTGGAATCTTTTCTGGCAGACATAGCCGGCAATGTTGCAGGTATCAGACTTGAAATAGATACACTTATACCGTTAGGTCTGGACCCGCACAGTTTTGAACCATCTCCGGGTGATGTGGCAAAAATTGCTGAAAGCGATATCCTGATTACAAATGGTGCCGGATTTGAAGAATGGCTCAAGGGTATTATAACTGGTGCCAATGAAAAAATAATGATAGCGGAATGCTCCAAAGGTCTGAAAAGCCGAAAAGGTGATTCTCATTTCTGGCTGGATCCTAATCTTGTAAAGGTTTATGTACAGAATATAAGGGATGCTCTTGCAGAATCGGATCCGCAGGGAAAAGACGTATATGATAAAAATGCAGAAGAATATATAGGCAGACTCATAGAATTAGACAAATGGGTTGCAGAAGAAGTGAAAAAAATTCCTGAGGATAAAAGACTTCTTGTAACAAATCATGAAAGCTTTGGATACTATGCAGACAGGTATGGATTTAAAGTCATTGGTACTATAATACCTGGTTCGAGCTCTGTTTCTTCACCTTCCGCTAAAGAGATTTCAGAACTCATTGAAAAAATAAAAGCAACTGGCGCAAAGGCAATTTTTCTTGAAACAGGATCTGACCCAAAAATTGCAAATCAGATTGCAGGTGAAACCAATATAAAGATTGTAACGGAGCTTTACACTCATTCTATAACAGAACCTGACAGACCTGCACCAACATATATAGATATGATTGAGTTTGATACCAGCAAGATTGTTGAGTCATTGAAGTAATTTTTTAAGAAAATATAAGATAAGTACTAAAATAATAATGAAGATAATGAAAAAAATGAAATTTTATAATATTATTGAGATCAAAAATGGGCGAAGAACTTTCAATCCTTGAACCTGCAAGACTGGATATAGAGAATATATCGATAAATTATGACGGAATAAAAGCAATTGACAGTTTAAATTTCAGCTTGAACCATGGCCAGCGTGTTGCCGTTATAGGTCCGAATGGTGCTGGCAAATCTACATTATTTAAGGCCCTTATCGGTCTTCTTCCCCTTGAAAATGGAAAAATATTCATCCATGGACGGCCATTGGGCCATCATTTTGATTGTGTCGCATTCATCCCACAGAGAGAAGAAGTGGATTGGATGTTTCCCGTAACAGTCAGGGATGTAGTACAAATGGGTAGATTTAACGGTTCCCCGAGATTTAAAAAATATTCAAAATATGATAACGAAATAGTAATGGAGTCAATGGCTCAAATGGATATCCTTGAACTTTCCAATAGGTCCATAGATAATCTCTCGGGGGGCCAGCAACAGAGAGTATTCATAGCCAGGGCTCTTTCCCAGAAACCCCACATACTTCTGATGGATGAACCTTTTAACGGAGTGGACGTTTTCACCCAGGAAATAATCTGGAATTTGCTTGATAAATTAAAACAGGATATGGTAACGGTTATGATTGCTACTCATGATCTTAATATAGCGTCACTAAAATTTGACAGTGTATTATTACTGAATAAAAAAATGATTTCTTACGGGCCGCCTTCAGAGGTTTTTACACAGGATAATTTAAAGGCTGCATTCGGAAATCAGGTAATTATTGTTGGCAACACTGCGATAGTTGACCAGTGTTGTCCAAAAGATATTAAATAACTAACTATTAATAAATGTTAAACTGGTTTTTAGCTCCATTTACATATGAATTCATGCAGAGAGGTTTTATTGCCTCAGTAATTATAGGAATCATCTGTTCTGTCATCGGCTGCTATGTAGTGATAAGGTCAATGGCTTTCATGGGGGATGCAATGGCTCATGCAATACTTCCGGGTGTTGCAATAGCTTATATTTTAAATGGGAGCCTTACGTTGGGAGCGCTTATCGCCTCTATTATCATAGCTCTGGGGATAGGCCAGCTATCAAAACAAGGCAGGTTAAAGGAAGACACTGCAATAGGTATACTGTTTTCCGCCTTCCTTGCATTAGGAATATTAATAATAAGCTCAATAAGAACTTATGCAGTTGACCTTAGCCATATTTTGTTTGGCAATATTCTGGGTGTCAGCAAGAATGATCTTATTTTTACAGCAGCGGCAGGATTTATTATACTGCTTTTTATATTCATTTTTTATAGAGAATTTATGATTATTTCTTTTGATCAAGTTTTTGCAAAAGCAGTAAAAATACCTGTTGAAATTTACAGAAACTTTTTGCTGGTACTGATGGCGCTTACGATTGTGGCATCAATTCAAACAGTCGGCGTTGTCATGATAGCGGCGATGCTTGTTACACCGGCAGCTTCTGCATTTCTTCTTTCTAAAAGACTTCCGGCGATGATGGGCATTTCTTGCTTGATTGGAGTTTTGTCCAGCATTATTGGTCTATATATCAGTTATTATGAAAACGTTGCATCAGGGGCAGCTATTGTTTTAACTGCAACAATTATATTTTTAATAATCTTTTTATTTTCTCCCAGAAGAGGTATTATCTGGAAAATGTTAAAAAGAACTATAAGATCCAAAACAACATAATTAATAAATTAAACTAATGTTATGAGATTAGTTAAATTAAATAAAAAGTAAAAAATTTGCCAATATAGAAAAATAAGAATTAAAATATTTATTAAGGAGTGAAATTGAAAAAAACAAAAACAAGCAAATATTTGGTCTCAGTTTTGATTATTTTAACAGTTGGACTTTTTATGGTATCTGCAACAACTTTTTCCGGTTGTTGTATTCCAATCAATTCACTTGCAAGCAGTAATGTCGGCGAAGCATCTGTTTCAGAAGAAACAAAAACTTCAGAACAGGAATCAACTGCCGAAACCAAGGAAACAGCAGCAGAAACCGAGGGAACAGCAGCAGAAACTGAGGAAACAGCGGCCCAGGAAAATGCCGATAATTCAGGATATGCAAACAATTATTCATTTTATGACCTGGATAATAATAAAATTTCCTTTTCGGACTATGCAGGTAAAATCCTTGTATTAAATTTTTGGGCGACCTGGTGCTCGCCATGCTCGGAAGAAATACCGGACTTTGCTGCAACTTATAGTGAATATAAAGAAAGAGGCGTTCAGTTTCTGGGAATTTCAGATGACAATATTGACTCGCTTAATAATTATTACAAAGTTAGCAGTATTAATTATCCAACCCTCATTGATGGAAGCATTGATAAAATTATGACATCCTGGGGGATAGATGCCATTCCTCATACTTTCATCTTGAATGGCAAAGGTGAAATAATTTTTGATCAGCTGGGTACGATGACCAGAGAAGAATTAATTAACGCTATCGAAGGTGCATTACAGCAACAGTGACAATAAGGATATATTTTTGCCGGTTAAAATAATAAGGCTCCAACTAATCCGGAGCCCTATTATTAATCTGTTTTTTTTATTTTTTTTAATAGCATCTATGTTAAAAAAGGATTAGCTAAAATATTTTACTGACTAGTCCTTTTGTATGCAAACCAAGTTTTACTGGCTTGAAGGAGCTGCTCTTTCTACAAGTTCAACATTAAATGTTAAGTAGCTTCCTTGTCTATAAATTTTTACAGAAATGTTGTCCCCAACATTCTGTCTCAGGATCTGTGCAAAAAGCTCGTATTGGGTTTCAACTTTTTTACCATTGAGCTCTGTTATTATATCTCCGGATTTAATGCCTGCTTTTTCGGCAGGGAATCCGCTGGTTACTGTTTGTATAAGTACCCCTTTTATATCTGTGGTATTATCTCCCATTTCTATGCCCATTACAGGCAGTCTTGCTTTTCCATATTTGATAATCTGCTTGGCTATATTTACAGCAGTATCGGTAGGTATCGAAAAACCCACTCCTGCACTGGAACCGGATGTAGAGAATATCATCGTGTTTATACCAATTACCTGACCTTCCGAATTAACAAGAGGTCCGCCGCTGTTACCTGGATTGATTGTAGCATCAGTTTGAATCAGATCGACCATTGGCAGCGTATCAGCTGAAACAGATATCTCTCTCCCTAAGGCACTTATAACACCCATGGTAACAGATTTCTGAAGTCCGAAAGGACTTCCAAGTGCAATTGCGATTTCACCGACTTTTACATTCTCAATAGAGGTGAATATAGCAGGTATTAAATTCTGTGCATCAATTTTTATTACGGCAATATCTGTATTACTATCTGCACCGATCAATTTGGCAGGGTACTCTGTTCCATCAGACAAAGTTACAGTCATTTCTGTGGCATTTCCTGCTACATGGTTATTTGTAATTATATAACCGTCACTGCTGTAAATTACTCCTGATCCTACGCCTTCCTGTTCCTGTTGATTACCAAAATAATCTTCTTGCATTACTTTTACCCGAATATTTACTATTGACGGCATAATCTTCTGAGCAAGCTGACTTATGGCCTCATCAAATGCTTCGAGTGTTGTAGATCCAGATTCAATATCTGCATCCGTTGCATTATTACCTTCTTTTTCCAGGGTTTCATTATTGCTGCTATTGATTACATTACTATCTGCATTAACTTCTGCGCTTACTCCCAGTTTTTGAATCTCTTCATTACGGGTACCGACATTGAGAATACTGGCCGGTGAAGTTTTGTTTATTATTGAAATAAAACCAATAGAAGAGATACTCCCCAATAAGAAGACAACTATTACTACCAGAGCAATTATTGTATTTTTTGCATTAAGGAATTTTTTCCTCTTTTTGTTTACCTGACCGCTGTTGCTATTATTGCTAACAATACTATTATCACCAGCAATATTCACATCATTATTAAGATTATCCTTATCATTCATATTATTCCATTCGTCCATATTTATTTTTTCCTCCTATTATTTTTATACTTAAACCAAATATTTATATCTTAGTGGTAATTTTAATCCAAAATTATTAAAGGATAGTTAAAAGAAAATTAAAATATTTTAATCTTTAGTTAATTTGTTTTTAATATAGATGTACTATATTTAAGAAGACCCCTCGTTGAGGGGTCTTCCGTAGACCGTAAGTGGCTCTACTTTTCATGGAGGGAGTGAGAACAAAAAAATTTTTAAATTTCTAAGAACTTGTTAAACTAATAATATTTTAAGTTAAAATGTATCTAAAAATAAATTGTATAAATTAAAAATATTTGTTAATTATCAAAATAATAATATTAATTTATTAAAATGAAATTAAAGTTAGATTAATTTTTTTTAATCTGACCAGGTAAATTTGGAGGCTCGTTTATGAGAATTTTAATTGTTGAGGATGAATTATCACTTCTCAAAATTATTTCAAAAAGGCTCAAAGAAGAAGGTTATTCCGTAGATACAGCTAAAGATGGTAAGGAAGGTTTATATTTTGCTGAAACGATAAATTATGATTGTATCATTCTTGATATAATGATACCGGTAATAGATGGAGTTTCCCTTCTAAAGAAGATAAGAGCAAAGAAGATAATGGTTCCTGTCCTGTTTCTTACAGCCAAAGATTCTATTGTTGACAGAGTAGAGGGATTGGATTCGGGAGCAGATGATTATCTTGTTAAACCGTTTTCCTTTGATGAATTATCAGCCAGAGTCAGAGCTCTTTTGCGAAGACAAACAGATAGCAAGGATAATTTTTTAAAGCTGGGAGATTTAACTGTCAATTTGATTACCCATGAGGTATTAAAAGGTAAAGTGCTCGTACAGCTGACTTCAAAGGAATATGCAATATTGGAATATTTGTTACGGAATAAAAATCGAATTTTAACAAAATCACAAATTGCGGAACATGTTTGGAATTATGATTTTGATTACAGCTCCAATATAGTTGAAGTTTATATAAGATATCTAAGAAGAAAAATTGATAATAACCCTAAAAGCAAGCTCATTCATACCATTAGAGGTATGGGATACATAATAAAGGAGAAAAATGATTAATAGAAAAAATAAGATTACAGGGAGAAAGTAATTCAAAAATGAGCATAAAATTAAAAATTTCATTATGGTTTTCATCAATGCTTCTGATAATATTATGTTTTTTTAGTTTTGTAATTTATTTTATAATGGCAGAGGTCTTATTTACAGATGCCGAAAATCAGCTTAAGGCTGATGCACTCCAGGCTTCATCAATAATTGAAGCCGAAGGCGAAGAGGGATATTTTAATAATCCATTCAAGTTATTGGTTCTCAGTACTTATTTGATCCTTTATGATGCCAAAGGTAACGCAAGTTCTCTTGGTGATGCCGCAAAACAAATTATAAAAATACCTCTGGAAGCTAATAATATAAGAAAAGTCAAAATAGATGGGAATTTGTGGATTCTTTATGATGAGCCGATTAAAGCAGACGAAGGAAATACAGGATGGATCAGGGTAAGCCGTTCACTGATGCCGATAATAGAAAATTTAAATAAATTCAAATTAATACTTTTTATTTCTGTACCTGTTTATATATTAATCTCCATTATTGGTGGGCAATTCCTGGCTAAGAGAGCCCTGAATCCGATTGACAGTATTACAAAGACAGCAAGAGCCATAGGGCAGGGGAATATAAATCAAAGATTGAAACTGCCAAAAGTAAAAGATGAGGTTGGAAGACTTGCTGAAACTTTCGATGAAATGCTGGACAAGATTGAAGCGGCCTTCAAAAAAGAAAGACAGTTTACAACTGACGCGTCCCATGAACTTAGGACACCGATAACTATTATCTCCACTCATGCAGAAGATGCGCTGGAGGCAGATAATAAAAAAGATTACAAGGAAGCCCTTGAAATTATATATAGAGAGAGTCAAAAAATGAGCGTTATGATATCCCAGCTGCTGATGCTCAGCAGAAGTGATGAAGGAAAATATCGGTTAGAAATTGAGGACATTGATCTCAAATTAATTATGAATGAAATCATTGATGAAATGAAAGAAAGTGCCAAAGCAAATAACATAAAACTTTCTTTCAGTGGTGAAAATGGCTTGATTATCAAAGCTGATCAAACTCTTATAACGAGGCTTTTTATAAATATCATTAATAATGCCGTTAAATTTAACAAGAAAGGCGGGTTCGTAAAAGTTCAGATCACTACTGCTGCTGATAAAAATTTTGTAAGAATACTGATTGAAGATAATGGGATAGGCATACCGGAGGAAGATATTGAAAATATATTCAACAGGTTTTATCAGGTTGATAAATCAAGAAATGACAAGGGAACAGGGCTGGGACTTGCTATTGCGAAATGGATCGTTGATATACATAAAGGGACAATTAATATAGAAAGTGCACTCGGTAAAGGTACAAAAATTTATATAAATTTACCTCTTGAAATAAATAAACAGGCAAATTAAAATCTCATCACAAAGAATTTCAACATAAAAATTACTTCTTTAGATTGCATTTTTTAAGCAATCTCAGATTTATTAATTTAATTTTTTTTCTAATACTCTTTAAAGAGATAAATTCTCTTCATTGTTAAATCTTGAGTCATAGTTTGAAGCTTTAACTTCACCTTCATCATAACTTGGCGAACTATATTCTTCTTTTTCTGAAGATTCTTCATCTTCTGCGGAGTTTGCAGCCGTATAACTTTTTCCTTTCTTTTTTGTTGATGCTGCAGGCTCTTCGGACATCCTTGTAACATTACCGCTGAACACTCCGCCTTTGTTAATTATCAATGAATCTGTTTTTATATTACCCACTGCAATTCCAGTTTCTTTTATTTCAACATTACCTGTTGCTTCCATGTTGCCTTCATACTTGCCAATGATCTCAGCTTCGATTGTTTTAACATCTGCACTTACCAAGCCATTTCCCTGAATCGTAAGTTTACCGTCAACTGTAAGTTTGCCTTTCAGCTCACAATCAATTTCGATTGACTGTGAAATTTTGAACTTACCGTCCAGAACTGCACTGTCACCGGTAATTGTCAGCAGTGTTCTCTTTTTATCGGTACTAGGATAGCTCTCGTTTGAATAAATATTGGCCACTTGTTCCTCCTGTTCTAATAGTTAAAAAAGTATTTTTTAAATGAAAAAATACTCAAAACTTTTAAAAAATAATTATACAATATTTATAGTTGTTCAGCAAATATTTTTAACAAAAAGTTTATATAAATATATAGTATTATTAGTAAATTTTAAAAAGAACCAGCAAACCTTCTTATTATTGTTTTAATATTACATGCCTCAGTATATTCCGGAAGTTTTCTTATTTATTAAAACTCTATAATAGAATTATTATAATTAGCTTGACAAAACTTTGATAAAAATAATATCATAATATAAGTTTTAACAATTTAGATTGGAGGCCAAAAATGGTAGATTTGATAGATATAATAAGAACTACGGCTTTCATAATATGCATTGCTATCTTTATGTATCTTGTTATAGATAATCTTTTTTACTTCCTGAATAAGCGAAGATAAAGATACATTCGAGCCGATATAAAGAAACAGAATCGGACAAAGATTAATCATATCCGGAAAGAATCTCCTCAGGATTGAATTTTATTGTTATGAGAAATATGATTTTGCTTAACGTAAGAAAATAAAGACATTATTTATCTTAATAACAAATACGACTTGAATTAAAAGAAGTACCGCAAAGAGAAAAAACATCAAAATTTTTATAATTTTCTTCATATGAATTTTTTCAATTTTTGTACTAACCAGTAAATTTATCCTGTTATTTATGATTATATTATTAAGCGTTTGCATTGGTGCAAAATTATAGCCTTTATTCATGTATTCATGACGAATTTTATCCGGACCCTTTAGATTTTTTATTTTTAGTAATAAATTTAAAATATCGGTAGCAATCTCCTTGGATGATTTTCCGGAAAATTCAAGCAATGATTTATCACAGGCTTTCTCCTGCTCGGTTTTGATTATTAAGTAAGTTATATAAGCAAAAGGATTGAAAAAAAGAAGATCTCTGAGAATAAGTGCAACCCAGCCTATCAGATTATCCTTTCTCTTGGCATGAGATAATTCATGTTGGATCAGTGTTTCTTTTTCAGAATAACTTATATTTTCAATCAGTACAGGAGGTAAGACCAAAGTGTTTTGTTTTACCCCGATAATAAATGGAGATAATATATTTTTATGAGTTAGACTGACATTGGGATATTTTAGTCTGAACTTTAGGATAAAATTATCTATTATTTCAAAGATTTCAGGTACATCTGTTCTATTTACTTTTTCTTCATATGCAAGATGCCTGTAAAAAATATAAAGGTTTGCCCACCTTATTATTAATATTATTACAATACTTACTACTACAGCATATATAATTATATGATTTAAGTCGGAAAAACTTATTATATCTTCTTCTATAGGTTTGAATTGACCAAAGATGGTGCCGGGCGAAGGAAATCGAAAACCCATAATTCCAGACTTATATTTGAAATATTCTTTATTGAAATCTATCTTTTCTATAATTATGGAAAAAGGTTTTACGAGCGGGAGGAAAAAAAATAATATTCTGATATTTGAATCTTTGATTCTAAAAATAAACAGTAACAGCAAAACAATAATCAGACTTATAGCACTGTCGTATATAATTACCAGAATATAATTAAACAACAAAACCATAAATTCCATTAAGAATCTAAAATACCATCTGAATGTTTTTTAAGTCTGATCAAGTTTTTCCAGCATTTTTTTGATTCCTTCAGTTGAAATGTTTTTAGAATCAGATACAAACTTGGAAACAAGTTCTTTGCTGGAATCATTTAATAATTTTTCTGCAACAGATGTAATAATGCTTTTTGAAAGCTCTTTCTTGTCCACTGCGGCTGAGTACATGTAAGTTTTTGTACTCTTATCTTGTTTTAGCAATCCTTTTTCTGCAAGAGTTGACATAGTGGACATTACAGTTGTGTAGGGTATAAAACCATGTTCCTTTTTTTCCATTTCTTGCTTGAGCATTATTTCATGCACTTCACGAACGGTAATCTTTTTGCTATCCCACACTATCTTCATAATATCAGCCTCAAGATTACTGATACTGCTAAATCCATTTATTCCTATTTCTTCTGATTTTTTCTTAAGATCCTTTGTCATTTTAAACACCAGCCTTTTCTTTTTAGAATATGAAAATCTTATAGTATTAATTAAAAATAGTCAATATATTTTTGCAATAAGTTATAAAAACATAACATATTATTGTATTATTTTTTGTATTAATACATTATTAATATTTATTATTTCAAAAATCTGTTAATTAAAATATTGATTTTTAATATTTTAATTATGTATTATAACATTTCCATTATTTTTATCAAATCCACCTCGGAATACATGATATATATATATCAAAATAAATAAAATTTTCATATTCTTTTTCCTAAAAATTGCTCTTAATTTTTAAATCTTAAATCTGAAGCAAGTTCAAGGATCCTGTTACCAAAATTATTGAAAGTATTATTTAAACATTTTCTTTTTTAATTAATGCCATAAATACTAGAGTTTAATATTTATATTTGTTAACTATTAATGAATTATTAAATATTTATAAATATTTTATTAAAAAATACTTGACATAGTATAAGATAAGTATAATAATTATGTTAGTTTTTTATAAACTAATATTATTATTAATTATTATAATAATGAAAGCAGTGAATTTTAAAAGCGGTAAAAATCAAATTTGTAATAGTTTTGTTTTGTAATTTTATAAAAATATAGAAACTTATAAAAAAAAGGAGGGTGGAAATGAGTAAAATAATAAAAATCTTGTTAATTCTAGGTTCGTTAGTGGGCATCTGTGCTTCAGTAAGATGGTAATTTAGGTGTCACAATAATTGTAGCAAATTTCCAAACTTATGGGTAATGAAAAAAAATCCTATATTTAAGAAGTAGCAAAGTGGAGAAGGTTCCTTTTGAAGGAAGAGGGCAACAGAGTTTTTTTATTTTTTTATGTTTTTATTGTTTTCCTGGCAGGAATGGGATCTCTGGTTTACATTCTTCTTAAATATAGGAATATTTCTATTTTAGGGGTTATTTTATTTGGTATTCTCTTTTTTGCCGCTGATAATCTTGCGGTTCCACTGCCAAAGGTGGGGAGTGTTTCTGTTATTTTCGGCATATCACTTGCAAGTCTTATAATATTCGGTCCAGCAACTGCAATAATCGTAACTGCTATTTCAATTTTTAACATTAAAGAATTAGTAAAAAGGGTCCCTTACTACAAGCATCTCTTCAATGCCGGACAGTATTTGCTGTCGTTTGCAACAGCAGCTATTTTTTTTGAGATGTTTTATGACAATACCCAGCAGAATTTCTTTTATCCAAGGAACTTATGGGTAATCTTCCTGGTTACATATATTTTTTTCCTGCTCAATACAATATTTACGGCAGGCGCCATATCGATTGCAAACAAACTTAATATTTTGAATGTGTGGATTTTCAATTATGCCTGGCTGATACCATTCCAGTTCTTTCTTTCGGCAATGGCGATAGCCATAGCATTTCTTTACAAGATTTACAGCCCGTTTACTTTATTATTTACTTCCCTGCCTTTAATAATAGCGCAATACACTTATTTCCTCAGGATAAAAGAAAGAAGGACGATACTTAACAGTATTATGCAGATCGTAAAAATAATGGAAGCAAAAGATATTTATACAGCGGGCCACTCCATAAGAGTTGCCGAATACAGTGAAAGAATTGCACGTGCAATGAGACTCAATGAGTATGATATTGAGATTTTAAAAAATCTTGCAAGCCTGCATGACATAGGCAAAATACAGATTGACCTGTCTATTCTCAATAAAACCGTAAAGCTGACCGGAAAAGACTGGGATGAAATCAAGAAACATCCTGTTATAAGCTATGATATCGTAAAGCAGATTGATTTTTTAAAGGACAGAGCAACTGCGATCCTGTACCATCATGAGAGGGTAGACGGTAACGGATATCCCTTTGGGAAGAAAGGAGACGAGCTTTCACTGTTTGCTAAAATACTGATTGTCGCAGACTCCTATGACGCCATGACCACTGATAGGCCTTACCGGAAAGGTTTGACACCGGAGGATTCAATAACCGAACTTGAGAAAAATGCAAACACACAGTTTGACCCGGAGGTTTGCAAAGTGATAGTAGGGATCGTAAAAGAAGGCGCGCAGGCGTTTGTTAAGGGCAGATAATATGCACAGGTATTACCCAAAGCATAAAATAAGAAGCAGGGATAATTTTTATTCCTTAAAAGACAATTACTGGGTAATATTTGGTAAATCTACTCTATGGCTGGCTTTAGGGGCAGCTATAGGATTTTTAATTTTTTACTTTTTTAAAAACCAGAGCGTATATTTTATAGATAAATTCAAATTCTTTCAAAGTATCTTTGGCATCAGAGAATACAAGGAAGGGATGGTATATATAAATGTACTTCTGGCAATTCTTGCAGGAAACCTGATTTCTACAGGAGCCTATTTTACTCTTGGCTATCTGCGGATGCTGATACCCACAACAATAGTCACAGGATTTTTCGTTGTTCTTCTTTTAATGACAGGAACCATACGGCATTTACAGGCTGTACCACCTGAAGTAATAGTGCTGACTTCACTTGAGACTTTTTACCGCATGCTGGCAATAACGACCGGTGAGTATTTGCAGAAAAACAGACTTAAGAAAAAATCCGTGCTTGTTGTTTCGCTGGTTGCAATTATTCTGCTTTTAGGAATTGCCGTGTATTATGAAATGATCCAAATCTTCGGGTAGATTTTTTTATATTCATCTTATACAATCAACACCTGTATTGTTAAGAGTATGGGAGGATTTTAGAGTTGATGGATAAAGCCGGAGTGGAACATTTATTTGATAATATTTCGTACCGGTACGACCTGACTAATTTTTATATAAGTCTTGGCTTTGAAAAATACTGGCGTAAAGAATTTGCGGCAAAGATTAACGGCAAAGAAAAATCAGCCATGGATGCTTGCTGCGGGACAGGAATATCGACAGCTATAATCTGCAGGAAGGTTTCTTCGGATGCAAGAGTCTTTGGTGTTGATTTTGCCGATGAAATGCTGGAAATTGCAAGGCAAAGGATCGGACAAAAATGTGCAAATGTAACTTTTATAACCGGCGATGTCACTGATCTTAATTTTGAGGATAATTTTTTTGATGTAATAACTGTAGTATTTGGAATAAGAAACATATTGAACAGGGAAAAAGCACTAAAAGAGTTTTTTAGAGTTTCAAAACCGGACGGAAAGCTTGTGATAATGGAACTAAGTTATCCGCGGAACGCGCTGATAAAAAAACTCTATAATATCTATATGAATCTTATAATGGTAAATCTTGGCGGACTTATAACCAGGAACAGAAATGCATATAAGTATCTGGTTCAGACAATAAAAAATTTTCCGCAGACAGATATTTTTTCCAAAACAATCCAGTCATGCGGCTGGAGCAATATAATTACTAAGGAGCTTACTTTTGGCACGTGCACCGTTTATATGGCAACCGCATTAAAATAGGTGATAAACACGATAAAATAAGATTTAAAAAACATTTTGCTTGTCAGATTATCCAATCGTTTTGTAAATAAACTTTACCTGCTGACCAGTTTATCTATCACAAACCCCAGTGACAGTAATACCCCATAGCCAATTGTCAGAAATATCGTGTTTGCCTGGGCAGGGATTATCTGTTTTTCATCGTTAAAGTTCTTAAGTGTTACGATCACCGCTTTATATGCAAGCGGCAGGGTTAATAAAAAAATCAAAAGATAAAGAGGAAATATTCTTAATGCTATTGGTATAATTACTGACAAATATGTCAGTGCAATAACGAAAGCAAATATGATTCTTGCTTTCTGTCTGCCCATTCTTACTACCAGGTGTCTCTTATTTACTGCCTTATCAGCTTCATAGTCAGGAAACTCGTTTATAAACAATATTCCAAAAATA
>Ga0172371_10003957_pt1 | contig 22745 bp, 24 predicted proteins | sample Lak12m_FD_114543 | JGI IMG/M metagenome (GOLD analysis project Ga0172371, IMG submission 114543) | Freshwater microbial communities from Kabuno Bay, South-Kivu, Congo - kab_022012_12m | ecosystem: Environmental > Aquatic > Freshwater > Lake | place: Democratic Republic of the Congo: South-Kivu...
CACCCAGATCAAGCCGCGACTAAGACAGGATGGTTGAGCTTACGACTCGCGTATTGCAGGCAGGCCTGAATGTCTTCTGCCTCGAGGTCCGGCAACTCCTCCAACACCTGCGACGGGGTCAGGCCGCTCGCCAAAAGGTCCAGGACATCAACGACCCGTGTGCGCATGCCCCTGATGCAAGGCCGCCCACCGCACTGCTCAGGGTCTATAGTGATGCGATTCATGTGCCAAGGGTACAGCATGGCGTCGGCGTTTGCACCTGCGAACTTGAGGCCAATCCACCCAGCCGAACGGATACTACCGTCCGCAACCAGGCCCTGAAAGAACTCTACCTGGCGCGGGCGCTGTATCGGTGCGGCGATCACGAGGGCCTGGGGGAGAAGAGAGATTCAACTTAAAGATGACTCGTAGCTTTGTGATCCAGGCGATGCTCGATAAATCGCAAAAGCTGAGCATGGACTTTTTTCTCATGAACTGGACGATCGCCTATGCCGACGAGCGCACCTCATTCATCACAACAGACCAACCGCTAGGCTTCATTGTTCCCGATGAGTTTCGGCGAAGTCATGAACCGGTGCTCGGGCTCGGTTCCGAGAAGATCACGAAACTCGTCCCGCTGTCGCAGCGGGTTGCAATGATTCCAGGTACCAGAATAGGAGTAGATCACGTCCCGCATCCGAGCGATCCGAAAAGGACGTTCCTGATTGCCCGACGCGTGCTCGCGGATTGCCTGGAAGTCCCCCCAAAGGTTGTTTTGGAGCAATGAAATCCAAAGGCCTCACAGCAAACCAGCGTCCCGGGAAATAGTTTTTCGGCAATTCGCTGCATCGGCGCCGCGGCCAACAGACACCGCTTGGGGGCTTTTTACGAGCAGCGCGCCGTAGCCAATTAAGGCTTCCGACGGCCCAGCACGGTTCTGAACCCGGCTTGCTCAAAATGGTGATCCCCGGTAAGAGCTTGCTCGATGCTTTCCTGGTCCATGACCCCGAAAGAGGTGCAGTCAGTGAATGACCATTCCTTGTCCAGGCGGCTGAAGTAGAGCTCCAGCCCTCGACGAAAGGCATCGTGGCCGGCGGGAATGATCCCTACGCGGGTGTCCCTCTCCAGCAGGTCAAACAGCCGCTTGAAGCCCGGGCGCATCGCTGGGGCGGAGCTGGCATTGGCCACCTCGCTCAGCACCCACTCCGTGGTCACGAAATAGAGAGTCGCGTCACCGTAGAATCGCAACGCTTCTTCGTGCGCGGCGTCGCGCCGGTTAAGCAGCGCGAGGAAGAAGAAGGTGTCGGCGAAGACGCGCGTCATCGCTTCGCCGTACCATAGAGGTAATGGTCGTGCTGCGAGGCCCAATCCGGAGGCAGCTCCGGCATGGAACGGGCAATTGCGCGGAGCTCCTCGACCAAAGCGCGGCAATCGGGTTCGGGTTCCAGCGACTCGACGCGGACTTTTGCCCCTTCAGGCAAGGTAACCTCTGGCGGCAGCTTCACCACTCCATTCTCAACTGTGCCCGTGTAACTCATAGCTCATCGTGTTGTACTACCGCTGCAAGTGTCGCATGCAGGAGGCCACCGTTCAAACCAAATCCTCCTCCGCGCGGCGGACCCACTCATGCGTGGCGGCCTTGGTATCAGCGAAGGGAAAGCTGCCATTGGTCGTCTGCTTCCATAGCCGAACGCGGGCCAGAGCCATTCAGCCAGGCCACGGCTGCGGCGTCGTTGCGCAGATCGCGTCCCCAGAAACTGAACTGGTCGAGTAGAGCGGAGGCGCGACCGGTCTTCTGGCTCAGAGTCCAGGCGTCTCGAACCGCGGCTGTGCCGACAGGCCCTTGGCTCAGCGCGGTTTATCATGCCCGCGCCTCCCAACGCTACTACGGCCTGATCCGCCAGTCTGGCGAACTCCGTCCAGCTTGGGCCTCCTCGGCTTACTCGGGCCGCCAGCTTCCGCCGCCGACTCGCCCGTCCGTTTACGGCAGAGCTTGCCCCAGCCGGAGTCTCCCCCAACCAGATTCTGCTAGGACTACTCGGCCCAACCATCCATTGCCGAGGCAGGACTTGCACCTGCAAGCATGTCAAAGACCGAAGGCTGCACATAGGATTTTGCTTTTCGCGCGCCTGCTTGCGCTTGACGCTGCGCGGGTGATTGTCTTCCGGCCGCTCCGCTGCCCGGTCCCCGTCTCGCCCTTCGCTCGTCCCTCGCTCAGACTCGACTCCGGCCAGCAGCTCCGCTCACGCTGTTTTTCGCTCACTAACCTGGGGGCGAACAGAGCGGAACCCAAAGGTGACGTTCCAGCCGGCCGGCGTGCTGAAGTTGCGGTACGCCGTCCGGCAGTAGTACGCGTTGTAGTGCCAACCGCCGCCGCGAATCACACGGGACGAGCCCGAAGCGGGGCCAACCGGATCATTCCCACCCGGCAGGTCTTCGCCATGCCAATCCCAGCACCATTCCCAGACATTTCCGTGCATATCGTAGAGGCCCCAGGCATTGGGCTTCTTCAGGCCAACAGAATGGGTCTGCCCTCCACTATTCTCATCATACCAGCCCATATCATCCAGGTTTCCGGCGTAGTCTCCGGTCGTTCCTGCCCGGCACGCATATTCCCATTCGGCCTCCGTCGGCAGCCGAACCCCAGGATGGTTGAACCCTTCCCAGCACACCTCATCGTCCTGGATGCGGTAGGCCGCAGGCAGTCCCAAAGCGGAGGAAAGCGCATTGCAGCATTTCACTGCATCATACCAGCTCACCCCCTCCACCGGTCGCGTGTCGCCCTGGAAGTGGGATGGGTTCTCTCCCACCAGGTACCGGTAAAGAACCTGTGTCATCGGTACGGAGAGCAATTTGAACGGCCGGGTGATGGTCACCTCCTTGGTACTGCCGAGCTCGCCCATCTGAAACGTGCCGGGCGGAATCTCCACCCAACAACCTGGAAAAGTGGTCTTGACTTGGCCAAACGCGCTGACAAGGGCCAGGCTGTCCACGCCGGGCACCACCTTTTTCCGGCGTTCCTCACGGAAAGCGGGTTCATCCCGATAGGTTGGCCGCTCAACGAGCACAGGCCTCGTGCGCCGGACTTTTTCGACGACGGCCTTCCGAAAGAACCCTGCAGGTTTGACAACCACCTCTTCAAAGAAGGTCTCCTTGTCTCCGGTTGGCACCGCTTCGACATCGCCCGTAGGAACCTTCCGGACCTCCCCCGTGGGAACCTTCCCTACGACTTCCACGATCTGCTCCTCGCTACGCTCGACAAGAAACACAGCTTGTTCGAGTTTGGACCGGTCGTGCGAAAACAGCCTCCGGAAGTAATCAGCCAGTTCCATCACCGACTTGTTGCCCGTCTCAACAAACGAAAGCAACCGCTGGGCCGCCTCGTCCTTCGCCAACGCCTTGGCCAGGGCGGCTTCGCTGGCCATGGCTTTCCTCAAGGCGTCAGCCACTGGCCTCATCGTACCCACAAGTCGTTGCTTCTCCGCATCAAAGGTCTCCGCCCAGGCAAGAGCTGGCCCCTTGAGGAGGTCAAGGTCGTTCATCGCCGCGTTCACCAGGGCTGTGGTGGTGGGTAACGTCCTCAAGGCTTCGAGCGCCTGACCCGGCTGGCCTGCTGCCGCGAGATACTTGGCCTTGAATAAGCGGTGGGTGTCGGCCTCTGGATCGAGGGTGACCGCCTTTTGAATCAGCTTGGCCGCCTCGGGGAAGTTGCCCAGCGAATACTGGGCGGCCGCAGCTTGATGGTAGGAATCGGCAGCGACCAGGCTGATGTCCCTGGCGGATGGCTCCGCCTGCGCGGCGAAGCGAGTGCCGATGGATTTCTGGAGCAGATTCCCCAGCCGGATGGCTTCCGGGTCGCTCTCCACGGCGGCGTATTTGCCCGCCTTGGCGAGGTATTCAGCGGCCTTGGCGAGGTCCAGGACCGGAGGGGCATACAGGTAGAGCATCCCGATCCGGTGCAGCACGAAGTAATCGCCGGGCAGCAGGGCCTCGGCTGAAAGCAGCTCTTTCAGCGCATCTTGGTACAGGTCGGAGTCCTTCCGCGCGTTCTTGAAGAACTTAAGCCCCATCTCCACGTGGTGCTGGCGCTGCTTCTGGCTGTCGGGGATCCGGAGAAGCTGCGCGATGTTTTCCTGGAGCACGTTGCCGATGCGCTGTTCCTCCACCAGCAACGACAGGCGCTGGTCAATCCGATGCAGGGATTCATTCGCCTCGGTGAGTTGGGTGTTGGTGACATGGAGCAGGCGGTTGGTGCCCTCGAGCAGGCGGTTGGTGGTGGCCTGTTCCCGGCCCAGCGCCTGAAGGTCATCCGCCACCGCCGCGAGCCCGCCGGTGACGGCGGCGAATCCAACGGCGAGGGTTCCGGAGATGTGGCTGCTGGCGGTGTCAATGGCCTGGATGTGCTCCCTGCTGGCCTGCTTCACGAAGGAGCCTACGGCATCAACCTGGTATTTTGCGATCGTCGCGTCGTTGACGTAGTTCGCCCAGTGCTCCTGCGACTGCCGGGAGCCGATGGGGTACGGGTTGTAAAAGGTGGAGGTGGAGAGCGAGGTCATGGGTTGCTTCAGTTATCGCAGACGACTTGTTTGCTCACGTTGGCGGTTGTGGCAGAAGTCATTGTCTCCGGCAAGGACAAAGCTTCAGAAGTCTAATTGGTCGAGTGGAGCGGAGGCGCGCCCGTTTAGACCAATGGCATCCGCTGTGTCTGCCCTTTCGAGCATCGTGGCAAATGGCGATCAGCCGAGGTAACGCGGCTCTGCAATTGGCGGTTTGTTTGTGGAGCCCAAGACCCGCAAAAGTGATCGGAGTGGCGACCAGCACTCCCTCGCTCTTGTTCCGGTGTCTCCACGCCCGCCTCAGCCTATTGGCATATTCCCCACTAATCCACCCGTAAACCCCTTCTATACCTCCGCTATACCCCTTGTATACCCCCTCTATTACAATAGAGGGGGTATAGATGGGGAATACTGGGGGTATAGAGGGGGTTTACTGGGGGATATGGCATCAGCATGACGTGCAAATCGAGGGGATGGGCTGGAAACCGCGGGGCTGGCGCCCGCTTGTCGAGGTGCTCCGCCTACGGGATTGGGATGCGGGCAGAGATGGTTTTGGGCAGGTCGCGCCAGCCGTTGATTTGCTGCACGGTTCGGATAAAGACGCGCTTGCCGGCGGGCAGCAGCTTGAACTTGGCAAGGTAGAGCTCGGTGATGTCGCTCAGGCCGCCTTCCGGGTCGGGAAGCAGGCCGAGGATCTTGTAGTGGTCCACATAGGAGACGCCGGGGCTCTGGGCCCTGGCGCCGAGGACGACGATGAACTGGACCGGTTGGGCCGAGAGCACCAGTTTGAGCGAGATGTCATCGTCGGTCCCGGTAATACTGAGCCCCGAGACCGGGTTATCCGGGAAGATGGGGACCGGGTTGGGGCTTGGCGTCATGGGCAAGCCGAACGTGGCCAGATGCACGTTGATCTGGACGGCCAGCTCGTAGCCCGACAGGACACCGGACTCGCCGAGAACCGGGTGGGTCTGGCGGTTGCGGGCCAAGGTGTTCCAGGCGAGATACTGCTCGTCGGTCAGGGTGCCCCAGAACTGGCGGGCCTTCTGGAAGGCGATCCGGCAGTCAATTTGCGGGGCGGTGCGAGGGTCGCGCGGGATGACCTTCCGGCGGCGGACGAGCCCATAACGGCTTTGGTAGGTGACAGTATCACCGACGCTTCCGGCTTGCGGCACATCACGAATCTTCATGCCTGCCTTGATAAGCGGGTCCTGCGCCGAAAGTCAATACCGGCATTTCATCCCCCGGGCAAGACGCGTCCCGGGTTGACAACTCGCATGTATGGGGGCCATCTTTTCCGCGGCGTATGAGCGTTACCATTCAATTGGACTTGCCCGACGCGCTGGTCAAAGAGGCGCGGGCCAATGGGCTCTTGGAATCGAAGCGGCTGGGGGAACTGCTTAGTCGAGAGCTTCGCGAAGCTCGTGCCCGGCAGCAATTCGGCGAGATGCTTGAGCAGGTGCGCAGCCAACCCGGCCAACCGCTGACCATGGAGGAAATCCAGGCGGAAGTGAATGCCGTCCGGGAGGCGCGACGGCGTGAAGGCAGTCGTTGACACCAACACCCTGGTGTCAGGGCTGCTGTGGCGTGGCAATCCGGCCCGGGTTTTGGATGCCATTCTGGACAACCGGATCGAACTTTGTCTCACCGAGGAGTTGCTCGCCGAGTTGAGCGATGTTCTTCGGCGCCCCAGGCTAGCCAGACGGGTCACCGAGCGCGGCCTGGATGGGGCTTGGAGCTGCGACTTCATTCGGGAGCGCTGCCTGATCTTTGCCCCCGCCGGACCGCTCGAAGTGCCCGAGTTGCGCGATCGCAAGGACCTGCCTGTGCTCGCCGCCGCTCGGGCTGCGGCCGTGGACCTGATTATCACCGGCGACCAAGATCTGTTGACCCTGAAGTCCTTCGCCGGCATCCCAATTATTGATGCCGCGGAGGCTGTGAAACAGTTGGGGCTTTCGTGATTCGCGCAAGGCCCCGAAGAAGTTGACAGAACCTTGTTGAGATCCCGGGTGCCCGCCATAGGCTGGCCCGAAGCGATGAGTGTGGACGTTCAGATTGAGGCCAGCCGGGCCACGCTTCCGCCCCTCACTGCGGTCGCTGGTAAACGCGGACGTAATCAATGTAGTACCGCGCGGGGAAGATCGTGTCGTCAATGCCCTTCTGTCCTCCCCAGGCGCCGCCGATCGCCAGGTTCAAGATCAGATACTGCTCCCGGTCGTAGGGCCAGACGTCCACGCCGGTGCCCTCGTTCTCGTACGTGAAGTACTTCTTCTCATCCACAAAGAACTCGAGCCGGTCGCGCGTCCATTCCAGCGCGTAAACGTGGAAGGACTCCGAGGCATCGGGGATGATGATCTGACTGCCTTTGCCGGTCCGCTGCACGTGGTTGTATTTCCGGGTATGGATGTTGGCGTGGATTTTGCCGGGCTCGAAGCCGACGAACTCCATGATGTCAATCTCGCCGCAAGCGGGCCAGCCGCCTTCGCGGCCCAGAGTCCAGATGGCCGGCCAGGTGCCGCGTCCGGTAGGGAGTTTGGCCCGGACTTCGATGCGGCCGTAGGTCCAACTGGCCTTGCCGCGCGTCGTGACGCTGGCGGAGGTGTAATCGGCGAACTCGCGGCTGCGCCGGCTGGGGCGTTTGTCCTTGGCGGCAGGATCATAGGCGGGATTCTGGAACCGCTCCTTGCGCGCTTCGATGACCAGCTTTCCGTCCTCGACGCGGGCGTTTTCCTGGCGCTGGGGGGTGTAGTACTGCGCTTCGTTGTTGCGCACGAACCCGACCTCGTAATCCCATTTGGCGGGGTCCGGCAACCCCGGCTTGTCAAATTCGTCAGACCAAACCAGCTTCCAATCGGCAGCCGTGGCTGGGAGCACCAGCAGGAACATGAGGCAGGATATTCGAGCGATATTCATAATTGAGTCGGCGCCGACTTCGGCGTTCACGGCATGGTATCCGGTCGCGCGGGATCGTCAAACTGAGACCAGGTCTGGCGGTTGCCCTGGGGGCAGCTTGTCAGTACCACCGGAGCGCCGACATTCCTGTCGGCTCCATCGGGGCGGAGCGCGGCTGTCCCCAGCCGCAGCAGCACCGCGCGCGAAAGGCTGCCAAGGTGTTCTGAGGCTGGAACCCTTGCGGACGTGCTGCGGCTGGGGACAGCCGCGCTCCGGGCGGGAGGCAGCGAAGGCACGAGTTCACGATCAGCCGGCGTGGGTCATTCCAAACTCACCTGCCCGCGGAGTCCTCAGCGCCCTCCACCACGAGCCCTTTGGCCTGGTCGGTGCGCGCGAGGACAACGCGCCCGACATAGGTCTTCCGGTCGTCGTTTGTCCCCCGGGCGACCAGAAAGCCGCCGTTCGGCAGACCGGCGAGGCCGAGCGCGCAGTCAAACTCATACCGCCCAACGAGGCGGAAGGACTCGTCGGTCTTGAGCAGAATCCGGGGATTCCCGTAGCAGCCGAACCACCAGTAGCCGTTGATAAACTCTGCCGTCTGGATGCCCATGAGCGTGTAACCGCTCTGGATGACGTGCGTCCGAATGAACCGGGACTCCGGGTCATACTCGTAAACGTAGTTCTCGTTGGCGCCGGGTGGCAGGCCACCCACCACCATGAAGTGGCCGGCGTGCCAGCCGATGCCGCCTGCGCCATGCACCGCCTCGGGCACCGGGTGGCGGGCAAGCTCGCTGAGGTTGCCGGCGTCATACACATAAACCCACGAATCCGCTTTTCCCGGCGGTTCGTTGAACTTGCCGAGGTTGACCGCCACGTACAGTTTGCCTTCGCGGCAACAAAGGTCGCCGTGGTGGTTGGCCACGGCTGTCTTCTTCAGCAGCTTCCCGACCGTATCCGTCTTCACGAGTGAGTCGGTGAATGACCAGTAGATGGCGCCTTTGCCGTCCAGGCAAATACCCTGGAGGTGTCTGGGGTAGGTACCCTCGCACGACGCCGGTTGGTAGCGGGCGCGCTCCGGCTTAATATTCTCCGGAGACTCGCCCGCGTTGCCGCGGTGGGCGGTGACGCCGTTGTGCAATAACCCGTCCGGCGCGCCGGCGAACACGCCCGCTACCCGCACCATGAGCACGGCCGCAAGCACCAATTCTGTCTTTCGCCTCATGGGTTCACCTCGAGCCGGATCTGAATGCGCATCATAACCGGACCAAGTAACCGCACCACCTATCCCCAGACAACCCTTTTCGCGGTGCCGGCGACTCCGTGGACTTGCTCTTGACCGGGAAAGCGGTCTTACTACCAGCACCATGCGATGTCCTGGCACTGCCATCACCCGCCGCGCATTTCTTCATTCGATGACCGCCATGTCCGGCGCGGCCATCTTGTCTCGCGCCCCGGCGCGGGCCGCAGAACCCACAGCCGAGGTTCCCGTCCGGGCGATTACCCGCGGACCGCAGTTTCACTGGTTCGGCTACTACGACAAGCTGCAGTTCGATCCGGCGGGCCGCCTGGCCTTGGCCAACGAAGTCAACTTCGAGCATCGGTCCCCCAGAGCCGGGGACGTTGTCAGAGTCGGCATGGTGGACACAGGCGACAAAGATCGCTGGACCGAGCTGGGCGAGAGCCGCGCCTGGAACTGGCAGCAGGGCTGCATGCTTCAGTGGCTGCCCGGGTCCGCGTCCGAGGTGATCTGGAACGACCGTGAGGGCGACCGCTTCGTTTGCCATATCCTGGACACCCGCTCCGGCAAGAAACGCACTCTCCCCCACCCGGTTTACGCGCTGAGCCCCGATGGGACCTGGGCGGTCGCGCCCGACTTCCGCCGCCTGAATGATTGCCGCCCCGGCTACGGATACGCCGGCATCCCCGACCCGAACCGCGACGTGCCCGCGCCAGAGGACGCCGGCATCTGGCGGATGGACTTGCGCACGGGCAAGGCCGAGTTGCTCCTGTCCTTCGCCCAACTCGCGCAGGTGCCCCAGCCTGGCGGGTTTTCGACCGGCGCGAAGCATTGGTTCAATCACTTGCTGGTCGCCCCGGATGGCAAGCGCTTCACCTTCCTCCATCGCTGGCGCGGAGCCGCCGAGGGCAAAAGCTGGAAGACCCGCATGCTGACCGCCAACGCCGACGGCTCGGGGTTGCACTTGCTGATCCCAAGCGGACGCGTCTCTCACTTTGTCTGGCGCGACCCGAAGCACATTCTCGCCTATGCCGGCTATGGAGCTGAAGCCAAGGCCTGGCGCTTCCAGGTCTTTGAAGACCTTACCAGCCGCTCGGAGGTGGTCGAGGGCATGCTCGAAACCGACGGGCATTGCACTTATCTGCCCGGCAATCGCTGGATCCTCTGCGACACCTACCCCGGCAAGGACCGGAACCAGAACCTTTACCTGCTCGAGTTGGCTTCTCGGCAGCGGCATTCGCTGGGGGCATTTCGCTTGCCGACCGAATACAAGGGCGAGTGGCGTTGCGACTTGCACCCGCGCACCAGCCCCGACGGCAAATGGGTCGCCATTGACTCGCCCCACAACGGCGGACGGCAGGTCTTCCTGCTCGACATCTCGCGGATCACTGCCTGAGCCGTATCCATGCAGTTATTTCTGGGGACCGCGCCCGCCCCGGGCGCTGCCACCCGGCGCCCCCGCCGGGCGGGCGTGGGGCGTGCAGAGTCACTGAATGGTGGATCGTCTCGGCCATTCCCGAAGGTGGCTGGCGAGGGCGCCACCCACTGCGCCCGGGGCGGGCGCGCTCCCCTGCCGCTGAATAGATACGGCTGAGGCCGCGCCCGGACGATGAGATTGAGCGCGAGGGCGGGAGTGATCTTGCCGGCGACTATTTGCTCCCCGGCTTGACGGCTGGAATCCGCGCAAGGTCCGGCGGCAGTTTGTCCGGCTCGAAGGTCTCGACCTGGAGGGTAATCAAACTGAACATCGGCACACCGAAGTCCACTATGCCGCCGGAACGGTCCACCGCGATGGCAATGCCGACGACCTGTCCGCCGTGAGCCCGTGCGATGTCAAGGGTCTCCTGGACCCGCCCGCCCCTCGTCACAACGTCCTCCACCACGAGCAGCTTCTCGCCGGGCGAGATCTTGAATCCGCGCCGCAGGGCCAGCTTGCCTTCCTCTTTCTCGACAAAGATGAACCGCAGGCCCAGTTGCCGGGCTACTTCCTGGCCGAGCACCAGTCCACCCATCGCCGGCGAGACGACGGTGACCGCTCCGAGCGCCCGGACTTTGGCGGCCAGTTCCGCGCCGAGTTTCTCGACCACAGGCATCTCTTGCAGGGCGAGGGCGCACTGGAAGTACTTACGGCTGTGCAATCCGCTGCGGAGCACAAAATGGCCTTCCAACAGCGCACCGCTGTCGCGGAACACCTGGAGAACTTCACTCTCGGTCATGCGGCCAGGATAGAGAAAAGAGAGAGAAGGAGCAAGGGCGGCCCGTCTCGACGCTGCTTCGCCTGGATATTCCATGGTAGGGCGCGCTGTCCTCAGCGCGCCGGGGTGGACCTGCGGCGCGCTGAGGACAGCACGCCCTACCTTTGCAGTCTGATCGGACTTCATGGCGAGTGGGAAATATCCAGGTTAGCCCTTTAACCCTTCACCCTTTTGTGTAGAATGCCGCTACTTGTTATGAACAAAGCCAGTCTTCTTGTTGCCGCGGCGGCTCTCGCCCTGCCCGGAATCACTTCTACGGTTGCCGCCGCCGAAACCCCCGGCCGGATCGGGGTCTATGCCCGCCTTTATGATGAAGCCGCTTCGCGGGAAAAGCTGCAAGAGGCGATGAAGTTCATCAAGAGCGTGGGCATTGACTTCATCATCCCGTCGGGCAAGGGCTCAGTGGTGAATTGGGATAGCCAGGTCGCGCCAAAGGAGTTGGTCAAAGACCGGGGCTACATGGCGCGGATCATCCAATGCGCTCATGCGGAGGGTATGAAAGTGTATCCGCAGATCTGCGTGGCGACGGAGGGCGGCGAGTCCGGTCCCAACGCGCTCCTGAAGCGCGACCCTTCCTGGGCCTTCTTCTACGACGGCGCCCGGCGCGGCTATATAGACCCGGGCAATGCGGAAGCGCGCCGCTACGAGGTCTCGCTCATTACGGAGCTGGTCAGCAAGTATGACGTGGACGGCTTAAGCCTGGACTATCTCCGCTGCCCAAACCGCGTGGGCTACACCGACACGGGCCGCGCCGAGTTCCTGAAGAAGCACAACGTGGACCTGGCGAAGATCGTGGGTGGCGGTCCCGAGGCGCTGGACAGCGAGGGCGGCAAGAAGGCGGCGAAGTCGGCATCGGCTTCGGCCCGCTCCAATCCCATCTGGCCGGAGTGGCTGAAGTGGAAGACCGCGCAGATCAACATCCTGGCGCGCGAGATCCGCGCCGGGGTGAATAAGGCCAAGCCCGGCCTGCCCATCTCGAGCTACGTCTGGGGTTACACCACCTACGTCAGCAAATCCGAAGCCTGCCAGGACTGGATCACGTGGATCAACGAGGGCCTCCTGGACTGGATCAATCCCTCCGGTTACCGCTACACGGATGCGGCGTTCCTCGAAGCCGCCCGGCTTAACCGAGCGCATGTGCCCAAGGGGTTCCCCTTCTACATCACCATCGGCGTCAAAACCAGCCACGGCTCGCTCAAAGACGCCGCCGAGATTCGCAAGCAGATGACCATGGCCCGGGAGTGCGGCGCGGACGGGGTGGTCTTCTTCACCTGGGAAGCCTTGCACCCGTTCGCGAAGGAGCTGGCCGGGGACATGAAGTCCTACGGGCGGGGGAACCGTTAAGTTGCTTGGTCCAAGCCGCGCGGCTCTGATCGAGCCATTGGAGCCGAACCAGAACGCCAACGACGTTCCATCATTCGGCCCGGGGTTGCGCGAAAGCGCTACCCTGGGGCAGGGCAGGAACCTTAGCACCGGTTTTGCGCGTGAAACCCGGTCTTTACAGAAACCACTGTCAGGCGTTGTCAGGAGTCATCAGCAGTCGTTAGGAGCTGTCGTTCTTGCTGAAAGAATCTGTTGACGAGGCGGGTGCTGGAGGCAAGCTAGGCACATGTGCTGTTCGTCACCACGACGCCGGCCCCAGACGGAGCGACCTCCGCAACCCGCGCACCTTGTCTTTGCGCGCCCCCGCCGGCTGGCGAAAGGACAAACAGGCCGAAGCACCCACACCCCAACGGCTTCGACCTTCGCTCCAGGAGCACACGGCAGGGGCTCCTTGGCCACTCGGGCCGCTTTGTCCTTTGCCTTTGTCTTTGCATTAATGACTTTGTCCCAACATTACTGTTAGAGCATAGATATGGATGTCCTGAACTTGATCGTGCTGTTCGCCTTGCCAGCTACGGCGGGCTGGTACATCACCAACTTACTATGCCGCTCCGTTAGGGCTCGATGGTACTGGGCGATTGTCGGCACCGTCGGGTCCGGACTTTTGACCGCCGCGCTTGTGTGGTTGGGACTCTCACTCGGCCCTGGGGACCTCGGCAAAGGCGCGAGACCTCGGGATGCTACACTCTTCGTGTTCGTGATCGCCTGTGGCTGCGCCGCCATTCCTGCTCTTATGACCTTTCTCCACTACCGCTTCTACAGCCCTTGGCACTCCCGTTCCAGCAATGGGCTCTAACGAGGTCACTTCAGCGGACAGCGGATGGCGCGCCCAGTTTGCATCCGGTGCTCAGTGGCCCGCCGCCGCAAAGTTTTTGTGTTGGCCAATAAGCCTATGAGTCGCCGCCTCGGTTGGATTCTAGCAGCATTGCTCGTGTTTGCCCTTGGGCTTGCGGGTTACTGGTTCGTGCGGCACGGCTGGCTGCATTTCCAAGCCGCGTTGGCGGCGGAGCAGACGTTGTACTTTGAACAGGCCAGAGACAAGGCACTGGAGAGCAGCAGGCCTCAAGAGATCGTCCGATGTATCGAGGGCACGCTGAACTATTATCCGTCTGGCACGAAGCAGACCACCGGCTCCCCTTTGGACGTCATGGTGGAGCGAGCTCGCCGGCTAGCGGTCGATGACATGATTCGTCAGCTTAGGAGCAAGACCGGACTGGATTTGGGCAATAGCCCGGATACGTGGATTGAGCGTTTTGGGGAGAGTAGGGACCACGTCGGTGCGGCGAACCGGAGCCAGCCAGTTCAGCTTGCAACAAATTCAGCACGCTTGCCGGCTGGCTCCGGCGGCTAGCCTGCTCGTTAGTCGCATGATCGCTGTCCGGAAGCTTCTGTATTTTCCTTTCTGGGCTGGTATCGTACTTGAAGCTGTGGGATGCGTAATGGACTGGGTACCTGGGGCGGAGGCTGGTTGGTTCCTGGCGGTGGCAGCCCTGTCGTCGGCTGGGCTCTTCATTCCGAAGACAACTTACCGAGTTGCCGGTGTACTGGTCTTTGTAATTGCCTTGGTCGTGGCTTACCAGGCCTATCATCGCCAGAGGCTCGGACCATGAAAGGCGCGACGAATGCACTGGACGGCGGGATTCCACTTCTGCCAAGTGGGAGATCGCATCAGCCCGCCGCTAGTGATGTGCGTCGTTGGATGCTTCACAATGCGTAAGCGCGCGGTGCTCCTTCTTTCCGTCTTCGGGATTGTGGTCGTGCTGGCGACTAGCGCGTGGGCGTATTATCGTTGGAAGTTTCCTTACGGCCACAGCCATTGCTGCATTTTGGGAGTGATGTTTGCACTTGAGTCGTACGCGAAGGAACACGGCGGGCGCTACCCAAGCGATGAACCGTCTCCGGAGGCATCACTGAGCCTGCTCTACCGTTCGGGGGCCCTCGATCCATATACACTCCGTGGCATGACGATTCCCGAAGAGACCACACGTTCTATTCTACAGGGAGGCGGCCTGCTTTCTCCCGAGAGTTGTGGTTGGCACTACGTTGACGGACTGACTCAGGCCGATGACAGGGGCCTGGCCCTGCTATGGTGCAAGGAGCCACTCGGACACGACGGCAATCGGACGCGGGATGGCGGCCGCCAGGTGGTATTTGTCGGTGGGGATGTTCAGTGGATTTCCGGAGCCAGATGGACGGCTTTTCTCGAAGACCAGAAGCGTTTGCTCCTGGAGCGCAGCCCGCGGGCGTTGGTTGGTGCACCCTTGGTAACCGGGAGCATCGAGCTTCCGGACGGCACACGCATTGACCATGTGGACAGCACTTGCACTATGGCAGAGTCTTCCAAGGGACCAGACTTTTCGTCGAGTGGGACGTCTTCGGGCGGGCTTGATCTCGTGTGGTATCACGCCCCGTTTCAAGAGGGCTATGTAACCCGCACGCTCTCGTTCTCCAATTTGACTTCGGACCCAGTCACGGTCCGATTCACGAACGGCGTTCCTGACATGACAAATGTCGTTTTCAAAATGAGGATTGTACGGTGAGCATCCAACATAAAGATAACATCGGGTGCCAGGTTGCGGAATTCCTCCCAGCCTAAACACCCCATGTCATCTTTACGGATTGAGATACGGCCGCCAAATAGAGCCAACTTGCGAGGGGACGGAGGCTCTGCTGGGGCGCGGCGCGGGCGCGCCAGTGCGAGCGTGCAATGGGCGTATCTCGACAGTACCACCATAGCGGTACCCCTACCCAGCAAACCAGAGCTCGTCCCAATGGTGGTTTTCGCGCGCTTCCATTAGAGCTTCCAGGTGGCCCACTCCCGCCTGAGTCCAGAATTGGCCTCGGCGCTTAAAGCGGCCTTGTTTTCCGCCACAGGCTGATTCAACCGCCCCGCTGCCAATTGGCCAACCTCGTTGGGCAATCTCCTGGTAGTTCATCCGCTGGGCCTGATTGGCAAAATAGTTCTTCTGCTCCCGGATCTTCTTTCCGACTTCGCCGCGGCGGGGTTTGAGCCGTTTGATCCTGGCCAAGAACTTTTCCTCCTCTCCATGGCGCAATTCATGCAACCGGCCCTCGACCCACTCCTGAACCTCCTCTTCGGGATACAAGGCACGACCCAGCGCCCAGAGGTGTTCACTGGCGTGATAGAAATCCAATAACTCCTGGGCCCCCACCCAACGGTCGGCGGCCACATTCCAGATCCAAGCCGCGCCATCTCCGAGCACTAAGACCCACTCCGCCCGCCCCAGCCCGCGACGCTGCGCCTCCCAATGCAGTCGCCGTCCCACCTCGATTCCCTCCCCTTGCCAGCAAATCACTACCTTCTCGCTCAGCACACCCCGCCCGCCTTCGGTCCGGGCGGCCTGCTCCTGCAGATAAAACACGCCAGTCTTGATTTCGTGCCATTCTACCCGCTTTTTCTTGGTCTTCTTCTTGCCCCAGCCGGGTCCACGATACCGTACCAAATACCCGTCCAACATGAACACGGCGAGCTGGGAATCGGCTCGTTGGGGCGTCAGTTCCCTCGCCACACGCTTGAGCCGCTCCTGGGTTTGCTGCTCGGCTCGCGTCCCCAGCCGCCGGGTCAAGGCGTGTAACGTCGAATCGTCCACCGGACAATTCCACTTCTGGGCCACTAACGCTGCCTCTTCATACGAGCGGGTCGCCGTCACCGTGAAGGCCAGCTTGTCCTCCAGTGCCGGACTCATCTCTTGATGCGCGCTCAGCCCCCAACGCTGCCGCATCGGACTACCCCAGCGCCCGGTGCCCGGATCCAGCCCATACCAGATCTTGAGCTTAAGTACCCCGACGCCGGTGCTTAACCCCATCCATTCGGTCCGCCGATGCCGGGCTCCTCGACTGCTGAGGGGGGAAAACCTTGCCGTCGCGGTCGGCTTCCTGTTGCAATCTCTCCTCCAGTCTTCGCCTCGTCCATTCGCGACCCTCGGCTTCGACTTCCAGTTCAATCTCTCGCAATGAGTGCTTCGGTTGTGCTTGGTCTGACATTACTACGGTCCTCGTGCTTTGGTTCTACGGTTATCGTCAGATGAGGAACTATACATCCCCCCAGTATGCCAGAACGGTGGTACTGTCAAGATACGCCCGCGTGCAATGGGTGTGGACTTTTGCGGTTGACGGGACCGGCGCAAAGACCTATGTGGGAGGCCATGGCTCTCGTCAACTGTCCGGAATGCGCGAAGCAGGTTTCGACCGAAGCGCAAGCGTGCCCCGCCTGCGGTTATCCGATTGCGGCGAAGCAGGCGCAGCCCCAAGCCGCACCGCCCACCGGCGGACCACTGCCCGTGGCTCAGACGGAGGTGCTGGCCGAAGTTCGGCCTTCGTGGTGGGGATACTTTTGGCACCTCTTCTTCTTCTGGCTGATCATCCCGCCCATCGTCGCGTATTTCCGCAGGGCCTCAACCGTCCTCAGGATCTATCCGCAGCGGATCACGGTGGAACGCGGCATCCTGTCCAAGTGCTACCAGGACTTCAATCCGCGGGACATTCGCTCGATTGATGTGGACCAGAGCTTCTTCCAGCGGTTGGTGGGTGTGGGCACGCTGACGCTCTCGACCTCGGCCACCGTCGAGGCTGCGGAGCATATCCGGTCCATTCCCGACCCAAGGGGCGTGCGCGATCTGATACTGGCGCAGCGCGGGGAGCGGTAGCGGCTTAGAGGATGCCAGCCAGATCGGCTCCTTTGGCAGGGTCAACTTGGCTCGTAAGAGGTAACGGCTAGAGCAGATCTCGCTGTTGCCCGCTTCGTTCTTTGATCGCCAGCAGAGAACGCACCGCGGCCAAGTCCCGCTCCCGGCCAGCCGCGTTCTTTGAAGCGATCAGGGCATCGAGATCCAGAAACCTGAATTGCCCGTAAGAGAAGCTGGCTACGACACTCCGCTTCTGGGCCGCCTCGAAGTCTCCAATCCCCGTAACCTCGCTGAGACAATCCAATCTACCCAAGTCCGTTTCCAGGTACAAGTTTCTCAGTTCGCCAAAAGCGCTGCGCGAGAGCTCCAGCGGCAATTTGTTCGCGGTCAGGCGGTGAAACGGATGCAAATCGGCAACCGCAGATTCGATTCGCCGGACATTCTCCTCCCCAAACGGGCAACAGATGTCGAGGTCGAACGTGGCCAGCGGAGCGCCGTGAAAGACGACGCACACTCCCCCAATCACGACGAAATCAAGACCGCTGTCCTTGAGGCGGGTGAGCAGCGCTTGGTCATTCTGCGGCATGAGACTTGCCCGCGGCTTGAACCTCCAACAGGAAATCTACCACCTGCTGATGCTCCGCCAGCCTCTGCTCCGGCGTCAATTTGAGGGCGCCTTCGATGAGCGACATATCCAGGCCCGCTTCATGGGCCGCGCGCCAGGCGGGACCAGCGTCGGGCGGCAGCGCGTACTCGCCGTTCATTTGTGCCAATGTTCGCTTGTCAATCACAGTCCAGCTCTCCATCAACCGGATTCTCGTTTCACATGGGAAGGTTACCTTGGCATCCAGCTTCTAGCAAGGTGGTCCTGGCGCAGCGCGGGAAGCGGTAGCGGCTTAGAAGATGTGGGGCTTGTGTGTGTGTCGCGAACCCCGGAACCACGCACCCCACCGGCGTAATCCAGACTTAGCCGCCTTTCACAGTTTGGTTCTTCGCTTGGCCTTTACGCGGCGTTTGCGGGCAGCAGGTTTTCCGGCTTTGCGTTGAGTCTTGGCCGGTGTTGAAACCGGGGCTGCGGGGGCCGGCGTTGCTGGCTGGGTGTCCAACTCGATGCCGAACACTTCGCCGATCTCGCTCTCGGCCAGCTCGGGGCCGGCGGCCGTTGTCTTGCCAGCCAGATCGGTAGCGGTGGCGGCCTGGGTGATCAGTTCCTCGTGGTTGACGGAACGCAGCTTGAAGAGCAGTTCCGGGCTTTGGTCCAACCGCGCACCGACCCCGTAAAGCACCGCCGCCACGTGTTTGCACATCGTGGCCCAATCCGGGCAGGAGCACTTGAGCTCGATCTCGGCGGGCGCGGGAAAGAGGCCGGTTTCTTTGCGCGTGATAATGCCCATCACATGGTCGGAGAAGCGCCCGCGCAGCAACTCGACCAGCGAGCCAATCGCACCCGAGCATTCGTGGCAAAGCTTCTTCCATTTCGCCTTCGCGGCCGGGGCAATGCTGATTCTGACCTGGTAAAGGCTTGAGCCGCTCACGGTGGCTTCAATCTCCCCGGGCCGGATGTCCAGATGGACCACCGATCCGTTGCGGACATAAGTCCGGCCGCGCGGGAGGCGGTTCGCGTAGTCCATGTAAGACTCGAGGTTGTCGCACCAAGCCTTGCCCCAGAACGTGCGGGCAATCGTGCGGCCCTCGAGCTGGACCGGCTGAATGACTTTCCCCTTCTTCGCCAGCTTGGCCATTTGCCGTTCCGCTTTGCGGCGGCGCTCGGCTACCGAGACGTAAGGTCGAAATCCGTAGTAGTTCCAGCTCATGATGCGCGGCCTCTTTATGCCTCAGTTGCCCGGTTCAAATCAAGCGCCACGAAGCGCAACAGCTCGCTGTTGCTCATTTCCGTGAGCAGTTTCTCACCTCCGCCTTCCAGCAGCTCGGCGGATAGAGATTTCTTGTCTTCAATCACCGCGTCAATGCGTTCCTCGATCGTGCCGCGGCAGACAAATTTGTGCACCAGCACGTTTTGTTTCTGGCCGATGCGAAAGGCCCGGTCCGTGGCTTGGTTTTCCACCGCCGGATTCCACCAGCGGTCGAAATGAATCACATGCGCCGCTTGCGTCAGATTCAGGCCCGAGCCGCCCGCCTTCACCGTCAGCAGGAAGAAAGGCGGGCCGTCATCCCGCTGGAAGGCCTCGACGAGCTTGCGCCGCTGGGCCACGGCGGTGCCGCCATGCAGCACGAGACCCGGCCGGCGGAATACGTCTCCCAGAAACGCCAGCAACGGGTCGGTGATCTCCCGGAACTGCGTGAACACCAGCGCTTTCTCCTGCCGCTCGGCAATCTCCTCCGCCAGTTCCCTCAGGCGGGCGAACTTGCCACTGCCCTCCGGCGCGTAGCCGCCGTCACCCAGCCACTGGGAAGGATGATTGCAGATCTGTTTGAATCGCATGATGAAGGCCAGAACCAAGCCCTTCCGCTGGATGCCGTCGGCGTTCTCGAGCGACTCGCTTAGTTCGGAAACCGCCTTTTGGTACAGCGCCGCTTGCGCCTTGGTAAGTGAGCACCACGCCCGCACCTCGGTCTTGTCGGGCAAGTCGGCAATGACCCGTTTGTCCGTCTTGAGCCGGCGCAGGATGTAAGGCCGCGTCAGCGCGCGCAACGGACCGTAATCCGGCTGGCCCGAGTCCCCGCGCCCGCGGATAAACCGGGAGAAGGCGCTCGCTGAGCCAAGCAGGCCCGGATTGAGGAAGTCGAAGATGGACCACAGGTCGCCGGCCCGGTTCTCGACCGGTGTGCCGGTGAGCGCGAATCGCGCCTTGGCCTTCAGTTCCTTCACCGCCCGTGCCTGGCGTGTGCCCGCATTCTTGATGGCCTGGGCCTCATCCAGGATCACCACGTTCCACTCGCGCTGCCGCAAGCCTCCCAGCCGCGCCAGCATCCCATACGTAGTGATAATCAGGTCTGCGCGCTGTCCCGCGGGCGACTTCAACAACGTCTGCGGCTCCTCGCCTTCCGAGGGATGCACGATCACAAAGCTCAGTGCGGGCGTAAACCGTTCGATTTCTGCGCGCCAGTTCGCGAGCAGCGACGCGGGCACCACCAGAAGATTGGGCAGCCGCTGAGCCTCGATCTGAGCCTGCGGACGCTCTTGCCCGACCTTAGCCGAACCTGGGTCAGCCTTTTGTTTCATCAACAAGGCCAGCGTTTGCAGCGTCTTGCCCAGACCCATATCGTCCGCCAGGCAGCCTCCGAGCCCCAGCCGCGACAGGAACCACAACCAGTTCACGCCCACGGCCTGGTACGGACGCAGTTGCGCCTGCAATCCCGGAATCTCCGCCCCGGTTCCCAGACGCGACGGTTCGCGCAACTCCGCCAGCACCCCTTCCAGCCATTCGCCGGCCTGGATGCCCGACCACTCGCGCTCCGCTCCCGGCGCCACGCCCTGCTCCGACTCAGCCGCCCCCGGTTGAAACCCTGCCAGCATGCGCATACCCTCGAAAAAGGTTACCCCGCCGCGCCGCGATAGCGTCTCCACCTTCTTCCAATGCGCCAGCGCCTCCTTCAGTTTTGCCGGATCAACCTCCACCCATTTGCCGCGCACCAGTGCCAGGCCCTCAGCCGCATTGAGCAGCGATTCCCATTCCGCCTCCGTCAGTGCCTCCCCATCCAGCGTCCGGTCAACGGAGAAATCGAGCAGCGTGTCCGCCCCCAAACCGGCGCTGCGGTTCTCACCCACGCGCACGCTGACCCGGGGCCGGGGCGGGCGCCCTCCTTTCCACCAATCCGGCAGCCGCACAATTACTCCCGCCTCCTCGCACGCGGGCGCCTCCTTGAGAAACCGGTAAGCCTCGCCGGGCGTCCACGGCAGGGCCTTGAAGATGCGATTGCTCTCCACCAGCTCCCGCACCAATCCGCTCTTCTCGGCGGCCTTCTGTACGGGCGACAGGAGGTTCAACAGGGCCGGTTTGTTTCCCGCGCCCGCGTACTCCTGCAAGGCGCGGCCCAGCGGCAGATGCTGCACGCGGGATTGGCTGGAAATGCGCGAGGCATAGCTCGCCATGAAGGCAAACGGATGCGTCGGGTGCCGCTTATTCTCCGCCAGGTGAAAAGTCACCCGTCCCACCATCCGCCACAGAGGATGACTTTCCTTCAGCCACGCGCCTGCGCCCTGCGGGTGCTTGGCGATCTCAAGGCGAACCAGCTCGTCCAGGCTGCGCCAGAGCCGGGCCAACACCTCCGTGTTCAAGTACTCGCCGCCCCGCATCGGCGGAGCGGTTTCCGCCAGCGCCTCGAGGTCCGCCTCGCCCGGCGGCGGCAGCGCGGCAAGCTCCTGCGCTTGTTCCAGGCCCGCCGTGTGGCAAAGCTGCGTCAAGAAGCGCCGGGCCAGTTCCCGCCACCAGGCAGCCGCCGGGGGTAATGTCGCGTTGAGTTCCCGCGTGCCCAGGTGTAACAACCCGCGCGCGGGTGATTCCGCGAACGCCGCGGCCACCCGCCGCCCGGTTTCAGCCTCCGGCCACGGCGAAGGCGGCGGCGCCTTCTCCACGAGCAGGAGTCCGTGCGGCGTCAGAGTTACGTCTGACGGCGTTTCCGTTAGGTCCGGCATCGCGTGCATTCTGCCGCCTAGGAGCACCGCCTCGCAAGCATCCTTCGGCTTCAGGGTGGCTTTGATGGCGCGAGGGCTACCTGCTTTGCCAACATTGCTTGGCTGGTTGAAGGAGGCGTTTTACGAAATAGGGAAGCCCCGCAGGGCGGTTCTCGGGTATCGCCGCAGAGAGACAGGAAGATCGAAGACAGGAGAATGGAGGGAAGTCCCATCTTCCTGTCTCCAAGCTTCCTTTCATTATGACTTTGCTCTAAACCGCGCCCTCGAGCCTTGATCTGGACGTGCCGGCGGGGACTTGGGAAGTCGTCGCCTTCGCCCCTGCGTCAGAGCGATGCATCCCGTTCCAACGGCTCCCTCACGCAGCAAAGACCGTGACCATTGCCGAAGGGGAAACCCAAACCCTGAGCCTGGATCTGACTCATCGGTAACGCTCGAGCCCCGGGTGGGCGGGGATGTTTTTGAGGCCGAACTTCGGCCCATGCAGCGAGGTCGCCTGGCCGCGCTCAGCCCGTTTGCTGCTTCACAAGTCCAGCCTTCGGCCGCTATGCTGGGTCGCGTTATGGTCAAAGCCGCTTCCTGGTTCGCAGCCGCATTTGTCACATGGGTGGGGGCGGTGTTTATGGCCGCCGCTGGTGAAAGCCGCCCGGCGGGGCTCCCAGACACCATTACAGACCTCAGAGCCGGAGCCTCCCGCCCCAACATTCTCTTTGCCATCGCCGATGACATGGGCCACGCGAGCGCCTACGGCACGCATTGGGTCAAAACCCCGAGCTTCGACCGGTTGGCCAAACAGGGCGTTTTGTTCCTCAACGCTTACACCCCCAGTGCCAAGTGCGCGCCCTCGCGCGCGTGCATTCTAACGGGTCGCAATCCCTGGCAGCTTGAAGCGGCCGCGAATCACTGGCCCTACTACCCGGCCAAGTTCAAGAGCTGGCTGGAGGGGCTCGCCGACGCCGGCTATTTCGTCGGGTTCACCGGCAAAGGGTGGGGCCCAGGCGTTATGCCGCCCGAGCGAAAGAACATCGTCGGCAAGCCGTATCAGAAGCGCCGGCTGGAAAAGCCCGCCTCCGGCATCAACGAGAGGGATTACCTCGCCAACTTTCAGGACTTCCTGCGCGACTGCCCCAAAGGCGCGCCGTTCTGTTTCTGGTATGGTGGGCATGAGCCGCATCGGCCTTACGAATACGGTTCGGGCGTGGCCAA
>Ga0172371_10003959_pt1 | contig 22732 bp, 23 predicted proteins | sample Lak12m_FD_114543 | JGI IMG/M metagenome (GOLD analysis project Ga0172371, IMG submission 114543) | Freshwater microbial communities from Kabuno Bay, South-Kivu, Congo - kab_022012_12m | ecosystem: Environmental > Aquatic > Freshwater > Lake | place: Democratic Republic of the Congo: South-Kivu...
CGAGCAGTATTCGGGAAATATGAACGACCTGAAAAAAAATATTGATTCGGGCTATCCATTGGTTGTGATGGTTGATTACGGTTACTGGATGGTTCAGGCAAATCATTTCATGGTTGTTATAGGGTATAATGATGATGGCATTATTGTTAATTCAGGAAAGGATGAGCGCAAATTCATTGCCGAAGAAGATTTTATAAAGACATGGAAAAAGACAAAGTTCTGGACGCTGAAGATAAAGCCGAAACAGACAAATTCAAAATGAAAAAAGCAAAATTTAAAATTTCAATTAAAAATTTAAACGGTTTTCTTTATTTTGTGTTTTTAATTTTGGTTTTTGAATTTTTTTCGGGCTGTTCCATTCCTCGAATCGTTATCCTTGATGACCCGCTGACTCCTGAAGAGCATATAAATCTCGGAGTCGCATACGAGAAAAACGGAGAGCTTGACGACGCGCTGAAGGAATATAAGCTTGCCTCAAAGAGTCTCCCTCTGGCTTATCTTTACATCGGGAATGTCTATTATCAGAAAAAAGATTTTGATGAGGCAGAGTCGGCCTATCAAAAGGCGATAGACAAAGACCCATTGAATGCCGATGCCCATAATAACCTTGCGTGGCTTTATTACACGAAGAAGGAAAAACTTGACGAGGCTGAAGCCCTTGCCCTTAAAGCGATTGAGCTTAATCCCGCGAAGAAGGATTTATATCAGGACACGCTGGACAAGATTCGCAGCGCAAAGGGGAAATAGGGGACTATAGTTCGTCTCCCTTGATTGGCTGTCGGCTTGGTACCTTAGCTAATATTTTTTTAAAATCTTCCTTCCTTGCTCTTTTGGCTCTATTTTTTAGATAGTCCTCGGTCATCAACGCAGAAATTTTCTCAGATACCGCTGACGAAACAAACTGGTTGATGGACACTCTTTCTTTTTTGGCAATTTCTCTAATATGCCGATGAATTGATTCCGGCAATCTCAAACTTAAAGCGCTCTTAAATCTAAATTTTATTTTGTTAGGCATAACATAATTTTTTATGTCGTATGCTTTTGTGATACTTTAGGCAAATTTAACAAATGAGTCAAGAAAAATCTCTATCGCTTATTTTACGTTATTCCCGCTTGTCGGGAATCGCTCGGAAAGATTCTGAACAAGCCAGAATGACAGAAAGCAGAAAAAACCATATAATAGTGGCATTAATTATGTGGGGGCAATATGTCTGAGAGACTGACTATATCAAAAGAAATTTTCACCGAGATGATTTCTCATTGCAAAGAGCTGTCTCCCAATGAGGCGTGCGGGATTTTGGCGGGGAAGGGCGATAAGATTTTAAAGATATATAAAATGACAAATATAGAGAAATCCCCGGTAAGTTATTTCATGGATTCCCAAGAACAATTCAAAGTCATGAAAGACATCAGAGAAAATAACCTTTCCATGCTTGCGATATTTCACTCGCATCCGTCATCACAGGCTTATCCTTCTGAAAAAGACAAAAGCCTTGCCTTCTATGAAGACTGCGTATATATTATCGTGAGCCTCGCGGATAAAGAACCTGTTGCAAGGGGATTTTCTATACGTGAGGGTTCTATAGAAGATATTGATTTTGCAATAAAGTGATATGTATAGTCTATAAAGCTTATAACATAACTTCTTAGCAGGAGGTATTAGAAATGTCTTCCCGACAAAGAAATGTTTTATGTCACGCACTTCTTTTTCTGCTTTTGTTTAGCTTCATCACCGGGTGCTCTCGAGGGAAAAATGCCGCGAATACAACGCAGGGTGTTACAGATTCGGAAATACTGATTGGTTCATCCTCTGCCCTTGGAGGGCACGCCAGCTTTCTTGGCACAGAGACCATCCATGGCTCACTGGCTTACATCAATGAAATAAACCAGCAGGGCGGAGTTCACGGAAGAAAGATCCGCCTCATCAGCTATGATGATCAATATGACCCGGCGAAAACCGTGGCTAACACGCAAAAACTTATCAGTCAGGATAAAGTATTTATTTTGTTTGATTATGTGGGGACTCCTACCTCCGTGAAAATCGTTGATATTGTTCATGAAACAAAAATTCCCGCGCTTGGTTTCTTTACCGGCGCGGAGCCTTTAAGAACACCATTCAGGCCCATGATGTTTCATGTCAGAGACTCTTATTATTCCGAGGCTGAAGGCGCAGTGGCTTATTTTGTTGATAAACTCGGGCTTAAAAAGATAGCCGTGATGTATCAGGAAGGCGCATTCGGGCTTGCTGTCCTCACGGGTGTTCAGTTAGCGCTGAAAAGAAGAAATATGGAAACTGCGGCAACAGCTACATTTGTCAGAGGAACGATGAATGTGGAGAATGCAGTTAAAAATATTAAAGCAAGCGGCGCACAAGCTGTTGTGATGGTTGGGACATACAGTCCGCTGGCAAAATTCATTAAAAAATCACTGGACGCAAATTATACTCCTTATTTCCATACGGTCTCTTTTGTCGGGTCTGAAGCTTTTGGCATGGAAATCGTTGCGCAAAAAGTGGGCGCTGAGTATTATGAAAAAATTATCGTCACACAGGTTGTGCCGTCCCCATTCTCCGAAGAATCATCTGCCGCAGCTGTAAAGGAATATATAAGCCTGATAAAAAAGTATTACCCTGATGACAAGCCCAATTACGTGGCTCTGGAGGGATTCATCAATGCAAAAGTACTTGTAAAAGCCTTGCAGGACGCAGGCAAAGATCTCACGCGTGAAAAATTTATTGCCACCCTTGAAGCCATGCAGAATGTGGATGTGGGAATAGGCAAACAAATTACCTACGGGATGTTAGACCATAGCGGTCTTGAGGGCATTTATTACTCAAGGCTTTCGAAAGACGGAATGTTTAGAATCTTTGAACCGTAATGGCGAAGGAAAAGAAGGAGAGTTTATAAATAATGAAATGGACATATAAAATCCCCTTAAGTTTTGCCGCCATTATCATATTGCTTGTTGCCGGAAATATTTTAAGCACATCCTACGCGTTAAAGCAGCTTCAGGAAGAAAGGTTTAAAACCGGCGATGTGACTCTGGCAAAAAGCATGGCGGACCGTCTGTTCAGGAAGGTAATCGAACAGGACACATCCGAGTTGACCAACGCGCTTTTTGATGAAAAACAACTTAGAGAGGAAAAAGTAGAAGGCATCCTTATTTTTGACCGCAAAGGATACCTGCTCTCGCACACCTATGTCGGGAACATGCCCCGTGAGTTTTTGAATCTCAATAATGCGTTTGGCGCGGAAGAGAAGTTTAGAATTACAAAAATAAATATTGGCAAGGCCCATGTCTATGACATTGCTGTTCCCATCATGGAAGGCATCACGCAAATAGGCGCTATCCATCTTGTTATTAAAGGCAGTTATATACAAAATGCAGTGGCGGCATCCATTTCGTCTTCATTGAAAATTACTTTTGTTGTTGCGCTCTTCAGTATGATTATTGCCATTATGATATCGCGCGCCATCACCAGCCCTATCAATAAACTTACCAATACTACGGCGGAAATCAGCAAGGGAAGATTAGACGCCAGAGTGGAGATTCCGTCACGGGACGAGTTTGGCCAGCTTGCGGATTCGTTTAACAAAATGGTCCGTGATTTAAAAAGTTCTAATGAAACCCTTGAAGAAGCAAAAAAAGAAGCCGATGCAGCCAACCGCGCAAAGACGGATTTTTTAAACACGGTTTCGCATGAACTCAGAACGCCTCTTACATCTGTACTTGGGTTTGCAAAGATTATCCGTAAAAAACTTGAAGAAATCGTGATTCCCGCTGTTAAGACCGATGACAAAAAGACAGCTAAGGCGTTACAGCAGATCAACGGCAATATTGACATCATAGTTTCTGAGGGAGAGAGGCTTACTCATCTGATTAACGATGTTCTGGACCTCGCAAAAATGGAGGCTGGAAAAATATCATGGAATATGCAGACTGTTTCAATGACAGGGATCGTGCGGCACGCGCTCGCGGCTACGGCTTCTTTATTTGAACACAAGGGGCTTAAAATTTCTACGGATATAGATGAGGGGTTGCCTGATACCGTAGGCGATAGGGACAGATTGATTCAAGTTGTAATAAATTTAATTTCCAATGCTGTGAAATTTACCGAGAGAGGTTCCGTTACCTGCTCGGCGAAATTGAGAAACGGCGAAATTCTGGTGAGCATTGCAGACTCAGGCATCGGCATAGCAGAGGAAGACTATCCGAAAGTCTTCGAGAAGTTCAAGCAGGTAGGCGATGCGATGACCGACAGGCCCACCGGAAGCGGCCTCGGGCTTCCCATATGTAAAGAGATAATTGAGCATCACAAAGGCAGGATATGGGTGGACAGCCAATTAGGAGTTGGGAGTACTTTTTCGTTCGCGCTTCCATTAACATCGCCTGACTTAAAGGTGTCAAAGATCGATTTGGATACGTTGATACAGCGGTTGAAAGAGCATGTGGTGGCCATTCCGCCGTCTGCTGGAAATGAAAAAAACATTCTCATCGTTGACGATGACGCTGCGATACGGGAATTCATTAAACAGGGGCTTGAGAGCGAAGGATACATGGTGAGCGAGGCTATTAACGGCATCGAAGGGGTAAAAAAGGCGAAGAAAGAAAGGCCGGACCTTATAGTCCTTGATGTGATGATGCCGGAGATGGATGGTTTTGACGCGGCCGCAATTCTTAAAAACGACCCGGTGACTATGTCAATTCCTATCCTAATTTTATCCGTTCTTGAGGACAGGGAAAGGGGATATAGAGTCGGTGTGGACAGGTATCTTACCAAACCCATTGAGATGGATACGCTTATCGGGGAAATAGGCGCGTTGATATCAAAGGGCTTTTCGAAGAAAAAGGTCATGGTAGTTGACGAGGATGAGTCTACGGTCAAGGCGTTGTCCGAATTATTAGAAACGAGGGGATATAGCGTTGCCGGCGCGTGCACCGGTATGGAGTGTGTCAATAAGGCGATAACTTTTAAGCCGGACATGATAATTCTTAACAGGATTATTTCTGATAGCGAGGATATGGTAAAGACACTTCGGTTTGAAAAGGGCCTTGAGAATATATATTTTGTGTATATTGAGGAAGGGAAGAAATAAATAAGAATAGTTTATAGAGGGGAGGAGATATGCAAAAGGTATTGATTGTGGACGACGAGCCGCACATACGGCTTCTTCTCGAACAGACGCTTGAGGATTTGGAAAACGAAAAGGCGGAGATACTGACGGCGAACAACGGCGAATCCGCGCTTAAAATAATCCAGGCCGAGAGGCCGGCGATTGTTTTTCTTGATGTGATGATGCCGAAGATGAACGGTTTTGACGTCTGCCATAAAGTGAAGAATGAATTATCCCTTAAAGATGTCTACATCGTCTTGCTTACTGCTAAGGGTCAGGAGTTCGATAAAAAAAGAGGCGAAGAAGTCGGAGCGGATATGTATATGACAAAGCCGTTTAATCCTGACGAGATACTCGCCAAGGCAAGAGCAGTTTTAGGGGTTTAACTTGGTAAATTTTAAAAAGTTGATTTACAGGAAAGACCTGTCTGCTGTTATCAATAAGCTCCTTGTGCACTTTCGCGACCCTGTTATTATTGAGGATACCGAAGGCTGTCTGTTAGTGGGTAAGGAAGGCGCTGACCGGTCAATAAGATATCCCGTAGAAGTTTCGGGTGAGATAATTGGATGGGTATCGGGGAGAGATGATGTATCTTCCCTTGCGGGCCTGCTTTCTTATCTGGCGGAGACAGAGCTTGAGAAAAAAAATCTGGCGAAGGAGACTCTGAATAAATACAAAGAAATAAACCTTCTGTATGACATAACGGAAAAGATTGCTGTATGCCTCGACCTCAGGGAAGTGGCGCAACTAATTATATGTGAAGCCACCGGCATGATAAGATCAGACAGCGCCTCTCTCCTGTTGTTTAACGAGGTGACCGGAAAACTTGAGGTAATATCTGCCGCAGGCAGGGTATCTGAACAGACGGCAGCGATTGAGCCCTGCAAAGGGATAGCGGGCCATGTTTTTGCAAGCGGTAAAGCGGAAATTATTCACGATGTCAAGTCAGACCCGAGACATATCAGGGATAACTGCAGTGACAGTTCCATATTGTGCGCGCCCCTTAAGGTAAACGACAAGACGATTGGCGCGATTAATATCGGCAGTGAAGAGACTTTTCACTATACAGCGGCTGATATGAAGCTCTTGGTGACCCTTGCAACTCAAGCAGCGGTATTCATAGAAAATGCCCGCCTGTTTGCCGGCCTTAAAGAGGCGACCGAGGCGCTTGAAATATACAACCGGACATTAGAGCAAAAGGTTGAAGAAAGGACAAAACTCCTTGCGGAAACTAACAGCAAGCTCCAGCAGGCAAATGAAGTCCTGCATAGCATTTCCATGCGTGACGGGCTGACAGGTATAAGTAACAGGCGCCATTTTGATGAAACTATCGAAAGAGAATGGAAGCGGGCAATGCGGCAACTAAGGCCTGTCTCTTTATTATTGATGGATATAGATTATTTCAAGGCATACAATGACAAATATGGCCATCCATGCGGAGATGACTGCCTCAAGAAGGTCGCTGAGGCAATAAGCGAGAATCTGAAAAGGCCCGGCGACATGACTGCGAGATATGGAGGCGAAGAATTTGCTGTTCTCCTTCCCGACACAGACGGCAGCAGTGCTGCAATGGTTGCTGAGTCAATACTGTCTGCAATCAGGAATTTAGGAATTATCCATGAAGGCTCAAAGGTATGTAATCATGTTACCATTAGCATTGGGATAGCATCTTTAATTCCCGAAAAGGGTTCTATCCCTGCTTTGTTGATTGATTCCTCCGACAGGGCGCTCTATCAGGCAAAGCATGAGGGACGAAACAGGTTTAAAGTATTTAAATGACTCATCATATTTATAGATTTTGTCTGCGTAAAAACTGAAACGACCCGGGCTATTTAATTTTCTATCCAATTTGGAGTAAAATACTACTTATTTTTCAATTGAACTCGGGAGGTGTTTATGGGATATGTTAGCGGTCTTAAGTGCAGAGAATGCGGCAGGGAATACCCTGTTGATCCTATATATGTCTGCGAATTTTGTTTCGGCCCGCTGGAAGTGGTCTACGATTACAAAAAAATTAAAAAAGTTCTGACGAAAAGGAACATACAGAAAAGGGAAGCAAATCTCTGGAGGTATAAAGAGCTGCTTCCGATAGATGGTGAGCCGCAGGTGGGCCGTCAGTCAGGTTTTACGCCTTTGGTAAAGGCTGATAATCTTGCGAAGGCGCTCGGCGTCAGCGAATTATATATAAAGGATGATACTGTTGCCCATCCCACGTTGTCATTCAAGGACAGAGTTGTTGCGGTTGCTCTTACAAAGGCAAAAGAATTTGGTTTTGACACTGTTGCCTGCGCGTCTACCGGGAATCTTGCGCATTCCGTTTCAGCGCACGGCGCGAAGGCCGGATTTAAGAGATTTGTTTTTATACCTGCAACGCTTGAGGCAAGCAAGATTGTGGCATCGCTTGTCTATGAGCCCAATCTTGTTGCTGTTGACGGGAATTATGACGAGGTTAACAGGCTTTGCAGCGAAATAGCCAATAAATACAAATGGGCGTTTGTGAATATAAACATCAGGCCGTTTTATGCCGAAGGCTCAAAGACTCAGGGATTTGAAATAATAGAGCAGCTTGGATGGAAGGCTCCTGATAACGTGGTTGTTCCGTGCGCGAGCGGTTCCCTGTTGACAAAGATATGGAAATCATTCAAGGAGTTTAAGGAGATAGGGATATTAAAGGAGCTTAAGACAAAGGTATTTGCCGCTCAGGCAACAGGCTGTTCTCCTATAACTGTTGCAATAAAACAGGGGATAGATGTAATAAGGCCCGTGAAGCCCCATACCGTTGCGAAATCATTGGCAATAGGAAATCCCGCAGACGGTTTTTATGCTGTTCAGGTTGTAAAGCAGACCGGAGGTTATGCCGAGGATGTTTCGGATGAAGAGATTATTCGGGGCATGAAGATGCTTGCAAGGACCGAGGGAATTTTTGCGGAAACAGCAGGAGGCGTCACAGTTGCGTGCGCAAAAAAACTTATCGAGAGCGGGAAGATAGGGAAGGATGAATCTACTGTTATATGTATTACAGGCAATGGACTTAAAACTCAGGAGGCATTGAACGGGCACATGGAGCCGCCGCATTACATAAAACCAAATCTCGCATCGTTTGAAGAGGTGCTGAGAAAAATAGGAGGCAAATAAATGGCAGTAAAGGTAAGAATTCCAACACCCCTGCAGAGGTTAACACAGGGGAAAGAAGAAGTTGAAGGAGCTCCGGGAACAATAATAAACCTTGTTAATGATTTGGATAAAAAGTTTCCCGGAATTGGCGAAAGGATATCCGAAAGCGGCAAGATACGAAGGTTTGTCAATATCTATGTTAACGAAGAAGATATCAGGTTCCTTCAGGCGGAAGCGACAATAGTCAAAGACGGCGATGAAGTTTCCATAGTTCCTGCAATTGCCGGAGGAATAATGAGAAGGGGGTTTTATGAAAAAACGCGTTAAGCTGACATTTCCGCAGCGCCTTATAAAAGAGCCTGTCATATTTACAATGGCCAAGAAGTATGACGTAATGCCGAATATCAGGAGAGCGAGGGTTACGGAAACAGTTGGAGAGATGATCCTTGAGCTGGAGGGAACAGAAGAAAATCTTGAAAAAGGAATAAAGTTCTTGTCAGAGCAGGGCGTGGAAGTTGAGCTTGCAGAAGGAGACATCATAGAATGACCGGTGAATAGGTGAATAGGTGTTTGCGATTAACCTATTCTCCGAATAGCGATTCACCGTTTTTTAAATATTGGAGATCATATGGAAATAGGAGGATGTAAAAGTTCAAGTGTCCTGTGGAGAGGGATAATAGAAGAATATAAAGAATTCCTTCCTGTCAGCGACAAGACACCGGTTGTAACGCTTGGGGAAGGGAATACCCCTTTTACCAAGGCGGTAAATTTAAAAAAGAAGGGCATTGACCTTGAACTTTATTTTAAATTTGACGGAGCTAATCCAACAGGTTCTTTTAAAGACAGGGGAATGACCCTTGCCTTGTCAAAGGCCGTTGAAACAGGCTCAAAGGCAGTGATATGCGCATCAACGGGCAATACATCGGCTGCTGCCGCTGCCTATGCGGCAAGGGCAGGAATAAAGGCGATAGTCATTATCCCTCAGGGCAAGATCGCCCTAGGCAAGCTTGCTCAGGCGCTTGTTCACGGGGCCTCCGTGCTTCAGGTGGACGGTAATTTTGACAAGGCATTGAACATAGTTAAATCTCTTGTTCAGAGATTTCCGATGACGCTTGTGAACTCGATTAATCCGTTCAGGCTGGAAGGCCAGAAAACAGCGGCATTTGAGGTGAGCGACCAGCTCGGGGCCTGTCCGAAATACCATGCGCTTCCTGTCGGCAATGCCGGGAATATCACTGCATACTGGAAAGGCTATAAGGAATATCATGGCAAAGGGAAGATTTCCTCATTGCCTGTTATGCTCGGGTTTCAGGCAGCCGGAGCCGCGCCTATCGTAAAAGGACATCCGATAGAACATCCCGAAACAATAGCTACCGCCATAAGGATAGGCAATCCCGCAAGCTGGAAAGGCGCTGAGGCAGCGCGGGATGAATCAGGCGGAAGGATTGAGGCTGTGACAGATGATGAGATACTTAAAGCCTATAATCTTATTGCAGCCACAGAGGGCATATTCTGCGAGCCCGCGTCAGCAGCATCACTGGCAGGCGTGATAAAGTTATATAAAGAAGGATATTTAAAAGCAGGGGACGCTGTTGTGTGCACTCTTACGGGTCACGGGCTTAAAGACCCTGATACGGTATTCAGAGTAACCCAGGAGCCGGTGAAGGTCAAGGCAGAGTTAGGCGAAGTGGAGAGGATAATAGAAAAAATAATATGAAATATATTGTTATTGTCGGCGACGGCATGGCTGACAGGCCGTTAAAAGAACTCGAAGGACAAACGCCTCTGCAAAAGGCGTTTACCCCTAACATGGATAAGCTTGCGCAATGCGGGACAATCGGCAGCGTAAGGACGATCCCTGAGGGTTTTCATCCCGGCTCCGATATAGCTAACCTGAGCATCCTCGGTTATGACCCGAGAGAATTTTTCACCGGAAGGGCTCCGCTTGAAGCAGCAAGCATAGGTATCGATATTAAAGGCAATGATGTTGCCTTCAGATGCAACCTTGTCACCCTTAAGTACAATAAGGATAAAACAAACGCGATAATGGAAGACTACAGCGGGGGGCATATCTCAACAGAAGAAGCAAAAGCGCTTATCAATGATATAAACATGAAGCTCGGCACTCCTGACATAAAGTTTTATAGCGGCGTGAGTTACAGGCATTTGATGGTCTGGTCTCGCGGCGCATCGGATGTGGAATGCGTTCCTCCGCATGATATCATAGGCAAAGAGATAGCAGACTATCTGCCTGTAGGCTCGGGGGAACAAATTCTTAGAGAGTTGATGATGAACTCCGTTAATATTCTCGACGGGCATCCGCTTAATAAAGAACGCGCGAGCAAGGGCAAAAATCCCGCAAACAGTATCTGGCTCTGGGGATGCGGCAGAAAACCGAATCTGCCAAAGTTCAAGAAAAAATATTCTGTTGACGGCGCAATGGTCTCTGCTGTCGATCTTACAAAGGGCCTTGGCATTTATGCCGGATTTGAGATACTGAAGGTGCCCGGAGTTACAGGATGGCTTGACACAAATTATGCCGGCAAGGCAGAGGCAGCACTAAAGGCTCTTGAAAGGGTGGACTTTGTTTATATTCATGTGGAAGCTCCCGATGAAGCAGGGCATTCAGGAAATTATAAAGACAAGATTAAGGCAATAGAGGATTTTGACGCGCTTGTTGTAGGCGCCGTCATGCGCGGAATCAGGCCCTTTGAGGAATACAGGCTTTTGCTGATGCCCGACCATCCGACCCCGATAGAAGTCAGGACTCACACCGACGAGCCTGTGCCTTTTGTCATCTTTGATAATAAACATAAACAGCAGAATGAAGGCGCTGCCTTTGACGAGACTATTCTGAAGAGAAAAGATATCGTAGTTATTAATGAAGGATATAAGCTGATGGATTATTTTATTAAAGGGGTTTTAGATTAATGCTTATTGTTCAAAAATACGGCGGCACATCGGTTGCGGATGTTGAGAGGATTAAGGCAGTTGCAGAGCGTGTTGCAAAATCGGCGAAGCAAGGGCATAAGATCGTGGTTGTTGTCTCCGCGATGGCAGGCGAGACAGACAAGCTAATAAATCTTGCCCATGAGGCGGCATCTAATCCGACTGAGAGAGAAATGGATTTGCTCCTTTCTTCAGGGGAACGCGTTACAAGCGCTCTTACAGCTATGGCAATTGAAGAACTCGGGTTCAAGGCAATGGCATTTACAGGAAGACAGATGGGAATAATAACGGATTCGATTCATACAAAGGCAAAGATAGAAAAGATAACAGGCGGGCGCGCAAAAAAGGCTCTTGATGAAGGCTATGTTGTTGTGGTTGCAGGTTTTCAGGGCATAACAGAGGCAGAGGATGTCACTACGCTTGGAAGGGGCGGCTCTGATCTTTCAGCAGTTGCGATAGCCTCGGCCTTGAATGCTGATTTATGCGAGATTTACACTGATGTTGACGGTGTCTATACCACAGACCCGAATATCGTGCCGGAGGCAAGAAAGCTTAATAAAATCTCATATGAAGAAATGCTTGAGCTTGCAAGCCTTGGAGCTAAGGTGCTGCAGACGAGGTCCGTGGAATTTGCCATGAAGCATGAAGTTCCTGTGGTTGTAAAGTCGAGCTTTAATGAAAATCAGGGGACATTGGTTACCAAGGAGGATGAGGACATGGAAAAGGTTGTTGTGTCAGGAGTTGCTTATGATAAAAATCAGGCAAAACTTACTGTAACCGGAGTTCCTGATAAACCCGGCATTGCCGCAAGGCTTTTTAAGAGTATTGCTGACGCAAATATAGTTGTTGACATGATTGTCCAGAATGTAAGCAGCGACGGAAAGGCTGCTGATATTTCGTTTACAGTTCCAAAGACAGACGGCAAAAAAACATTAAAAATGACAGAGGCGATTACAAAGGAATTAGGCGCCAAAGGCGTTGACCTTAGAGATGACATTGCAAAAATATCTGTTGTAGGGGTAGGCATGAGAACACATTCAGGCGTTGCAGCCCGGATGTTTGAGACACTGGCAAAGCACGGCGTGAACATTATGGCAATCAGCACATCTGAGATAAAGGTGTCATGCATTATTGATTCAAAATATACCGAACTGGCAGTGAGGGTTTTGCATGACGCGTTTGAACTTGCAAAGTGAACGGTTTAATTAATAGGCACTTCCAAATCTTTATCAGAATGTTAAGCAAATATCCCCCTGTTTCACAGGGGGATACGTTGGTTCAATTATAGTTTAACAACATTGATTGCCTTGGGGCCTTTCGGGCCCTGTTCGATGTCAAAGCTAACTGAATCACCTTCGGCAAGGGACTTAAAGCCATTGCCTTGAATTGAAGTGTGGTGAACAAAAACATCGGTGCCGTCTTCGCTTGTTATAAAGCCAAAACCCTTTGAGTCGTTGAACCACTTTACTTTTCCATTTGCCATTTCTTTTACCTCCTTTTTATCAACTGAAATCTCAGAAGGACACAATAAAAAAAGGCCACAAAGCTAAAAGTCTTTGCGGTCTTATCAGCAACAAAAACTTCTGAAACTGTGTAAAGATGCTAACATAGGCGATGCTGAATAGTCAAAAGAATTAAATGGGATGTCAAAACTAACGCAATCAACAAGGCTTAGTTTTTCCCTTGAGGCAGTTAAAAGGTCGCTTATGGTAGGATAGAAAAATACATTGAACTTAATAGGGCATCAAGTGATTGATTTCGGCAAGGTTTGTTACTTAGTACAATGTCCAATATTTTGTAAAGGAGGTCTATGATGGCGAATAAAAGGAATGGCGGAGGAGTTAAGACAAAGAGGGTTAAGGTTAGACCCATAAAACAGGCGAGGAGGACTGCTTCATCCTCAGAAGTTCATAAAAAAGCGCTCAGTGAAAAATTAGATTTTTTTATTAAGCAGGGCGTTAGGTTTGTTCCGGAATGTGAGACAGAATATACCGTTCGCGTTTATAACAGGGTATTAGTCAGAAATTGTGACAATATTACAGCGGCAGAAGAAAGAGAGATGTCTGATGCATTAATCGCCAAGGGCCGGCGAAGCGCACGGGCTATTTGCTCTTTAAATGAAGAGTGTCCAAATTTCAGATTGCTCAGATACCGCTTTGACCGCATTGTGTGTAGAAATCGTTTATGGGAAGTTGATCTTACGTGGTTTTTTAAATGTGTCGAATAAAAAATTAAGGAGGTGTCAGCATAATTTCAGGATGAAAAAAATATATCCAAGGCTTATTATCGCCGGACTTAAAGGCGGTTCAGGAAAAACACTGCTTTCCCTCGGCATTTTAGCGGCATTTAGGAAAAAAGGCCTTAAAATAGTTCCATATAAGAAAGGCCCTGATTATATTGATGCAGGATGGCTTTCGAGCGCAGCCAAAAATCCGTGTTATAACCTTGATCCATTTCTAATCAGCAAGGAAAAAATACTTTCCTCATTCACAGTCCACTTCAAAGATGCCGACTGTGCTGTTATAGAGGGAAATCGCGGGCTTTATGATGGAATGGATTCCAAAGGCACTTACAGTACGGCTGAGCTTGCCAAGGCGCTTAAATGCCCCGTAATCTTGATAATGGACTGCACAAAGGTTACAAGGACTGCTGGGGCAATGATTTTTGGAATGCAGAAGTTTGACAGAAGGGTTGATATTGCTGGAGTTGTCCTTAACCGGATAGCAGGCGCGAGGCATGAAAAAATCATAAGAGAAGCAATAGAGAAATATTGCAATGTCCCTGTTCTCGGCGCGTTTCCAAAGCTCAAAAGTGATTTTATGTCGGAAAGGCATATGGGGCTTACTCCCTTTCAGGAACATCCCGAAGTAAAAAAGGCAATATCGTTCTGCTCCGAGATTGCGGAAAAGTATCTTGACCTTGATAAGATTTGGAAGATTGCAAGAAAGGCAGAATCACTAAACGAAGGGGCGAAGGTGTCAAGGTGTCAAGGTGTCGAGGCGTCAAGGATAAAGACATATTCTTCACTCGGAACCTTGAAACCTCGAATCCTTGAACCCTCTCTGAAAATCGGCATTATCCGCGATTCTGCTTTTCAGTTCTATTATCCCGAAAACTTTGAGGAGCTTGAAAAAAAAGGAGCAAGGCTTATCGAGATAAGCGCGCTAAAAGAAAAGAAGCTTCCTGATATTGACACCCTTTATATCGGAGGCGGTTTCCCTGAAACAAATGCGATTGCGCTTGCAAAGAACAAGTCCTTCAGAAAATCGCTATTGAGCGCGGTTGAAAAAGGGCTTCCTGTTTATGCGGAATGCGGAGGTTTGATGTATCTTGGCGAGGCGCTTATTTTAGACGGGAAAATATATCCGATGGCTGAAATATTCCCGGTAAAATTCGCGCTTGAGAAAAGGCCTCAGGCTCACGGTTATTCCATAGTTGAAGTGTCGAAAGGCAATCCCTACTACAAAACAGGCATGGTTATAAAGGGGCACGAATTCCATTATTCGCATGTGATTAATCCCGAAGTAGCTAAAAAATTCAGAAAGATGAATATTAGTTTTGCGTTTGTTATGAAGAGGGGAGAGGGGATAATAAACAAAATGGACGGCCTATGTTATAAAAATGTCCTTGCGACTTACACTCACATCCACGCCCTCGGCACGCCTGAATGGACAGAAGGGATGTTAAAAAAGGCAAGAGAGTATAAACAAAATAAGAGTTGAGTATAGTATGAGACGCTACATCCCAACTTTTGTCAGCACGCCGTGTAGTTTTTTAGGCAGGAACTGATAGAAACGGATAAATGTTGGGGTATTTCTCTTAATGAAATAAAATGCCTTCCAGAGTGGATTGTTTGTTGCTATTTCTTCAACACCGTAGAAAACAGACCGCTCCTCGATGCCGGCCTCTCTTAATATCTCCTCTATATCTATGACCTCCATATATCCCATCTGTATCTCAAAAACCCTGAGGCCGTGAGTAAGATCTTCTTTAAAAAAACCTGTAATGCCGAACGGGTCATCCCTTTTTATTATGGATAGAAATACGTTGTCTTCGTATAAAATTCCGTGATAAAACATAGTCTGCGTAATATAAAAGGGTATCTCTTTTGTATCTTTCAGGAGGAACAACGCGGTTCCTTTAATCTTTTCCGTGCTCTCGTATACCCGCGAGAACTTATGCAGAAATTCGTCCAAAGGCATGAAGTTCATACTTTTATAGAGCTTCTTTTGCCCTTTTGTATATAGCATTATCATGCCGAGCGGGATAGAAGCGAGTATCAGCGACCAGTAACCGCCGTGAGGTATCTTGAATATATTAGTCCCGAGATACGCGGCATCAATGATTATAATGAAAAGGCACACAAGAAAAAGCGCCCGTTTCTTTTTAATATGGAATATCCATGCCATCATAATCGCGGTCAGGGTCATAGTGCCTGTAACGGCAAGGCCATATGCGGATGCAAGGCGACTTGATTCGCCGAATTCAATCATTATGAAAATCACGGCGGCAAGCAAGGCCCAGTTGACCGAACTTAAATAAATCTGAGACCTTCTCTCTGTTGAGGTATAATCCACCTTGAACATCGGCATAATCCTTGTGTTAATCCCCTGATATACAATAGAAAACATTCCGCTTATCATTGCCTGTGATGCGATAATCGTGGCGGCAATGCTGAGAAGAAGGAAAGGGACATAAACACTTCTCCCGTAGTGGAAGACCATTTCAAAGAGGAAGCTTTTCGATTCGGGATGGGTTAAGAGAAAAGCGCCTTGTCCGAGATAATTAAGCGATAACGCGAAGAATGCGATCAGCCAGCCGTGCCTAATCGGCCTCGCCCCGAGATGTCCCATATCGGCATAGAGCGCTTCGCCGCCGGTTGCGCAGAGGAAGATTTCTCCGAGAACCAGATATCCGGTCCATCCGTTATCCAAAAGAAAGCGTATACCGTAATATGGATTTACTGCCCTGAGCACCTGAGGGGCCTCCATGATAGAAACGATCCCGAAGAAGGTTAATGCGGAAAACCATATAGCAACGATAGGACCAAAGGAAAAGGAAATCTTCCCCGTCCCCTTAAACTGCACCGAGAATAAACAAACAGCGATAAAGGCTGAAATTAGAACGATTGCGCTTCTCGACATATTCTCAAATCCGGGGATAAGAAGCGAACCCTCAACCGCGCTGAGAATACTTATTGCAGGCGTGATTACGCCGTCTCCCATCAGAAGCGAAACGCCGATAAATGACAGGATTGTTACGAACGCCGTGCTTTTTTTTGACCTTAGAAGAGAGGCAAGTATTTCCTTGAGAACGACGGTTCCTCCTTCGCCTCTGCTGCTGAGGCTCATGGCGAGAATCACATATTGAAGAGTCACGAGGAGTGTCATAGTCCACAGGATCAAAGACATGACTCCCATTACGTTAGCAGGTGTATGGGGAAGGATGAGGAAGGCGACGGTGACCGTATAAATAGGGCTCGTGCCGATGTCTCCAAAGACAAGGCCGAGCGACCTTATTATGCCTTTAATTGCCGGTTGTTTTTCTACCATAAATAGCTCTTAATTGTTATCTGCAAGCTTGATATTTTATATCTTGTGAACAGAGTAGGCAAGAGAAATCGGAGAGCATAATTAAGTTTTAGAGCGCTGCCTTTGTTCCAGCAGGTCCATGATGCATGAAAGCGCCATGCTGACAATGCTTATTAAAAGCGCTCCGAAAAAGGCTGCCTTAAACCCTTCGACATGAAAACCGAGGCGCAGATACTCTGATATCCACGAGGTAATTCCTAACATCATCGCGTTTATCACAAACGTGAAGAGTCCGAGTGAAAATATTAAGAGGGGAAGGGTAAAAAGTTTTATGAGAGGGCGTATGAACGTGTTCACAAAGCCGAAGATCACTCCTGTCAATAAAATTCCCCACCACTCGCCCGAAAAGGTAATTCCCGGAACGAATTTAATAGCGAGCATTATTGCTGTTGTGTTTATGAGCCAAGTAATAAAAGTCATAGTATCAGAGTATCAAAGTGTCAAAGTATCAGAGTCTTTAAAACTTTGACACTCTGACCCTTTGACGCTATGACACTTGGTTTTAGAAGCCATACTCTTTCCATTTTGAATCAACAAGCCTTTTTATCTCTTCCGTCATATAAATCTCCTCAGGCCAATCGCGCATCATTCCTTCCTCGCGCGTCTTCCTTGTCGCGTCTATTCCCATCTTCGCGCCGTATCTGGGCCAGTTTGCGGCATGGTCAAGCGCGTCCAGAGGGCCATCTGTTATAACAACATCCCTTTTCCAGTCAATATTATTAAGCACCCTCCATGCGGTGTATGAAAGGTTCTGAACATCAACATCGTCATCCACAACAATCAATAATTTTGCAAACATCATCTGGCCCTTTCCCCATATACCGTTAATTATCTTTTTCGCGTGCCCCGGATAACTCTTTTTTATCGAGATAAGAGCGAAATTATGGAACACGCCTTCCATAGGAAGGTTTATATCCTTTATCTCAGGGAAATCAAGCCTGAGCAGAGGAAGGAATATCCTCTCTGTTGCCTTGCCCATATAACAATCTTCCATCGGCGGTTTCCCGACAAGTGTCGCTGGATATATCATGTCTTTCCTGTGCGTGATGCACGTCACGTGAAATGCAGGGTAGGGTTCTGCAGGGGAATAGAAACCCGTGTGGTCTCCGAATGGCCCCTCGATGAGAGTTTCTCCGGGCTCAAGATAGCCCTCGATAACCATCTCGCTGTTTGCAGGCACGTGGATATCGCTTGTAACGCATTTCACCATATCTACCGGGGCCTTTCTCAGAAAGCCGGCAAAGAGCATCTCGTCAATTGATTCGGGCAATGGCGCGCTCGCGGAATAAATTACGGCAGGGTCGCTTCCTACGGCAATTGCGGCCGGCATTTTTTGCCCGAGCTTTTTGTATTTTTCATAATGCCTTGCGCTGTCTTTATGAATATGCCAGTGCATGCCCGTAGTATTTTTATCGTATACATGAATGCGGTACATGCCGCAGTTGGGCTTTCCTGTTTCAGGGTCTTTTGTAAAGACCATTGGCAGTGTAATGAACCTGCCTTCATTTTCTGGCGGCATTGCTGCGGGGACAGTCCCAATTCTACGACTACGCTCCGCTTCGTCCGTAAATTCGGGACAGGCCCCTTTGACTTGTCCGTCATTGGGCCAGCATTTTATAATCGGAAATTTTGAAAGATCGGGATTGTCTTTTTCTATGGCTTCCTGGCAAGGCGCGGTTTTTACATATCTGGGAAGATATTGAGAAAATTCCATTAGCTTCGGGAGCATTGCGATTTTTTCAAGGAATGTCTTTGGCGGAGCCTGATTTAACAATTCCTCAATCCGTTTTGCGACCTCATCAAGCGCGTTAATTTCAAGCGAGAGGCACATCCTTTCAAATGAGCCGAAGAGGTTTGTGGCAACAGGAAAAGAGGAGCCTTTTACGTTTTCAAAAAATAATGCCTTGCCGCCGTTAGGGCTCTTTGACATCCTGTCTGTAATTTCAGAAATCTCGAGTATAGGGGTAACCTCTGTTTTTATGCGGTGCAGAAGCCCCTTGTTTTCGAGAAGATATATAAATTCTCTTAGGTCTTTATAAGCCATAAAAATCTCCAAAATATAATAACATAGGCAATAAAATTTGGCTAATTCAGGGATTTAAACCAATTTCTTCTTGACAAGAGGTTATCTCCTTAATATAATTAAGAAAATCGGTAATGCATCAAATTAAAAAATTAAGGAGTAAATTATGACAAAGGCAGATATCGCAGACGCAATCTTTGAAAAGGTGGGCCTCTCTAAGAAAGAGGCTCAGGACATTATAGAGATAATATTCGACACGCTGAAACAGACCTTTAAAGAGGGGGAATCTATTAAGGTTTCGGGGTTTGGAACCTTTCATGTCAGGAAGAAAACTGCAAGAAGGGGAAGAAATCCTAAGACCGGAGAAGACATTGAAATATCACCCCGGAAGGTAATCACATTCAAGGCGAGCAATAAGCTAAAGTTAAGCATAGAGTAATATGCATAGAGCTTCTGTAAAGATAGCCAGTGTTCAACGCCCTATCCCTGATAAGCTTTTTTACAAGATAGGGGAGGTAAGCAGGATTGCTGAAATTGAGCCTTATGTGTTGAGATACTGGGAGACAGAATTTCCGTTTCTTAAACCGAGGAAAAATAAGTCAGGCCAAAGGGTTTATGTTAAAAAAGACCTTGAGCTTATCCTTGAAATAAGAAGGCTTCTGTATCAGGAAAGATATACTATAGAAGGCGTTAGAAAAAGGTTTGGAGAAAGCCCTGCAGTCATCAGGCATATCCATCCCGAGTTTCGGGACAAAGCAGCCGAGAATCTCTCCGCCGATAAGATTTTAAATCGAGTAAAACAAAGGCTCAGAGAAATCCTGATCCAGATTAAGTAATCGGGGCGTAGCGCAGCCTGGTAGCGCACTCGCTTGGGGTGCGAGTGGTCGCCCGTTCAAATCGGGTCGCCCCGACCAAAAAGTTTTGCTTTGTACGATTTGCAGTGAAGGGACGGAGGTTTTGGAAAAGGAATAATGGGGAAGATACGCATTGCAATCGCAGGCATAGGGAACTGTGCAAGTTCGCTGATTCAGGGGGTTGAGTATTATAAGGGCCTTGGCAGAAGTCATTCTGACAGGTCGCTTGGATTAATGCATTATGAACTCGGAGGATACAGCCCCGATGATATAGAAATAGCGGCTGCATTTGACATAGACAAGAGGAAGGTTGGAAAACCCCTTAATGAAGCTGTATTCGCGAGGCCAAACTGCACGAAGGCGTTCAATGAGAACCTGCCGAATTTCCCAATCACCGTTAAAATGGGAGAAGTTCTTGACGGTTTTTCCCGGCATTTGAAGGAATATCCCGAAGAAAGGAGATTTATTGTCTCCGACAAAAAGCCTTGTGATGTTGTAAGGGTCTTGAAACAAAGCGGAGCTGATATGCTCCTGAGTTATCTTCCTGTCGGGTCTGAAAAGGCAACTGCATTTTATGCGGAGGCGTGCCTGAAGGCAGGCATAGGCTTTATTAACTGCGTGCCTGTATTTATCGCATCGAATAAATTATGGGGCAAGAGATTTGAGGAAAGGAATTTGCCTGTTATCGGAGACGATGTAAAAAGCCAGATAGGCGCAACTATAGTTCACAGAACGCTGACAAAACTTTTTATGGACAGAGGGATTAAGATTGATAACACATACCAGCTTAATGTAGGAGGCAATACAGATTTTCTTAATATGCTGAACCATACGAGGCTCAAGTCGAAAAAGATTTCCAAGACAGAGGCTGTGCAGTCACAACTTAAAAATCCGCTTGATGCCGACAATATACATATAGGCCCTTCAGATTATATCCCGTGGCTTAAAGACAATAAGATATGTTTTTTAAGAATGGAAGGGAGAGGTTTTGGAAATATCCCGGTAAATTTCGAACTCCGGCTTTCTGTTGAGGATTCTCCAAATAGCGCGGGTGTTGTCATAGATGCCATAAGATGCTGCAAGATTGCCCGCGACAGAGGGATAGGCGGCGTGCTCACATCTCCGTCAGCATATTTTATGAAACACCCTATGAAACAGTTCACCGATGAAGAGGCAAGGGATATGGTAGAAGAATTCATAAAAGGGAAAAGAGAGAGGTAGATGCTTGGCGCAAGGCTTGGCCATTTTCTCGACAGACCATTAACTCCGCTCGTAAAGAAAATCCCGTTAAGCCCGAACATTCTCACAATAACAGGTTTTATTATAATTGCCGTAGCGGCGTTTGTTATTCCCTATAATCTTCTGTTCGGCGGGCTGCTGGTTCTTCTTGGCAGTCTTTTTGACGTGCTCGATGGAATCGCGGCGAGGGTCAATAACAAAGTTACAAGGTTTGGGGCGTTTCTCGATTCTGTTCTGGACAGGTATTCTGATGCTTTTCTATTTCTTTCCATAGCGTGGTATCTTGCAGGCAAGGGCGACCATACCGGAGCATTTCTAAGCCTTGGAACTCTTGTGGGCGCATTTCTAATCAGCTATGCGAGGGCAAGGGCAGAAGGGTTAGGGGAAGACTGCAAGACAGGCATCATGGAGCGGCCCGAGAGGATTGCGCTTTTGATATTTGCTACTTTTACAGGATGGTTTATGCCTATTCTCTGGATTATGCTCATTCTTACGCACATAACGGTAGTTCAGAGGATTTATCATGTGTGGAAGGCGCTGAAAAGAACTTAAGAAATACAACTGAAAGATGCAAATTTTTGAAAAGTCCGCATTTCCGATAAAAACCTTCAGTATATCCTCAGAAAGGCAAATAAAAAAGCCGAGACGGCGATAATTGTTCCAACCGAAACGGCCATTATAAGAGCGTATCTTCGTCTCATGAAATTTCTCCTTTTAAACTATCTCAAAGATTTCGGAATGAAATTTAGTCAGCGGCACTCTGAGCTTCCTGAGCGCTTTCTCAATAGATTCGATCATCGGCACCGGGCCGCAGATGAAACATTCCCTGCTGTCTCTCCATGCCGGTATGTATTTATTTATGATGTCGGCGCTTATATAACCCCTTTCCCCATCCCATCCTTTGTGCGGGTTTTCAAGAACGTGAACTACACTGAGATTTAACCTTCCAGTAAGGGCATCTATCTCTTCGCGGAACGCCGCGCGCTCCCATTGCTTGTTTGCGTAGAAAAGAAGCAACGGCCTCCGATCCCCCCTATCGGCCAGGGTTCGAAGCATGCTCATTATTGGAGCTATGCCTATGCCTCCTGCAAAGAAAATGTAGCCCTCTGCCGGATATTTAACAAAGCTAAAGGAGCCGTAAGGCGCATCAACATATATTCTTTCGCCCGGCGTCAAGGTTTTTATTCTTTTTGTAAAATCGCCTCTTTCTTTTATTGTGAATTCAAGTGTAGAGGCAAGTTCGGCGCTTGACGTAATAGAGAAGGGGTGTTCTTTAAGGGCAAAGGGAGAGTGCCAGATGCTTATCCATGCGAACTGCCCGGGAACGAAGTCTATGCCTTTGTGCCCGTCCGTTTTTAACCTTATAGTCCAGTTATCTCCTCTTTCTTTTCTTAATTGCTCCAAAACATACGGCCGCTTTATAACCAGTATAGGTTTCACAAGCCTGACAAACAGCGCCAGGTAAAGCCAAATTGCAGCAAGGCCTCCCCATAAGGTTTTTTTCCAGACAGCATGGGTATAATAACCTATGTCTGATATGTGAATTATTGCAGCTATAACGGCAATCACCGAAAAAATAATGTGAAAGAGCCTCCAATAATCGTACTCGAAATTCAGCCGTTTTCTTAGAAGCGTTAAGGTTACTATTAATAACACTGAAAAAGCGGAGACCATACCGCTTTTAAAGACAGCCGGGGCTGTGATAGGGTCCAGCATAAAGGCCATGGAAGGGTTGCTGAGAAGAATTGCAGCAGGGTGAAAGATGATAAAGGCAAGTATGGTTATGCCTATGTATTTGTGAAAGTGATATATGATGTCTATGCCGAACGGGGCGGTTGCCTTCTTAAA
>Ga0172371_10003960_pt1 | contig 22726 bp, 24 predicted proteins | sample Lak12m_FD_114543 | JGI IMG/M metagenome (GOLD analysis project Ga0172371, IMG submission 114543) | Freshwater microbial communities from Kabuno Bay, South-Kivu, Congo - kab_022012_12m | ecosystem: Environmental > Aquatic > Freshwater > Lake | place: Democratic Republic of the Congo: South-Kivu...
ACCACCGACGCGCCCGCGCCGGCCCACATCTGCGCGAACGTAGCACCGGCTGAGCGTACCTTCAGGCCGTTGGCGTCTTCAGGTTTGACGATGCATTTGTCCTTGCCCGCAAAAGCACCGGCCAGCCAAGCGTCGGCCAGCACCATGGCACCACCCTGACCGATGATGGCCTTGATGTCTTGCATGAAGGGCGACGCGTTCAGGCGCTGTGCGTGCTCATGGCTCTTGACCAGCCCGGGCATCAATGTGGCGCCAAACTGCGGGTGCATGCCTGAGGCGTAGTCCAGCGGAAAAGACGACATGTCGATCTGACCCGACTGCATGGCTTTCCACTGGTCTTTGGCTTTGACCAGGCTGGCACCTGGAAACACCTTGATGGTCAGGTCCACGTTGGCTGCGGCCACGTCGCGGGCAATCATCTGCACCATCTCGTCGCGCACGTCGCCCTTGCCGCCGGGAAACTGGTGCGAGGCTTTCAGCGTGATGCTGTCGGCCAGTGTTGCTGTAGCCGGGAGTGCTGCGACCAAAAGGCAGGTCAAGGTGCGTGTCAGCAGGGGAAATTTCATGGGTTTGTCTCCGGTTGTTGTGATGTAGAACGACCTGCTAATGTAATTTTTGTCATTTTCCACGCGCATCAGTGAATACCCTTGCGTGGCAATGCATCGGGTTAACCCGCATGGGATGATGGAGCGATCGGGAGTAGATTAACCCCGTTACCTGTGTTGTTGCTTTCATAAGTATCTAAGTACCCGAGGAGTTTTTCATGATGTCTTCTCCATCCAGGTTGTCGCGGCGAACCTTGTTTGCCGGGGCGGGCACGGTCGGCGTGCTGTCAGCGGCGGTGAGCGTGCTGCCGTCGATCCAATCCACGCCGCAGGCCCAGCTGCTGCCCGCGCCCAAGCCCCAGCGCGGTGGTGGTTACACGCTTTCCGAGCACGTCAAACAGTATTACAAGACGGCCCACGTTTAATCAGTTGGGGTCAGAGCACATCGCTGCGCGAGTGGTCTCTCAATCAGTCGGGGTCAGAGCACATCGCTTTGCGAGTGGTCTGACCCACAAGGTATCAGGTTCAGGTTTTTTTCGGAGACTTTCATGTTGTTAACCAAGAAGTCGGGTGGATCGGGCGCAGTGGCCCATGCGTCGTTTGTGCACAGTTTGCGTCGTGGGCTGAGCCAGGCGCTGCCCACCATGGACCGGCGTGCGTTTTTGCGCCGCTCGGGCTTGGGTGTCGGCGTGGGGCTGGCAGCGTCGCAGCTCACGCTGGTTAAAAAGTCCAACGCCGCCACCGGCAATGTGGCGCTGGGCGAGGGCAAGATCGAGGTCAAACGCACCGTGTGCACCCACTGTTCAGTGGGCTGTGCGGTCGATGCCGTGGTGGAAAACGGTGTCTGGGTGCGCCAGGAGCCGGTGTTTGATTCGCCCATCAATCTGGGCGCGCATTGCGCCAAAGGGGCTGCACTGCGTGAACATGGCCATGGTGAATTCCGCCTGCGTTACCCTATGAAGCTGGTCAATGGCAAATACCAGCGCATCAGCTGGGACACGGCTCTGAACGAGATCACGGCCAAAATGCAAGAGCTGAAAAAAGCCAGCGGCCCCGACAGCGTCTATTTCATAGGTTCCAGCAAACACAACAACGAGCAGTCGTACCTGATGCGCAAGTTTGTCAGCTTGTGGGGCACCAACAACTGTGACCACCAGGCGCGCATTTGCCACAGCACCACGGTGGCCGGCGTGGCCAATACCTGGGGTTATGGCGCCATGACCAATTCGTACAACGACATGCAAAACAGCAAGTGCGCGTTGTACATCGGCTCCAACGCGGCCGAGGCGCACCCGGTGAGCCTGCTGCACATGCTGCATGCCAAGGAAACCGGCACCAAGATGATCGTGGTGGACCCGCGCTTTACCCGTACCGCGGCCAAGGCCGACGAATACGTGCGCATCCGCTCGGGCTCTGACATCGCCTTCCTGTTCGGTGTGCTGCACCACGTGTTCAAGAACGGCTGGGAAGACAAGCAGTACATCCATGACCGCGTCTATGGCATGGACAAGGTGCGTGACGACGTCATGGCCAACTGGACGCCCGACAAGGTGGAAGAGGTGTGCGGCGTCAAGGAAGAGCAGGTGTTCAAGGTTGCCAAGATGATGGCCGAAAACCGCCCCAGCACGCTGGTGTGGTGCATGGGCCAGACGCAGCACAGCATCGGCAACGCCATGGTGCGCGCGTCGTGCATCTTGCAGTTGGCTTTGGGCAATGTTGGCAAGAGCGGCGGCGGAACCAACATCTTTCGCGGTCACGACAACGTGCAAGGTGCCACCGACGTGGGTCCCAACCCTGATTCGCTGCCGGGCTACTACGGCATTGCAGAAGGCTCCTGGAAGCACTACGCCAAGGTGTGGGGCGTTGACTTTGAGTGGATCAAGAAGCAGTTTTCCAGCCCCGCCATGATGACCAAACCCGGCATCACGGTGTCGCGCTGGATCGACGGCGTGCTGGAAAAGAACGAACTGATCGACCAGGAAAGCAACCTGCGCGGTGTGTTCTATTGGGGCCATTCGCCCAACTCGCAAACGCGTGGTCTGGAAATGAAGCGCGCCATGGACAAGCTGGACTTGTTGGTGGTGGTGGACCCGTACCCCAGCGCCACCGCGGCCATGGCGGCCATGCCCGGCAAGCCTGAAGACCTCAACCCGAAGCGTGCCGTCTATTTGCTGCCGGCCTGCACGCAGTTTGAGACCAGTGGTTCGGTCACGGCGTCCAACCGCTCGCTGCAGTGGCGTGAAAAAGTTATTGAACCGCTGTGGGAAAGCCGCTCGGATCACATGATCATGCAGCAGTTTGCCGACAAGCTGGGCTTTGGCAAAGAGCTCTCGGTCAACTACAAAATGCAAAAAGTGCACGGCATGGACGAGCCCACGCCCGAGAGCATCCTGAGCGAGATCAACAAAGCCACCTGGACCATTGGCTACACCGGACAGAGCCCCGAACGCCTGAAGGCGCACATGCGCAACATGGACGCGTTTGATATCAAAACGCTGCGCTGCAAGGGCACGGTCAAAGACAAGGAGACTGGCTACGACCTCACTGGCGACCATTTTGGTTTGCCTTGGCCGTGCTACGGCACGCCCGAGCTCAAGCACCCGGGCTCGCCCAACCTGTACGACACCAGCAAACATGTGATGGACGGTGGTGGCAACTTCCGCGCCAACTTTGGCGTAGAAAAAGACGGCGTCAACCTGCTGGCTGAAGACGGCTCACATTCTCTGGGTGCCGATATCACCACCGGCTACCCCGAGTTTGACCACGTGCTGCTCAAGAAACTGGGCTGGTGGGACGACCTGACCGAGGACGAAAAGAAGGCCGCCGAAGGCAAGAACTGGAAGACCGATCTGTCGGGCGGTATCCAGCGCGTGGTGCTCAAGGTGCACGGCTGCCATGTGTTTGGCAACGCCAAGGCACGTGCGGTGGTATGGAACTTTCCGGACGGCATTCCCAAGCACCGCGAGCCGCTGTACGGCACCCGGCCTGATCTGGTGGCCAAATACCCGACGCACGACGACAAAAAAGCCTTCTGGCGCTTGCCCACGTTGTACAAGACGCTGCAAGACAAGAACGTGGCCGACAAGGTGGCTGAGAAGTTCCCCTACATCATGACCTCGGGGCGACTGACCGAATTCGAGGGCGGCGGCGAGGAGACGCGCTCGAACCCGTGGTTGGCCGAGTTGCAGCAAGAGATGTTCATCGAGATCAACCCCAAGGTGGCCGCAGCCAAGGGGATCCGCAATGGCGAGCGCGCTTGGGTGTCCACGCCCACGGGCGCGCGGCTGAACGTGCAGGCGCTGGTGACCGAGCGCGTCGGGCCGGACACCGTGTTCATGCCGTTCCACTTCTCCGGGCGCTGGCAAGGCGCCGACATGCTGGCGTATTACCCCGCTGGTGCGCACCCGGTGGTGCGCGGTGAGGCGATCAACACCTCTACCACCTACGGTTACGACAGCGTGACCATGATGCAGGAAACCAAAACCACGATTTGTAACGTGGAGCGGGCATGAAACTTTGCGGGACAGACCAAGATTTGCGCAGCAAATTTGCTCTGTCCTCAACTGATTAGGAGTCAAACATGGCAAGAATGAAATTTGTTTGTGATGCAGAGCGCTGCATCGAATGCAACGGTTGTGTGACCGCCTGCAAGAACGAGCACGAAGTGCCGTGGGGCGTGAATCGTCGCCGCGTGGTCACCTTGAACGACGGTGTGCCGGGCGAAAAATCTATCTCGGTAGCGTGCATGCACTGCAGCGACGCGCCATGCATGGCAGTGTGCCCGGTGAACTGCTTTTACCGTACCGACGAAGGCGTGGTGTTGCACGACAAGGATGTGTGCATCGGCTGCGGCTATTGCGCTTATGCCTGCCCGTTTGGCGCGCCGCAGTTTCCGTCGGCTGGCGCGTTTGGTGTGCGCGGCAAGATGGACAAGTGCACGTTCTGCGCTGGTGGCCCGGAAGAAAACGGCAGCCAGGCCGAGTTTGAAAAATACGGTCGCAACCGCCTCGCCGAAGGCAAATTGCCCGTTTGCGCCGAGATGTGCTCGACCAAGGCGCTGCTCGCCGGTGATGGCGACGTGGTAGCCGACATCTTGCGCAACCGCGTGTTGCGCCGTGGCAAAGGCGCAGAGGTCTGGGGCTGGGGCACCGCCTACGGCTCCAAGCAAGCCGGTCAACCCACTGCTGAAGGAGCCAAGTCATGAAACGCATTGTCTTGATCGCTGCCGCTGCCGTTGCTTTGGTCGCCTGCAGTGAGTCACCCCAAAAAATGCAGACCAACAGCCGTGATACCCCGGCGTACACCGGCACCGGCAAGGCGTTTGCCAATAAGGACTGGAAACAGGGCGACAAAGCCAGTTGGGAGTCGCACCAGAAGGCGCGCAACCAGTACGGCATGAACGACTACACCCGTATGAACTGACCCGGAGGCCGCATGAAAAAAGCCTTTTCAAAAGCCGCGTCCATGGGCTGCGCGTTGCTGCTGTGCGCAGGCAGTTTGTGGGCGCAAACCGCACCGGCTGCGGCGTCGGTTGCACCAGTTGCGGCCATGCCGGGCATCCAGAGCCAGAACATTGCTGATGTCAAACCCGATGCCAGCACCCAGCCCGGTTACGCCACGCAAACCAATGGCGAGCGTGCCAAGGTGCAGCCTGGCAACAACGCGCCGATGTGGCGACAAGTGGGATCGGGCGTGGCAGGTTTCAGCAGCTTGCCGGTGACCCAGGCACCCGAGGCGGGCGTCTTGATTCAGCCTTTTGTGCAGTACCCCGGCTCCCGCGTCACCAACGCGGGCGAAGCTTGGCGCCAAGTGCGCAACAACTGGATCATTCCGTATGGTGGCTCGTTGCTGATCATTGTGCTGGTGGCCATTGCGGTGTTTCACTGGCGCATCGGGCCGATGGTGGCGCATGAGGAATACACCGGACGGCGTGTGGAGCGCTTTACCCCGTTTGAGCGCTCTGCCCATTGGGCCAACGCGGTCGCGTTCAGTGTGTTGGCGATTTCGGGCATCGTGATGGCGTTCGGCAAGTTCTTTCTGGAGCCGGTGCTGGGTCAGACGCTGTTTGGCTGGCTGGCTTATGTGCTAAAAAACGCGCACAATTTTGCCGGCCCGCTGTTTACCGTGTCGCTGCTGGTGGTGATCGCCACCTTTATGCGTGACAACCTGCCCGCCAAGGGTGACCTGGAATGGTTCCTGAAAGGCGGTGGCCTGATCGACGGCAAAGAGGTCAAGTCTGGCCGCTTCAACGGTGGTGAAAAGGTGACTTACTGGGGCGGCGTGTTTGTGCTGGGGTTGTTGGCCGTTGTAACGGGGTTGTTCCTGAACCATCTGCTGCCTGTGGCCGACTACAGCCGCGCCAACATGCAGATTGCGCTGATGGTGCACGCCGTGTCGAACGTGGGCATGATGTGCATGTTTCTGGGTCACATCTACATGGGCACGCTGGGTACCAAAGACGCTTACGAAGGCATGCGCACCGGCTACGTCGATGAGGGTTGGGCGAAAGCGCACCACGAGTTGTGGTACAACGACATCAAGTCCGGTCGCATTGCGGCGCAGCGTTCAGTGCCAGCGGCTGGAGCGGCCGAAACGGCTGGCAAGCCGGTTCAGGTCTGAGATTTGGAGAACCCTTCATGACAACGATGATCAAAACCCTGTGCGCTGCATCTGTGCTGGCGCTGTTTGGTTCGGTTGCGCTGGCTAAATTGCCGGCACCTTCTGATGCGGCCAAAGCCAAAGCCGACGAGGCCAAGGCCAAAACGGCCTGGGCAGGTAAAGTGGGTGCCTACAAGCTGTGTCTGGTGCAAAACAAAGTGGTGGCGCATTACAAAAAAGTACCTGAACCCAAAGCGGTCAAAGCACCGGCCAAAGGTGCAGCGCCTGCGGCCGCACCAGCCGATGCCTGTGCCGACCCCGGGCCTTTTGTTTATGCACCAAATGTGCCTGTAGCGCCTGTCGCCGCTGCACCGACTGCTCCCGCAGCTGTAGCAGCTGCGAAAAAGCCCTGAGCCATTTGCTGCCGCGTCTGACTCAGGCCCGCGCGCCTCTGACGTGTGAGGTCAACGTCGTCAACGAGTTTGGTGCGTTGGGTACTGTCTCTGTCCCCGCCGAGCGAGCGCTGACCGTCTATGTGGACAAGCGTGAACTGGTCACCCTGATGACGCTGGGCGCGCACCCTGAGCTGCTGGTGCTTGGTTTTCTGCGCAACCAGCGCCTGGTGGCCAGTGTGGACGAGGTGGATTCCATTACCGTCGATTGGGACGTAGGCGCAGCCGCCGTCAAAACCCGCCAAGGTATTTCAGACATTGAAACGCGCACCGCCAAACGCGTCGTTACCACCGGTTGTGGCCAGGGTAGCATGTTTGGCGACCTGATGGCCGAGGTGGACAGCATTGTGTTGCCACCGGCCACCCTGACGCAATCAGAGTTGTATGGCATCGTCAACGCCATTCGGCTGCAAGAAACCACCTACAAATCAGCGGGCTCGGTGCACGGTTGCGCCTTGTTTCAGGGTGCCACCATGCTGGTTTTTATAGAAGACGTGGGCCGCCACAACGCGCTGGACACCATTGCCGGCTGGATGTGGATGCAGGATGTTGCCATGACGGGCGCTGACAAGGTGTTCTACACCACCGGGCGACTCACCAGCGAGATGGTCATCAAGTCGGCGCAGATGGGCGTGCCGATCGTGGTGTCGCGCAGCGGCATCACGCACATGGGGCTGGAGGTTGCCGAGCGCCTGGGCCTGTGCGCCATTGGCCGAGCCACCAACAAGCGGTTTCTCTGTTACAGCGGTGCGCATCGCTTGCAGTTGCAAGCTGGATTGGCTGGGCAACGTCTAGCGACCTCTGCACAGGGCGTTTGAACTCGCAGTGCCACCGCACCGACGCTGGGTTCGCAAGCCGAGCCGAGAACGTGAGGCAGCGCCAAACGGCTGTTTGCTTGTGTCATGGATATTGGCGAGCGACGTGAAGCAAATTCAGTGCGATCACCGCGTTCGGGCTTTGCTGAATGATGACGATGTAATGAGGATGCACCACCAACTCCAGCGTCCCTGCCTTGCGACCTTGTCTACGAGGGAAATTGGGGTCCGCCAGGCTATCGACTTGTTGGTGCACGTGAGCTTCAAACTCGATGGCAGCGAAAACATTGTCGTGCGCAATGTGCAAAACAACCGCTTCCAGGTCACACATGAACTGATCTGACTTGATGACCTTCAGCATCACGAGTTATGACAGGGTTGAGGGGCGCATGGATTCAAGGCGCTCGCGCAACGAGGCACGACGCGCCGCGACCTCTTCTTGTTTCAGTAATCGGTTGCTGCCACTCTCGATGCCGTCCAATGAAGCTTGCACTCGGGCGTGAAACCATCGGTCGTAATCGGTGTCGGCAAGGGCTGCTTCGTGGGCTAATTTCAGCGCTGCCCGGCGGTCAGGGCGGGTCACTTTCTTGGGCGCTGGTGCGTCAGGTTGCCAGTCCGTGGTGTCAATGTGGCATTGGTGCCAATTGATGCTACGTAACACTTGCAGCGCCTTGCGCGGATCGGTAAAGCGGCGCGGCTGTTTGCGCGTGGTGACCATCACCGCTTGCCCGCGTTGCGTTTGGACGTTGATGACAAATGCCGCACCATCGCCGCGCAAACTGATGTCAGTGACACCACCGGCCAGCGTTGCGGCTTTGAGTTGCTGGAGACTCAGGGTTTGCATAACGGTCCTGTGATTAAGCTAAAAACGCATCGATCATAACAATTGTTTGAAATGCAAACAATTGTTGTTTGAATGATTGCGACGGCGTTCCTACGGCAGCGCTGTGGCACCAACCGGTGGTTGAGCGCCGGTGTGCCATTGGGTTAGCCACCTTTGTGGTGACCCCAGGCGCGACAAGGCTGACGTTGATCATCTGGCTGCCTGGTCGTGCAACTGCGGTATCGTTACCCCATGCACATTTCTTTTTTGACGCTGGGCTGGCGCAGCCTGCGGCGCGACCTGCGCGCGGGCGAGCTGCGCCTGTTGATGGTGGCCGTCACATTGGCGGTGGCGGCGCTGACCGCTGTGGGTTTTTTTGCCGATCGGCTCAAGGGCGGCTTGCAACGCGATGCCCGTCAACTGCTGGGTGGCGACGCGGTGGTGGTCAGCGACAACCCGATTCCCCCTGCGTTTATGGCGCAGGCCGCGCGGCTGGGTTTGCAGCAAGCGGGCAACCTGACGTTCCCCACCATGGCGCGCGCGCCCGACGCACAAGGCGGGCAGATCAAGCTGGTGGCGTTGAAGGCGGTAGAAGCGGGTTACCCTTTGCGCGGCAGCTTGCGCTTGAGCGCGGCACCGGGCGCGGTCGATGTCGCCGTACAGGGCGTGCCGCCGCCGGGGCGGGTGTGGGTGGATGCGGCGGTGCTGGACGCGTTGGGTTTGCGCGTGGGCGACGCCTTGCTGCTGGGCGAATTGCCCTTGCAGATTGAGCAGGTCATCGTGGTCGAACCCGATCGCGGGGCGGGTTTCATGAATTTTTCGCCGCGCGTGATGATGAACCTGGCCGATGTGGCCGCCACCGGCCTGGTGCAACCCGCCAGCCGTTTGCGTTACCGGCAGGCGGTGGCGGGGGATGAACAAATGGTGCAGGCGTTTGTCGATTGGGCGCAGGCACAAGTGCAGTCGCACAGCGTGCGTGGCACGCGGGTGGAAGCGCTGCAAGGCGGCCGGCCCGAGCTCAGCACCACGCTGGAGCGCGCGGAAAAGTTTTTGAACCTGGTGGCGCTGTTGGCAGCGTTGCTCAGCGCGGTTGCGGTGGCGCTGGCGGCGCGCAGCTTTGCCGCGAGCCACCTGGACGACTGCGCCATGCTGCGTGTGCTGGGCGTGCGCCAGCGCACCATGGCGGCGGCGTACAGCTTTGAATTCATCAGCGTTGGCCTTTTGGCCAGTGTGCTGGGGGTGGTGCTGGGCTTTGCAGTGCACTTTGGTTTTGTCGCGCTGTTGGCGGGTCTGGTCGATGCCAGCCTGCCCGCGCCGGGTGTGTGGCCGGTGCTGTTTGGGTTGGGCATCGGGTTGACGCTGCTGCTGGCGTTTGGCCTGCCGCCGGTGCTGCAACTGGCGCAGGTGCCGCCGCTGCGCGTGATCCGGCGCGACGTGGGTGGCCTCAAGCCCGCGTCGCTGGGCGTGCTGGGCGTTGGGTTGCTGGGCTTTGCTGCGCTGCTGCTGGCCGCCAGCAACGATGTCAAATTGGGCTTGATTGCGGTGGGCGGGTTTGCCGTGGCCACGGTGTTGTTTGCCGCCTTGAGCTGGCTGGCCGTCAAGCTGTTGCGCGCGCTGGTCAACGACGCCACGGCGCCCACCGCGCTGGTGTTGGCCACGCGCCAGATTGCGGCACGACCCGCCTTTGCCGTGGTGCAGATCAGCAGCCTGGCGGTGGGCTTGCTGGCGCTGGTGCTACTGGTGCTGCTGCGCACCGACCTGGTGGCCAGCTGGCGCGCCACCACGCCCGCAGACGCGCCCAACCGTTTTGTCATCAACGTCATGCCCGAACAGGGCGACGCTTTTACCCAGACCCTGCGTGATGCTGGCATTCAACGATTCGACTGGTTCCCCATGATCCGCGGGCGGCTGGTGGCAGTGAATGACCGCGAGGTGAATCCTGATGATTACGCCGACGAGCGCGCGCGCCGCCTGGTGGACCGTGAATTCAACCTGTCGCACAGCGCGCGCCTGCCCGAGCAGAACACCGTGGTTGCGGGGCGTTGGCAAGACGATGAGCCCGGTGCCATCAGCATCGAAGAAGGCATTGCCAAAACGCTGGGTCTGGCGCTGGGCGACCGGCTCACGTTTGACGTGGGCGGCGTGCGGGTGGTGTCCAACATCACCTCGCTGCGCAAGGTGGATTGGGGTTCGCTGCGCGCCAACTTTTTTGCCATGTATCCGGTGGGGCGGCTCGAAGGCGTACCCGCCACCTACATGAGCGCGTTCAAGGCGCCCGCCACAGCGGGCTTTGACGCGGCGCTGGTGCGCCAGTTTCCCAACATCACCAGCGTGGATATGACCGCCACCATCGCGCAGATTCAGCGCGTGCTGGACCAGGTGATTGGTGCGGTGGAGTTCCTGTTTGCCTTTACCCTGGCCGCCGGCGTGGTGGTGTTGTTTGCCGCCGTCAGCGCCACCCGTGACGAGCGCGCGCGAGAATACGCCATCATGCGCGCTGTGGGCGCACACCAGCAGCTGCTGTGCCAGGTGCAGCGCATCGAGCTGGCCGGTGTCGGCTTGCTGGCGGGGCTGCTGGCCTCTAGCGTGGCCAGCGCGGTGGGCTGGGCGCTGGCGCGCTTTGTCTTTAACTTTGCCTGGGCGGTGTCGCCGTGGGTGCTGCCCGCCGGTGCCGCTTGTGGTGCGGCACTGGCGCTGCTGGCGGGCTGGTGGAACCTGCGTGAGGTGCTTAAGCGCCCGGTGGTGCAGACGCTACGCGCAGCGGCGCAGTGATGAATAACGGTTTTGATAGCAATTAGCCCATGTTTTATATGGGCTTGAGCGTTTTTTATGATGAAGATTGAAGAGCCGGCGATCACCCAGACGCCGTTTGAGCAGCTCGGCGGCGAATCTGCCGTGCGCGCGTTGACCGAGCGCTTTTACGACCTGATGGACCTGGAACCGGCCTACGCGCAGTTGCGCGCGGTGCATGCGCCCAGCCTGGATGAAGCGCGTCAAAAATTGTTTTGGTTTCTGTGTGGCTGGCTGGGCGGGCCGCAACACTATGTGCAGCGCTTTGGCCACCCGCGCCTGCGTGCGCGTCACCTGCCGTACGCCATTGGTGTGGTCGAGCGCGACCAATGGTTGGCGTGCATGCGCCAGGCGATGACAGAAGTGGCAGTGCCCGAGGCTCTGCGCGATCAGCTCGGTCATTCGTTTGCCCAGACCGCCGACTGGATGCGCAACCAGCCGGGGTAAAGTGGTGTCCGGCCTGCGTCCTGACGCCTGCCCATAGCCAATCGATTCCAGCCCATTCACTTCCCATCCTTTCGGTGATGTCATGAAAGACTCTCTCAAACCCGGCCTTCGGTACGAGCACACCTTCAAAGTACCGCCATCCAAGAGGGTTTCCGCGCTTTACCCGGAGTCCGAAGAGTTTTTGGCGATGCCGGAAGTCTTTTCGACGGGTTTCCTGGAGTTCGACGCCAGGGTGGACGCCAAAGCAGCGCGTGCGCCTATTGGCCCCAGGTATTGACAAACAACTCGTACAACGCATCCACAGCCTTCGCGCCGTGGGAGGGCTTGCTACGGAACACAGCCACTTCCATGGCGCCGAGTGCGGGTAGCGCAAATTCTTTGGGCAGGTTCTGCAAGAGCTGTACACCCGGTGGAACGCTGCAGCGCGTCAGCACGGCCACGGCCAGACCACTTTCAACTGCGGCCACCTGACCGGCCAGGCTGGAGCTGTGATACACCACCCGGTAAGGGCGCTTGATAGCCACCAGCGCTTGCAACGCTTCTTTTCTGGCCAGGCTGGCGGATTCATACACGGCAATCGGCAGCGGAGTTTTGCGCCAGACTTCAAACTGGGGCGAGCCTACCCACACCAGCGGTTCCTGAAACAGCAGTTTGCCGCGTTGCGGCTTGTCGCGTGACACCAGCGCCAGGTCCAGCTCGCCCTTGAGCACCTTGGGAATCAGCACCGTGGATTGCTCGCAGGTCAGCTCGATGTCGACGCCCATGTGTCGGCTGGCAAAGCTGCGCAGCACCGGCGTCAGGTAGGTGGTCGCGTAATCGTCGGGCACGCCCAGTCGAACGCGGCCTTCGAGCTGTGGGCCAAACAGCGCCGCTTGCGTCTGCGCGTGCAGCTCCAGCATACGCCGGGCAAACGACAGCAATTCGGCGCCAGCGGCGGTCACTGCCAGATGGCGCGGCCCGCGCAACAGCACGGGTTGACCCAATGCCTCTTCCAGCTTCTTGATCTGCATGCTCACCGCAGATTGGGATCGGTGCAATAGCGGCGCTGCCGCCGACAGCGATCCCGCGTCCACTACCGCCACCAGGGCGCGCAACCAGTCGAGTTGAAAGTCGGGGTATTTCATGGATAGGTGAGGCGGTCAGTCATTCGAAATTCGAATGATAAATCTGAAAACTATCCGCTTTACTTGCAGTTCAAGGCCGGAGAACATCACCCCATGACGACCCGATCACTTCCCACCGCGCTGTTGCCCGCCTCCGTCAAGTTCACCCGTGAAAGGCAGGGACTCTGGCTCATGACCGCCGGTGGTGTGGTGCTGGGAACAGTGGGCATTTTTGTGCAGGAAGCGTACCAACATCCGTTGCTGACGGTCTGGTTCCGCTGTGTTTTTGGCGCATTGGCGTTGCTGTTGTGGATCGCGGCCACCGGCATGTTGGGCGCTTTGCGCCTGCACGGCAGAAGCTGGTGGGTGGCGGGTGCCAGTGGCTGCCTGATGGTGTTGAACTGGGCCCTGTTCTTTGCCGCTATACCGCGCACGTCGATTGCGGTGGCCACGGTCGTCTTTCATATTCAACCAATCTGGGTCATGATCTTTGCGGCCGTCTTTCTGCATGAAGCCCCCTCTAGGCGGCAGTGGATCGCCACCCCCGTTGCTTTGCTCGGTCTGGTGCTTACCACTGGGTTGCTCTCAGATCGGGGCGCGGTTCAAGCGTTTGGCAACGACTACCTGGTTGGGTTGCTGCTGTGTCTGGGCGGGTCGCTGAGTTATGCCGCAGTCACCGTGCTGGCCAGCACGTCCAAAGCCATTCCCGCCTTCACGCTGTCGTTCTGGCAATGTGCGGTGGGTGCCGTACTGCTGGCCTGGGTACCGCTGGTGTGGGGGTGGCCCGGACAAGCCGCCGCGTGGGCCTGGCTGGCGGGGCTGGGCGTTATCCACACCGGTTTGGCCTATGCCGTGCTATTTGCCGGTATGGCGCGGCTCAAGCTGGGTCAGATTGCGGTTCTTCAGTTTGTCTATCCGCTGGCAGCGGTGCTGTTTGACTGGGGCATCTACGGCACCACATTCACCGTGGTGCAGTGGGTAGGGGTGGCGCTGATGGGTTTGGCTGTGTGGGCGATTCGCAAACCGGCGGCGTAAGTGACGGGTGCGCCGCTTCATGCATCGTGTTGGGGGATTGGACGGTAGCCCGATGGGCGCCACCGGTGAGCGCCGATTTCTGGTACTCCAGCATGAGGCGCTCGCCGGTGGGGCGCATCGGGCGGGTTTGTGCGCTAATATTGCAGATCGAAAGTTTAACTTTTGATTTGCACAAAATGATTCCCCGTTCTGCTACTGCCAGTTTGCATCGCTTGTCCAAAGGCTTTCCGGTTCTTGCGCTGACCGGACCGCGCCAGTCTGGAAAGTCCACCTTGGCCAAGGCCGCCTTTCCGGACAAGCCCTATATTTCACTGGAAAACCCGGACGAGTTGGAATTTGCCAGGCGTGATCCGCGCAACTTCCTGACCCGGCTTGAATCAGGCGCCGTTCTGGATGAGGTACAGCGTTGCCCCGCGCTATTTTCCTGGTTGCAAGGGTTGGTGGATGCGCGCGGGCGCATGGGTGACTTTGTCTTGACGGGCTCTTCTCAGTTCGAGCTGTTTTCGGGTATTACCCAGTCTTTGGCAGGTCGGATCGGGCGAATTGAGTTGCTGCCCTTGTCTTTGCAGGAATTAACCGATGTCCAGCGGCTTCCTGCCACGCTGGAGCAGATGTTGCACGGTGGTGGGTATCCGGCTTTGTATGACCGCGATTTGGCACCAGGGGACTGGTTTGCAAATTACGTCACCACGTATCTGGAACGGGACGTGCGTCAGCTCGTTGCAGTGCGAGATTTGTCGCAGTTTCAGCGCTTCATACGGATGTGTGCGGGGCGCTCGGGTCAATTGTTGAACCTGGCCTCACTGGGGGCTGATTGCGGCATTTCTGCTGTCACGGCGCGGCAGTGGCTGTCCGTTCTGGAAGCAAGTTATTTAGTGGTGCGTCTGCCGCCGTACCACCGCAACTTTGGCAAGCGTCTGGTCAAGTCACCCAAGCTGTATTTTCTGGATGTCGGGTTGATGGCGTGGCTGTTGGGTGTGCGCGACGCTGCCAGCATCCAGACCCACGCGGCACGTGGTGCACTTTTTGAGACGTTGGTTGTCAGTGAATTCATTAAAAGACGTTGGAACGCCGGTCAGCCTGCCGACTTGTATTTCTGGCGCGACAGCGCGGGACATGAGGTTGATGTCTTGTGGGAGACCGGCCAAGGTTTGCAGGCGGTTGAAATCAAGTCTGGCGCGACCTTTGCCAGCGACTGGCCAACGGCCATCGGCAAATGGCAAGCGTTGGCTGAAGATGTGCCGTTACCACCAGTGATTGTGTTTGGTGGTGAGGGTGACTATGCCCGCCAAGGTTGTCGGGTTGTGGGGTGGCGGGAACTCACCCGCTTACTCGTGCCGTAACGCCTCAATCGGGTCCAGGCGCGCGGCGCGGCGCGCCGGAAAGTAGCCAAACAGCACACCGATGCCCGCAGAGAACGCAAACGCCATCAGGTTGATGCTGGGGCTGAAGACAAACGGTACGTCCATGTAGCGTGCCAGCCCGATCGACGCGCCCAGCGCCAGCAGCAGTCCGATCAGGCCGCCAATGGCCGCCAGCACCACCGCTTCTATCAAAAATTGTAGCAGCACTTCGCCTTCGAGCGCGCCAATAGCCAGGCGCAAGCCGATTTCACGGGTGCGCTCGGTGACGCTCACCAGCATGATGTTCATGATGCCGATGCCACCCACCAGCAGGCTCACGGCCGCCACCGCGCCCAGCAGCATCGTCATGACTTTGGTGGTGCTGGAAAACGCTTCGCCCAACTGCTTGGTGTCGAGCACGTTGAAGTTGTCTTCGTCGGCCTCGGCCAGCTTGCGCCGCTCGCGCAGCAGTTGCGTGATGCCGGCCTTGACGCGCTCGGGGTCGGCACCGTCCTGCATCGACACCAGCAAGGTGTTGACGCGCGTGTTGCCGGTAATGCGCCGCTGCAGCGTGTGCAGTGGCATCATCACCAGGTCGTCCTGGTCGTTGCCAAAGGCACCCTGGCCTTTGGACGCGAGCACACCAATAACTTCGCAACTGATCTGCTTGACGCGAATTGACGCACCCAATGCCAGTTGACTGCCAAACAGTTCGCGCCGCACGGTTTCGCCAATCAGGCACACCGCCGCGCCCGCTACCTGTTCTTCCAGCGTGAACTCGCGGCCGTCCGCTACCTTCCAGTTGCCGGTAAAAAGCCAGTCGCTGGTGCTGCCGATGACGCTGCTGCTCCAGTTGCGCCCGTCCAGCACGATGGTGGCCCCGCTGCGTGCCTCGGGCGCCACGGTTGTGATGCCGCCAACCTGGCTGGCCACCGCTTGTGCGTCCACCTCCTTGAACGGTGGAGAACCGCCACCGCCACCATGGCCCATGCGCTGGCCGGGTCGCACCTGCAGCAAATTGGTACCCAAGCCAGCGATCTGGTTTTGAATGGCCAGCGTGGCACCATTGCCCACCGTGACCATGGTGATGACGGCGCTGACACCGATGACGATGCCCAAAATGGTCAGAAAAGACCGCATCAAATTACGCCGGATCGAGCGCAGCGCCAGCAGCAGGGTGTTAAGCCACATGGCTGGCCTGCTGTGTCCTGAGTGCGGCCGGATGCGGGTTGCGCGTGTCGTTGTCCACCACACCATCGACAAAATGCACGATGCGCTTGGCGTACTGCGCCATATCGGCCTCGTGGGTGACCATCAGCACGGTGATGCCGTGTTCGGTATTGAGCTTCCAGAGCAGGTACATGATTTCATGGCTGCGCTGGGTGTCCAGATTGCCGGTCGGCTCATCGGCCAGCAGCACGGCGGGCTCGGTGACGAGGGCGCGCGCAATCGCCACGCGCTGCTGCTGACCACCCGAGAGCTCGGCCGGGGTGTGGTGCTCCCAGCCCGCCAGCCCCACCGCCGCCAACGCCTTTTTCGCCGCTGCGTGGCGTCGCTTCGCCGGCTCGCCCCGGTACAGCAAGGGCAGCTCGACGTTTTCCTGCGCACTGGTGCGTGCCAGCAGGTTGAAGCCCTGAAACACAAAACCCAGGTAGCGCCGGCGCAGCAGCGCGCGCTGGTCGCGGTTGAGCTGCTCCACGTGCGCGCCGTTGAACAGGTAGGCACCGGTGGTGGGCGTGTCCAGACAGCCCAGCATGTTCATGGCGGTGGACTTGCCCGAGCCGCTTGGGCCCATGATGGCGACAAAGTCACCCGCATCAATGCGCAGATCCACGCCCTTGAGCGCTTGCAAGGCGGTGCCACCCTGGCCGTAGGTTTTGGTGACGGCCTTGAGCTCGATCAGCGGATGCGCGCTCATGGTTTGTCGGTGCTGCCGCTGCGCTGTTCGGTGATGACCGCCATGCCTTCGGTCAGGTCGCCGTCGGTGATTTCGGTCATGCGCCCGTCGCTGATGCCGGGGGTTACGTTAACTGCCACGGGCGCGCCATCACGCAGCACCCACACCTGCCGGGCGGCACCGCCAGACGCCTTTTTGGCTGCACGTGGCAGGCGCGGCATGACACTGTTCATGATGTTGTTGCCGCTTTTGGCTGCACTGCTGGCTTGCGGTGAAAAGCGCAAAGCTGTGTTGGGCACCAGCAGCACGTCTTTGCGCTCGACCGCCACGATGGTGCTGGTGGCGGTCATGCCCGGGCGCAGGCTCAGGTCGTCGTTGGCCACGTTGAGCTGGGTGATGTAGGTGACCACGTTGTCGGTGATGGTGGAGCCAAACGACACACGCGTAATGGTGGCCGGAAAGCGCCGGCCGGGAAAGGCGCTGACGGTAAAGCTGGCCTTTTGCCCCACCTTGACGCGGCCCACGTCGGCCTCATCGACGTTGACGCGCAGTTGCAACTGGTGCAGGTCTTCAGCAAGGGTGAACAAGGTTACCGCTTGCAGCGACGCGGCCACCGCGTTGCCCGGATCGACAGAACGCGTCAGCACCACACCGTCGATCGGTGAACGGATGGACGCCTTGGCCAGGTTGGTTTCGTCGCTGGTGAGCGACGCCTTGGCGGCCTCGACGTTGGCGTGCGCGCTGGCTTGTGCGGCCAGGGCGCGCGCTACAGCGGCGCGCGCGCTGTCAAGCTCGACCGCCGCAGGCACCTTTGCGCCGGACAGCCTGGCAACTTCTTGCAGCCGCGCCAGGTTGGCCTGCGTTTCGGTGACGGTGGCTTGGGCCTGCTGCAATTGGGCCTGCGCGGCGTTCAGTGCCGCGCGTGAGCGCAGTACCTGGTCTGTGAGCTTGGCGGTATCGAGCGCCACCAGGGGCTGGCCTTTTTTGACGCGGTCGTTCACATCCACCAGCACGCGCAGCACGGTACCAGAGAGTTCACTGCCGATGTTGACGGTGCGCGTGGGTTGCAGCGTGCCGTTGGCGGTGACCCTCAGCGTCAGGTTGCCCTTGCTGGCCGCTTCCGTGACGTAGCCGGGTTTTGCTGCGGCTTGCTGCTGTTGCTGCCAGAAGTAGTACCCGACAGCGCTGGCAGCTATCAATGCAAGAGCTACCCAGAACCAGCGACGACGCCACCAGGCGCGCCGGGGCGCACGGCCCAGTAACTGATTCAGCTCAGTGGCGGTAGCGTCAACTTGGGTGCTGGTGTTGGGTGATGCAGACATGGTGTGGGGTCAAGAGCTGGAGGAGACGGGCATGGCTGACGGCGCGGACTGCCAGCCGCCGCCAACGGCTTTGACCAGCCGCACGTAATCTGCACTCAGATCGGCGCGCGCGCCCGTCAGGCTATCTTGCGTGCCCAGCAGCGTGCGCCGGGTTTGCAGCACGGTCTGAAAATCAACCAACCCGCTGGCGTAACGCTGCGTAGCCAGCAGGGCGGCAGCGTCGGCGGCGCTGGCAGCTTGTTCCAGATGACCGATGCGCAGCTGGTTGTTCTGCCACGACACCATGGCGTCTTCCACGTCTTTGAGCGCCGTCAGCAAAGTGGCACGGTGGTTGGCTTGGGCTTGGGTCAGCGCGGCCTGCTGCACCTGCACGCGGGCCTGGCCAGCGCCACCGTCAAACAAGGTAGCCGACATGCTGGCCAGCACCGTGGTCGCGACCGAGGCTCCCTGGCTTAAACCGGCCAGCGTCAAGGCCGTCAGTCCCACCGAGCCACCCAGCCGGAAGCCAGGGTAGCGCGCTGCCGTAGCGGCATCAACGCTGGACAGCGCGGCGGCGACGCGTGCCTCGGCGGCGCGCACGTCCGCGCGCTGGCGCAGGCGTTCGGCGTCGATCACGTCGGCCACTTGCAGGGGCGCAACGGGTACGCCCTGCACCGGCTGCAACAGCGCATCCAGCTCTTTGGGTGATTTGCCGGTCAGGATGCTCAAGCTGTGCCTTGTTTTGGCCAGATTGCTGTTGATGGCCGGGATCTGCGCCGAGGTTTGCGCGGCAGCGGTCAATGCTTGCTGCACTTCAAGTGACGTCAACAAACCGGCCTGGGCGCGCCATTGGGTGATATGCAGTGTTTCTTGTTGGCTGGCCAGGTTGCTCTGCGCTACCTTGAGTTGCGCTTGCAGCGCGCGCAACTGAATGTAAGCCAGCGCTACCTCGGCGCTCACGCTCAGGCGCACGTCGCGCAGACTGGTCTGAGCGGCCACGACCAGGGCGTCCTGGCTGGCCAGTGCGCTGCGGTTGGCCCCAAACAGATCCAGCTCCCAACTGGCGTCGAGCCCGGCACGTGCGGTGACGTTGGACGAACCCGCTGACGCGTTGCGCGTCAGTCCGCCCGACAGGGACAGTTGCGGGCGCTGCGAGGCCACTTCAAGTTGACGCGCGGCGCGGGCTTGTTGCAAGGCAGCGCGCGCTGCGTCGATGCGGTTGTTGGTTTGCAGGGCCTGCGCGATCAATTGCGCCAGCATGGCATCGTCATAGACCTGCCACCAAGCTTGCAACGCATCTGCTGATGCGCTGTCAGCCTGTGCCAGGGTGGCAACAGGGTCGTCGGAAGCTGCGTTCAGGCGGTCATAAAACTTGTCGATGGTGGCACAGCCGGACAGCGTCAGCGCCGCCAGCAGCAGGCTGAGTACGTGGCCAGCGCCGAAGCGACGCGCAGGCGATGACGCAGCAAAGGAGGGGGCTTGAACTGGCTGAGTGACAAACATGGAAAGCTGACAGTGGACGGGCAGGGCCGATTGTGCGGCAAGTGCTTCCGGAAAAGTGGCGTTGTGAGTGGTAAATATGGGTAAAGTTCCCGTGGGACAATGCCGCCCCTATGCATCCCAAAGCCCTGCTCGACATCTGTTCTGAACTGGTACGCCTGACCCTGAAGTTTGACCACCCGGCTGACGCCATTGTGTCGCGGTTTTTTCGTGAAAACCGGGGTCTGGGCCCGCGCGAGCGTGCCACGCTGGCCGAAACGGTCTATACCGTGCTGCGCAAGAAAAATCTGTTTGACCACCTGGCCCCGTCGGGCAGCGGCCCTAAAGAGCGTCGCTTGGCGATTTTGGGCTTTTACGGCCCCGGCGATTTTTTGCGCAGCGCCTTGAGCGAGCAAGAAAAGAACTGGCTCGACCAATGCGGGCAAATCAAGCCACAAGACCTGATGGAGCGCCATCGTCACAACCTGCCCGAGTGGCTGGTAGAGCCGCTCAAAGCGCAGCTGGGTGACGGCTTCTGGCCGCTGGTGGAAAGCTTCAACCAGGGTGCCGGATTGGATCTGCGCGTCAACACCTTCAAGGCCAAGCGCGCAGACGTTCAGAAAGCCTTGGCTGCTACTGGAATTGAAGCAAAAGCCACGCCGTATTCACCCTGGGGGCTGCGTGTGGCGGGCAAACCTGCGCTGGCCAAGCACCCGTCGTTTTTGCAGGGCGACTTTGAAGTGCAGGACGAAGGCTCGCAACTGCTGGCGCTGTTGCTCGACGCCAAGCGCGGTGAGATGGTGGTGGATTTTTGTGCCGGCGCGGGTGGCAAGACGCTGGCCATCGGTGCATCGATGCGCTCTACCGGGCGGCTGTACGCGTTTGACACGTCGGCCGGGCGGCTGGACGCGTTCAAGTCGCGGCTGGCACGCAGTGGCCTGAGCAACGTGCATCCCGCCGCGATTGCGCATGAGCGAGATGAGCGCGTCAAACGGCTGGCGGGCAAGATCGACCGGGCGCTGGTGGACGCGCCGTGCTCGGGCCTGGGTACCTTGCGCCGCAACCCTGACCTGAAGTGGCGTCAGGACCTGAAGGCAGTGCAAGAAATGGCGGTCAAGCAGGCAGCAATTCTGCAAAGCGCCGCGCGCCTGGTCAAGTCAGGTGGGCGTCTGGTGTACGCCACTTGCAGCGTGTTGCCACAGGAGAACGAGGCGATTGCCCAGGCGTTTTCTGACGCCAACCCCGACTTTGCAGTGCTGGAGGTGGGCGCCGTGCTGGCTGGGTTGAAAGTGGAGCGCGCGGCTGAGCTGTGCAGTGGCGGCGACTCGGGCCAGCGTTACCTGCGGCTGTGGCCACACCGACATCAGACTGACGGTTTTTTTGCCGCCGTCTGGCAGCGCAAATAGCGACAAAAAAGCCAGCATGACGCTGGCTTTTTTGTCAGGGTTCAAGACCGAATTACTTCAGCTTGGTTTCCTTGTAGTCCACGTGCTTGCGTGCCTTTGGATCAAATTTCTTGATCAGCAGCTTTTCAGGGGTGGTCTTCTTGTTTTTGTCGGTCGTGTAGAAGTGACCGGTGCCGGCCGTCGATTCCAGCTTGATTTTTTCGCGTCCGCCTTTGGTGGCCATGATGATTCCTTTGTTTAATTAGTTGGGGACAGAGCTAAAGATCTGTCCCGCAAAATACTTGACTTGTCCCGCAAGATTTGATCAGTTGAGGACAGAGCAAATTTGCTGCGCAAATCTTGATCTGTCCCGCAAAGTATCAGGCTTGTCCGCGGGCGCGCAAGTCTGCGAGCACGGCGTCGATGCCATTCTTGTCGATCAAGCGCAAACCGGCGTTGGTGATGCGCAGGCGCACCCAGCGGTTTTCTGATTCGACCCAGAAACGACGGTATTGCAGGTTCGGCAGGAACCGGCGCTTGTTTTTGTTGTTGGCGTGGGAAACCGTGTTCCCGACCATGGGCTTCTTGCCCGTGACTTCACATACGCGTGCCATGTGGACACTCCGATCATCAAACGGCCGTGACTGACGCCACAGGCCTCACCTCGCCAAGAAAAGGGTGGCGGTAGCCCAAGTGCTGACCCAGCCCTTCATAGGGTGGAAGCCAGCAAAGCCGCGCATTATAGCGACTGCATTTGAGTGGTCGATACTTACTTCGCGCGCGATCAGTGCGGTGTAAAGAATCAAACCCGCCACGGGTTGATGACAGAAACGCCAGCGCCAGTAAAGGGACGGGTATCCCGGGTGGCAACGGTAAAACCATGGGTCATGGCAATGGACGCGATGAAGGCATCGGCCGCAGCAATGGCCAAGCCTGTCGCACGGGCTTTGGCCATCAACGCTGCGTACGCTTGCGTGCACGCCAAATCGAAGGACAGCACACGTCCGGCAAAGAGCGGCATGACACGCTTTTCAAGAGCCTCTTGCAGGCCGGAGCGTCGCTTGCCTGCGGGCAGCATTGCCACCCCCGAGCGCAACTCAGCCACCGTGATCGCTGAGAGAAAGAGCGTGTCCATGGGTTGGGCGTCGATCCAGTCGATGACTTTGGGTTCGGGTGCCTGCCGCAACGGCTCAGACATCACGTTGGTGTCAAGCAGGATCATTCGACGCGCGCAGAGCGGGCGGGTGAGCTGTCGCGCACTTGCTCGAAGACCTTGAACTCTTCATCGCTGAGTCTGGCCTGACGGCCCATGTCGGACAGCATCGCCCCCAGCTTGGTACGCCCGCCGGGGCTGATCACCGTCTCCAAAATTGTTCTCACCTCGGCTTCCATGCTCTGACCATGTTGAACCGCACGCGCGCGCAATGCGCGGTGCACTTCGTCAGAAAGATGGCGAATCGTCAACATGGCCATGAAGAAACCTCAGGTGTTGGGTTGTTGAGATTGCATGCATTCTACGGTTATGCATGCATTCAGCCAAGGCTGGCTGGCTGGCGGTTTGCCTGACCAGCTCATGAAAGAAGGCTGTCATTTAACCGAGATTGTCCATTAGGCGCACCTGCGGTGCTGCTTGGGTGTCAGCGGCGCATTTGCGGTCATTTTTGGCAAAACCCCAAGTCAGGCCCCTCTTTGTCGCCTGTAGCTACGGCTACA